>Ga0208734_100232_pt1 | contig 11588 bp, 12 predicted proteins | sample Subbio2Aug_QV11A_FD_184824 | JGI IMG/M metagenome (GOLD analysis project Ga0208734, IMG submission 184824) | Serpentinite rock and fluid subsurface biosphere microbial communities from McLaughlin Reserve, California, USA - CR12Aug_QV11A (SPAdes) | ecosystem: Environmental > Terrestrial > Deep... | reverse complement strand
TGAGCACAGGCTTTTAGCGGCCCCAAGCCTCACGCGGCAGGGGGCGGCGCGCGTGGTTGGCCACCAGCAAGGCCAGCAGCGCCGAGGCCACGCGCGCGTTGGCCCCGTCGGCGCGGCTGGTGAGCGCAATCGGCACCCGCGCCCCGAGCACGATGCCCGATCCGGTGGCCCCGGCCAGGTACTCGAGCTGCTTGGCCAGCATGTTGCCGCTCTCGAGGTCGGGCACCATCAAGATGTCGGCCTGCCCCGAAACCGGCGATTCGATGTGTTTGATCGCCGCCGCCTGCGCCGAGATGGCGTTGTCAAAGGCCAGCGGGCCGTCGAGCACGCCGCCCTTGATCTGGCCGCGGTCGGCCATTTTGCACAAAGCAGCCGCTTCGATGGTCGAGGGGATGTTGGGGTTGACGGTCTCGACCGCCGACAAGATCGCCACCCGCGGCTGCTCCACGCCCATGATGCGCGCAAAGTCGATGGCGTTTTGCACGATGTCCACTTTTTCGCTCAAAGACGGGCGGATGTTGAGCGCGGCGTCGGTGATGAGCAGCGGCTTGCTGTAGAGCGGCACGTCGAAGCGAAACACGTGCGACATGCGCCGCCCGGTGCGCAGCTCGCGCCGCTGCAGCACGGCCGCGATCAGCTCGTCGGTGTGCAGGCTGCCTTTCATCAGGGCATCGACCTCGCCCTTGGCCGCCAGATCGGCGGCCAGCTCGGCCGCGGCGTGGCTGTGCGGCACGTGCAGGATTTGACTGTCGCCCAAGTCCAGCTCGGCCTCGCGCGCCAGCGCCAAGATGCGCTCCTTGGGGCCGATCAGCAGCGGGATCATCAGGCCGTGGCGGGCGGCGTCGAGCGCGCCCGTGAGCGAACCGACGTCGCACGGGTGCACCACGGCGCAGCGCATCGGCTCCATGCCGTCGGCCAGCGACAGCAGCTCGCGAAACCGGGCCTCGGGGTCGAGCAACTGCAGGCGCGGCAGGTTGGGCCGGGGCAAACGCAGCTTTTGCGTCGGGGCCAGCACCCGCGCCAGCCCCTGCAACACCCGCACCCCGTGCTGGTTGGTGGCGCTGCAGTCGAGTTCGACGCGCTTTTTGACCTCGTCTTTGGACACCACGGTGAGCAACACCTCGAGCGTGTCACCGATGTGCACTGATTGCAAAAACGTGAGCTGCTGCTCGAGGTAGATGGTGCCCGGGCCCGGGAACTGCGTGCCCAGCAGCGCCGAGACCAGCGCCCCACCCCACATGCCGTGCCCGACCACACCGTGCAGGCGGGTGTGCGGGGAATACTGCGGATCGAGGTGGGTGGGGTTGGTATCGCCCGACACGGCGGCGAAGGCTTGGATGTCTTGCTGCGTCAGGGTGCGCAGCAGGCGCGCCGTCTGGCCCAGCGCCAGTTCGTCGAAGGTGTGGTTTTCGAGCCACTCGGCAACTGATGGGGTGATGTTGTCCATTTGGCTAAGCAGGGGTGTTGGGCGCGCGACATGGGATGAAGCGCGCACCTCCGACAACGCCTTCACACCCCCTAGGCGCGATGCGGACCGGCCCACGGCAGCAATCCAAATCCTATTGACCCTCATCCTAGCACTGCAATGCGACCTTAAAACAACTTTTGTGACGCCAACGGGCTGGTTGCGGCGCCCGCACCGCCGACTGGGCGAAAATCGCGCCCATGTTGCAGTTTGAAATCCTCGCTACCGACCCCACCAGCCACGCGCGCCGCGGCCGCCTGAGCCTGCGCCACGGCGTGGTGCAAACCCCGATTTTTATGCCGGTGGGCACCTACGGCACCGTCAAGGGGGTGCTGCCGCAGAGCTTGCAACAGATGGGGGCGCAGATCATTTTGGGCAACACCTTTCACCTCTGGCTGCGCCCGGGGCTGGAGGTGGTGCAAGGCTTTGGCGGCCTACACGGCTTTGAGAACTGGCAGGCGCCGATCTTGACCGATTCGGGTGGCTTCCAGGTCTGGAGCCTGGGCGCGATGCGCAAGATCAGCGAGCAGGGGGTGCAGTTTGCCAGCCCGGTGAATGGAGACAAGCTGTTTCTGTCGCCCGAGGTGAGCATGCAGATTCAGACCGTGCTCGACAGCGACATCGCGATGCAGTTCGACGAATGCACCCCCTACTGGCAAGGCGATGGTGCGGCTGCGGCCAAGGGCGGCAGCGGCCACGTGACGACCGAGGCCGAGGCGCGCGCCAGCATGGAGCTGAGCCTGCGCTGGGCACGGCGCTCGCAGGCCGAGTTTGCGCGCCTGCAAAACCCGAACGCGCTGTTTGGCATCGTGCAAGGCGGGATGTTCGAGCACCTGCGGCTGGAATCGCTGCAGGCGCTGGTGGATCTGGATTTGCCCGGCTACGCCATCGGCGGCGTGAGCGTGGGCGAGCCCAAGGAGCTGATGCGCCAGATCATGGCCCACACCCCGCACCGGCTGCCGGCGCACAAGCCGCGCTACCTGATGGGGGTGGGCACACCCGAGGATTTGGTGCAGGGCGTGGCCGACGGCGTGGATATGTTCGACTGCGTGATGCCGACACGCAACGCGCGCAACGGCACCTTGTTCACACGCTATGGCGACCTGAAAATCCGCAATGCCCGCCACCGCCACGACCCGCAGCCGATCGACCCTTCGTGCAGCTGCACCGCCTGCGCGGGCCCCGAGGGTGTGCCCTGGGAGCAAGGCGGGCGCGGCGGCTTTTCCCGCGCTTACCTGCACCACCTCGAGCGTTGCGGCGAGATGCTGGCGCCGATGCTGGCCAGCATCCACAACCTGCACTACTACCTCAACTTGATGCGCGAGCTGCGCGCGGCGCTGGAGGCGGGCGCTTTCGCGGCTTGGCGCGCGCGCTTTGCGGTGGAGCGCTCGCGCGGGGTGTAGCGGCGGCTTCGGCCGGTGCCGCCGCTGCGGCCGCTTGGGCGCTGGCCATGGCTTCGGTGCTGGCTTGCACGCTGTGTGCCATGTGCTCGGTGGCGCGGCTGGCGTGCGCGGACATGTCGCGCAGCGCCTCATTGGCGATGGTTTGAAACTGCTCGGTGAGGGCGCCCCACCACTGCACGGGATCGACTGCGGGCGGCGTGGTGCCCGGCTGCGCGGGCGCCGCGGGCGCATCAGCGGCTGCGGCCTGCTTGGCGGCCTGCTTGGCGGCCGGCGCCGGCGCCGGCGCCGGCTCGGCTTGGGCGCTTTGGGCGCTTTGCGGCCAGCCGGCGGTGGTGCGGGCTGCGCCGGTGGCGGCCTCTGCGGCAGGCGCAGGTTTGGCCACAAAGGACTCGGCCATTTCCTGCATGCTCACGTTCATGCCCCGGAGCGTGAGCAGGGTCATTTTCTGCAACTCCAGCGCCTGGATCGTGGCGGCCAGGGCCTTGGTGTTTTGATCGAGCCAGAAATGCACCGCGCGCAAGTCGTGGATGCGTTTGTCGAGTTCCTCGGGATCGAACACCGGTGCGATCCAGTGGCTCATGGGCGGCAGACCCGGCAGCGCAGCGGCGGCGCCGCCCAAACCGGTCGCGCCGTGCTGGCTGAGCTTGCTCAAAAAATCGAAGCCGGGTATGGTGTGGGCGTGATTCGGTGGTTCTTGGCTTGACATGGCGCGCTCCTCTGCTTGCGCAGATCATGCCACAGGACACGGGCGCTGTGGTGCGCGTCTATCGGCACGGATGGCGCGGGAGGGGCGGCATGGATGGCACTGTCGCAACGGCACCCTTGCGCTGCGTCAACACCCGGCGCGGGTTTTTGCCGCACAATGCAAGCGTATGCAGCACTAGGAGCCTTCGCCATGAGCCTGAACATTTCCGACACCTTTGCCTCGCAGTTGCAGCAAATGCGCACCGATCTGATCGCGCAGTTGCGGGCGCAGCGCGGTGGCAAGATTGGCCGCGCCGAGGCGGCGCCCGACCGCCACGACGTGCAAAGCGGAGACCGGGCGCAAAACGAGGCCGAACGCGATCTGGCGATGGCCATCGATGTGCGCGAGACCGAAGCCCTGTCGGCCATCGACGCTGCGCTCAAGCGCATCGAAGCCGGCAGCTATGGCCTGTGCACCGCCTGCGGGGTCGAAATCCCGACCGCGCGCCTGCACGCCAACCCGACGGCGGCGCGCTGCGTGAGCTGCCAAAGCCAGCTCGAGCATGCGCGCGCCGAGCCCCATCCATCGATGTAAGCGCCGTGCAGTCCGCCTGCGAGCTTGGCACGGCTGAGCAGCCGAATCGGCGCCAATGCTTGGCTTGGGCGCTGGCGCTGGGCCTGGCTGGCGGCGGCGCAGCCCAAGCCACCCCGGCTGCGCAGATGAACCCGCGCAAGGGGCCTTCGGCATGGCCCGAGCGGCTGCAGCTGGACTACGAGGTCAGCGCGCGCGTGGGCTCCCTGCCGCTGCGCGCCAGCGGCCAACTGCAGTGGCTGCTGCAAGGCGACCTGTACGAGGCCAGCCTGACCATGCGCTTGCCGCTGGTGGGCGCGCGCATCCAGCGCTCGCGCGGGCGGCTGCTGCCCAATGGTGTGCAACCGCTGGCTTTCAGTGACCAAACCCGGCGCCTGCGCCGCTTCGAGCTGGACTGGGCCGCGCTGCGCTACCGCCACCAACGCGACCACGAGGCCGAGCAGGTCGGCCCCCTGCAAACGGGCACCCAAGACCGGCTCAGCTTGTTTTTCGAGCTCGCCCGGCGGTTGCGCCTGCAGCCTCCGGTTGCCGATGCGCTCTGGACCGTGCCCGTGCTGGGCGCGGGCGGGGTGCAGCCTTGGACGCTGCGGCTGCGCGCCCAAGAGCCCACCGAAACCCCGGCGGGCGTGTTGCCGGCGTGGCGGCTGGAGCGCCACAACACGCAACCCGAGGACACGCGCATGAGCCTGTGGCTGGCCGAAACCGTGCACTTTTTGCCCGTGCGCATCCTGCTGCAAGAACCCGATGGCGACTGGGCTGACCAGCGCCTGCGGCAACTGCCCCAAGCTTGAACAAATGCGCTAGCGCCCCATCTAAAGACCATGCACCTCGCGGCGGCCACCGCAGCCCAAGCCCTTGCAAGGTTTTCCGTTTCAGCGCACAGTACGACCATGCACACGCTCTACGACTCCGACACCTTCGTGGTGGTCCACATCTTGGCGCAAGCCCCGTCCCTGCCGGCGGGGTTGCCCGGCGTGGCGCAGCTCGGCATTGAAGGCTTGGTTGCGACATCCGCGCCCGACACGGCCGCGCACCAAATGCCCCGGCACGGCTTCGAGATCGTGGACAAGCGCTCGGGCAAAGAGGTCTATCTGGACGGCTCTTGGGCCGAACTGTTCCAGCAGCAGATCCACGCCTGGCAGCGCAACACCCCGACCCAAGAGGAAGTGGAAGACACGCTGGAAGGCTACGCCACGCTGGCGCAAACTCCGGTGGCGGTGCACTGAGGGGCGCACGGAGCGCCCATCACCCTTTTAACGCCTGCGCCCACCCCCCAGCAGGCTGCCCAGCACGCCGCGCACCAGTTGGCGCCCGACGTGGCTGGCGGCAGCGCGCGCTGCCGTCTGGGCCATGGTTTGCAGCAGACCGTGGGTCTGACCGCCGCGTGGCCCGGTGCGCCCGAGCAAGGCATCTTGCAGCATGCCTGCCATGCCGCCCGAGCCGGCTGCGCTGGCTGGTGCGCGTGCCCCTGTGCTGGCAGCCTGGCCTCGCGTGCCGACTGCGGGCTCATTGGCCAGCGCAGCTTCGGCGTGCTGGCGCAACAGCTCGTAGGCGCTTTCACGGTCCAGCACCTGCTCATAGACCCCGGCCACCAGCGACTGCTGCATCAGCGTCTGGCGCTGCGCCGGCGTGATCGGGCCGAGCTGGCTGCCCGGTGGCAGCACGTAGGCGCGCGCGGTCTCGTGCGGCCGGCCCTTGGCGTCGAGCAGGCTCACCAGCGCCTCGCCCAGCGCCAGTTCGGTGATGGCAGCCTCGATGTCGAGCCCGGCCTTGGGGCGCATGGTCTGCGCCGTGGCGCGCACCGCTTTTTGGTCGCGCGGGGTGAAAGCGCGCAGCGCGTGTTGGATGCGGTTGCCCAACTGGCCCAGCACCGCATCGGGGATGTCGAGCGGGTTTTGCGTGACGAAATACACCCCCACGCCCTTGGAGCGCACCAGCCGCACCACCAGCTCGATGCGCTCGACCAGCACCTTGGGCGCGTCTTTGAACAACAGGTGCGCCTCGTCAAAAAAGAACACCAGCTTGGGCTTTTCGGGGTCGCCGATCTCGGGCAGTTGCTCGAACAACTCGGACAGCATCCAGAGCAAAAAGGTGGCGTAGAGGCGTGGCGCGTTCAACAGCCGATCGGCGGCCAAAATGTTGACCACGCCCTGCCCGCCCACGGTTTGCATGAAGTCGTTCAGGTCGAGCATGGGCTCGCCAAAGAACTGCTCGCCGCCCTGGCTCTCGATCTGCAGCAGACCGCGCTGGATCGCGCCAACGCTGGCGGCGCTGATGTTGCCGTATTCGGTGGTGTATTGGCGCGCGTTGTCGCCCAGGTGCTGCAGCATGGCGCGCAAGTCTTTGAGGTCGAGCAGCAGCAGGCCTTGGTCGTCAGCGATTTTGAACACCAGGTTGAGCACGCCGGCCTGGGTGTCGTTGAGGTCGAGCATGCGCGCCAGCAGCAGCGGCCCCATGTCCGACACGGTGGCGCGCACCGGGTGCCCCTGCTCGCCAAACACATCCCAGAGCGTGGTCGGGCAAGCCAGCGGCTCGGGCGCAGCCAAGTCGCGATCAGCCAGCACCTGCGCCAGCTTGGGGCCGATCTGGCCGCGCTGGCTGATGCCGCTCAGGTCGCCCTTGACGTCGGCCATGAACACCGGCACCCCCAAGCCCGAGAAACGCTCGGCCATGGTCTGCAAGGTCACGGTTTTGCCGGTGCCGGTGGCCCCGGTGATGAGGCCGTGGCGGTTCGCCAGCCCGGGCAGCAGCTGGCATTCGGTGGTGGCGTTGCGCGCGATCAACAGCGGTTCGGGCATGGCTTGGGGCTCCCAAAATTGAACTCACGCAGTGTAAGGGCTGGGCCAAGGGGCCAATGGTGGGCTGCGCTGACCCGCTGGGCGGGTCTAGACAAACAGACACTGTCACTTTACCAAAACAATCATTTGCTTTAGACTGCAGGCGTTGGAGTGGGGGCCGTACGTGGCACCTTTCAGGCTGCTGCAACCTTGCAGGCCCTATGCCGACAAATTTAGGTTGACCTTAAATCTAGGAGTACTTTCATGCACAAACACATCCGGTTTTGGCTTCTGCTGCTGGCCTCGCTCTGGTTTGCCGCCGGCGCGTGGGCGCAGAGCTACTACGTGGACATCACCAACCGCACCGGGTTCGTGATCACGCACATCTACATCAGCCCAGCCGATTCGAGCAGCTGGGAAGCAGACGTGCTGGGCAACAAGGTGCTGGCCCGGGATGCGACCCAGCGCGTCACGCTCAACGGCTACCGCAGCCCGATCTTCGACATCAAACTGGTCGATACCGACGGCGACACCTACACCTACTGGAAGGTCGATGTGTCCAAGCGCGACATCGTGGCGCGACCGGAACACCTCGATCGGCGCTAAACCACCGCCCGACTGGCACCGGGTGCTGGCGCTTTAGTTGACGATCTGGATCGACTTGACCCACATGTAGCGCCCGCGCAGCCCTTGGTCGATCTCGCCGTGCAGCTGCACCCGGGTTTCGGGGCTGACGCGGCGGCCTTGCCAGAGGGCAGACTCGATCTCGACCCGCATCTCGCCGCTGGCGTCGCGGAACAGGTAGTACTGCTCGCGCTGGTGCGCCACGATGTGGCCGCTGAGGGTGACATAGCTGCCCAGCCGCACCTGTTGCGCTTGCAGCACCGTGCTGGCGCTGACGCTCACGCTGGGGCCGGTGAACTGGGCTTGGGCCAGAGAAACGCCTGCAGCGAGCAGCGCGGCGGCGAGGATTTTGTGCATGGTGTGGCTTCCTTTATTCGATGGCCTTGACCATGTCTTCGACCACCTTTTTCGCGTCGCCAAACACCATCATGGTTTTGTCCATGTAGAACAAGTCGTTGTCGAGGCCGGCGTAGCCTGCGGCCATGGAGCGCTTGTTGACGATCACGGTCTTGGCCTTGTAGGCCTCGAGGATCGGCATGCCGTAGATGGCGCTGCCTTTTTGCAGCGCCGCCGGGTTCACCACGTCGTTGGCGCCCAGGATGATGGCTACGTCGGCCTGGCCGAACTCGCTGTTGATGTCCTCCATCTCGAATACTTGGTCGTAGGGCACTTCGGCCTCGGCCAGCAGCACGTTCATGTGGCCCGGCATGCGGCCGGCCACAGGGTGGATGGCGTACTTGACCGTGATGCCTTTGTCGGCCAGCTTGTGCGCCAGCTCTTTGACCGCGTGCTGCGCCCGCGCCACCGCCAGCCCGTAGCCGGGGACGATGATCACGGTCTCGGCGTTGCCCAAGATGAAGGCGGCGTCGTCGGCGCTGCCGCTCTTGACGCTGCGCTGCGCGGCACCGGCGGCCACTACGCCCTCTTCGCCGCCGAAGCCACCCAGAATGACGCTAAAGAAGCTGCGGTTCATGGCCTTGCACATGATGTAGCTCAGGATCGCGCCCGAGCTGCCCACCAACGAGCCGGCGATGATCAACATGCTGTTGTTGAGGCCAAAACCGATGCCCGCCGCCGCCCAGCCCGAGTAGCTGTTGAGCATGGAGACCACCACCGGCATGTCGGCGCCGCCAATGGGGATGATGATCAGCACCCCGATGACGAAGGCCAGCGCCGTGAGCACGATGAACGCGGTCCAGTTGCCGGTGGCGGCAAAATAGGCGCCCAGGGCGATGATCACCAGCCCGAGCACGAGGTTGAGCTTGTGCTGGCCGGCAAACACCACCGGCGCGCCCTGAAACAGGCGGAATTTGTATTTGCCGCTGAGCTTGCCGTAAGCGATCACCGAACCGCTGAAGGTGATGGCACCGATGGCTGAGCCCAAAAAGAGCTCGATCTTGTTGCCCAGGGGAATGGCCTCGCCGCGCTCGGCGATGCCAAAGGCCCAAGGCTCGGCCACGGCGGCGATGGCGATGAACACCGCCGCCAGCCCGACCATGCTGTGCATGAAGGCCACCAACTCGGGCATCTTGGTCATTTCGACCCGTTTGGCCAGATAGGTGCCAAAGCCGCCACCGACCACCATGCCGAGCAAAATCCACACCACGCCTTGGGTGGCGTTCACCCCTAGGTGCTGCGCCATGGTGAAAATCAAGCCAAAGGTGGTGAGGATGGCGATGCCCATGCCGGTCATGCCAAACACGCTGCCGCGCAGGGCCGACGTTGGGTGGCTCAGGCCCTTGAGGGCTTGGATCAGGCAGACCGAAGCCACCAAGTACAACAAAACGACCAGATCCATGCTCATTTGGCAGCCCCTTCAGCAGCAGATTTGCGCTCTTTTTTCTTGAACATCTCGAGCATGCGGCGCGTGACCAGAAAGCCGCCAAAGACGTTGACCGAGGCCAGCACCACCGCCAGCACGCCCATGGTTTTGCCCAGCGTGGTTTCGGTCAGGGCAGCAGCCAGCATGGCGCCGACGATGATGATGGCCGAGATCGCGTTGGTCAGGGCGATGAGCGGCGTGTGCAGCGCCGGCGTGACGTTCCAGATCACGTGGTAGCCGACGTAGATCGCCAGCACGAAGATGATGAAGTTAAAAACGATGGGTGAGATGGCTTCCATGGCGCGGGTTCCTCGTTGGGGGTGGGGTGTGGTGGGGCGCAGCGGCCTTAGGGCTTGCGCCGCACTTCGCCCTGATGCGTCATCAGGCAGGCGGCGACGATGTCGTCGTCCAGCGGCACTTGCACCGCGCTGGCGTCTTTGGGCAGCACCAGTTTGAGGAAGTCGAGCACGTTGCGCGCGTACAGCGCCGAGCTGTCGGCGGCCACCAGCGCGGGCAGGTTGGTTTCGCCGATCAGGAACACGCCGTGCTTTTGCACCGTGCGCTCGGCTTCGGTCAGGGGGCAGTTGCCGCCCACGCCGTCGGGGCCTTTGCCGGCGGCCAGATCGACGATCACCGAGCCCGGCTTCATGCTGCGCACCATGTCTTCGGTGATCAGGGTGGGGGCGGCGCGGCCAGGGATCAGGGCGGTGGAAATCACCACGTCGGCCTGCGCCACGCGCTTGGCGACCTCGATCTTTTGGCGCTCGAGCCAGCTCGGGGGCATCGGCCGGGCGTAGCCGCCCACGCCTTCGGCGGCTTCTTTTTCTTCCGCAGTCTCGTAGGGCACATCGATGAACTTGGCGCCCAGCGATTCGACCTGTTCTTTGACGCTGGGGCGCACATCGGAGGCTTCGATCACCGCGCCTAGGCGCTTGGCGGTGGCGATGGCCTGCAAGCCGGCCACCCCGACCCCGAGCACCACCAGCCGCGCGGCCTTGATGGTGCCAGCCGCCGTCATGAGCATGGGGAACAGGCGCTGGTACTGGTTGGCGGCCAGCATCACGGCCTTGTAGCCGGCGATGTTGGCTTGGCTCGAGAGCACGTCGAGGCTCTGGGCGCGCGTGGTGCGCGGCGCGGCCTCGAGGGCGAAGCTGGTCAGGCCGGCCTGCGCCAGCGCCGCCAAGCCGGCGGCATCGAAGGGGTTGAGCATGCCGACCAAGGTAGCGCCGGGGCGCATGTGGGCCAGCTCGGGCGCGCTGGGCGCGCGCACCTTGAGCACCAGCTCGGCCCCGAGGGCGCTGGCAGCAGCTACCACTTCGGCCCCGACCGCTTGGTAGGCGGCGTCGGGGGCGCTGGCAGCCACGCCGGCGCCGCTTTGCACGCGCACGCTATGACCCTGCGCCACCAGTTTTTTGACCGTTTCGGGCGTGGCAGCGACCCGCGTTTCGCCTGCCGCGCTTTCGGCCGGAACACCAATGTACATATGCAACTCCTGCAACTCAATTTGACTATCCGCGCTTGACCGTAGCTTACAGGCATTTTCAGCCCTTTTTGCGCGGGCGCTGTGCCGATGCAGCCTCAACTTGCGCAAGCGCGCAAGCGCGCAAGCGCGCGGGCGCAGGGTGCGCCCTGCGTTGCGCGTTGTGGCCCGATAATCGATCCGCACGAACCTGCGCTGGACTATGCGCCTGAGGGCGGCCGCCTTGAACGAACGCACGGGCGGCCGCCTCTAGACAGAAGAAATATACACCAGCCGGTATAAAGCCCGAACCCATGGCACTCAAATCGACCGTCTTCAAAGCCAGCCTGCACATCGCCGACATCGACCACGGCTACTACGCCGACCACGCCCTGACGCTGGCCCGGCACCCGAGCGAGACCGATGCGCGCCTGATGGCGCGGCTGGTGGCGCTGGTGCTCAACGCGCACCTGATCAAGGACTGGTGCGGCGGCGACGCCACGCTGGCCTTTGGCGCCGGTTTATCCGACCCGCAAGACCCAGACGTGCATTTGACAGACTTCACCGGCCGCAAGCGGCTGTGGGTGGAGGTGGGGCAACCCGAGGCCAAACCCCTGTCCAAGGCCTGCAGCCAAGCCGATGCGGTGCGCGTCTATGCCTATGGGCCGGCGGCCGAGGTCTGGTGGCAGGGGGCACAGGGCGCGCTGGCGCGGCTGGACAAACTGCAGGTTTGGCGCCTGCCCAGCACCGAGATGCAGGCGC
>Ga0208734_100228_pt1 | contig 11825 bp, 11 predicted proteins | sample Subbio2Aug_QV11A_FD_184824 | JGI IMG/M metagenome (GOLD analysis project Ga0208734, IMG submission 184824) | Serpentinite rock and fluid subsurface biosphere microbial communities from McLaughlin Reserve, California, USA - CR12Aug_QV11A (SPAdes) | ecosystem: Environmental > Terrestrial > Deep... | reverse complement strand
CGCCGCAACCAGCATCGGAAAGACTGTGATGGCGCTCAGCAGGTGGGCAAGGCGGATCGTTGGCATGGCTTGAAAGTAACGCCTGATCCGCAAAAAACCGCACGCCCAACGCCAGTCCCGTCGGCCGTTGCATCGCAAACTGGTCACCACCGGTTGACTCCTGGGTCTTCTTTTGATGGAATGTAGGCGCTTTCGGAGCTTTTCCGATTTCGTCGGCACCTGCCGACCTTCACCACCAACCCGGACGGGACCACAGTTCCCGTCATGGGGCGTACGTGGCCCGTCTTTTCCCTTTAATGGAGAGAACACATGTTGAACGCCGCGTACACAAAACAGTATCAAGAGTCCATGGATCGCATGGATTTCGTTGTGCAGTCCCTCGCCGAGAAGCCGGGTCGTGTCATCCATATCGCCGTCGAACAAGGAGGCGAACGTGGTGTGCAGGCTCTTTTCGATGCGGTGATGGACACCGGCCATCGCATGGCCCTTGTCAAGGCTCTCGACGCCCCCTCCTTGCCGGTGTGGGTTCGTGAGAAGCTGCAAGTGTTCCTCTATGGGGGAAGCCGCCAAACGGCCGCTCTGTTCCTGCCGAGGAACACTCTGCATTGAGCAAAACTGACGAAAGGCCCCGGTTAACCGGGGCCTTTTGTTTTAGTGGCCTGTCTGAACCTCCCCCTGGCTAAAGCCAGGGGCTTGCGCTGCTCCGTTGTTCAGAAAATCCAGCGTCCTTTGCCTCCTTCCACAATATATAGAGTCGGACGATCATTGATCTGGATCGTCACGGTTCTCTCTGAGCGCACAAATGAGTTAAAGCGTACCACCGTGTAGCTGAGTGTGCAGCGGGTAAACGACTTGATTTGGTTGGGATCCTTGCCCCAAGCAATCGCAACGCTACGGGCGTGCTCGACGCCTTCCCTTTCCATCGCCCGGCACGAGAGGCCGCTGATTTTGATGGATCTGGGAGTTACCCATTGGGTTGTTTCGGCCCGGGTGATGATATCCACCCAATCGTCATGGGTCGGCAGGCGGCCATCGCCAACGTTGGAGCAGGCCGCCAGCAGCGCGGCGGTGCAAGCCAGCCATAGGGTTTTGAGGGTTCTGAGGGTCATCGTTTCTTCCTTTCAGTTTGGTTAACTACCAAAAATTCCGGGTCCGAGCGCCGGGGGTTGGGTGCAGATCGAATAAATTATCCCAACACCATCCGCGCCGCCTGCACGATATCGGCCCGGGCCACGACCACCGGCTTGGTGCGCCGTGATACGGCCCGGTTGAGTGCGGCCTGCACCACGGCCTCGGCGTTGGCAATGCTCTGGTCGCCGATCAGTTCGGCAAAGTCTTCCGGGGTGAGCCCAGCTTCGAGCTGGACTTTGCGCTGATCCAGCCAGCCGCGCAGGTGCCCGAGCAAGCGCTGGGTGCCGGGGAGCTCGAATAGCACCTTTTCGGTGAAGCGCCCACCGCGCAGCAGGGCCGGGTCGATGAGGTCCGGGTTGTTGGTCGCGGAGATCCACACGATATCGCGCACCCGGTCGCGCACGCCGTCCATGATGGTGAGCAGCTTGTTGGTGGCTTCGGTGTTGCCGGAGAACTCCCGGTTCTTGAGCAACTCGTCTGCCTCGTCGATGAAGATGATGGCGGGGCGCAGCTCCTTGGCCTTGGCGTAGAGCTTGTCGAGTGCCTTGGGGTCGCGCGCGAGGTCGGCACCGGTGGCGGGCAGGAACGCCCAGTCGATGCTCTTGGCCAAGGCCTTGCAGGTGGCGGTCTTGCCGGTGCCCGGTGGGCCGTAAAAGAGCACGCCGGTGGGCAGCGTGCCGCCGTGGGCTTCGGTGTGCTCGGGGTCGGCCATGCGCCCGGCGATGAGGTCGATCATCTCGCGGGTGCTCTCGGTGAGCACGAGTTCGTCGAGGCTCTTGGCGTCTTCGGGGACTTCGCCTTTGCGGCCCTGCAGCAGACGCAACGCGGCCATGAAGTCTTCAAAGCCGGGATTACCACCGCCCTTGCCGGCCAGCTCGATCTGGTAGGGCAGTTCTTGGGTGACGGCAAGGATGCGCTTGCTGTTAAAGCCGTTCCAGCGACGTGCCACGGATTCGATGACTGCGTCTTCGACCTTGGTCTCGGGCAGATTCTTGGCCAGGCCCATCCTGAGCAGTCCTACGCGGGCTTCGGTGTCGGGCAGAGGCACTTCGACCTTGAAGTCGAAACGGCCCTCCCGGATACCCGCAGCGTCGAGGCGGTCGAGGTGGTTGGTTGCGGCAACGAGCAGGACACGGCAGCAGCGGAGGTCGACCATGAGGGTGAGTAAGGCGTTGACGACGTCGCGATCCTCCTTGATGCCGTCGTCTCGGCCGCCGTCGCGCGCTTCGAGGAAGCTGTCGACCTCGTCGATGAAGAGCACGCAGGGCTGTTGCTGGCGTGCCTGGTCGAAGGCGGCCTTGATGCGCTCGGTCTTCTTGCCGACCCACTGACTGGCGACGTCGCTGTAGGATAGCTGCAGCAGGGGGACGCCAAGTTCGCCGGCGAGCGCTTCGGCGAAGAAGGTCTTGCCGGTGCCGGGCTCGCCAAAGAGCAGGATGCCGTTGCGCTTTTCCTTGCCCTTTTCGCGCGGGGCTACGACATCTTGGGCCGCTTCCTTGAGGCGGGCCTTGACAGCGGCCATGCCGTGGATGTCTTTGAACTTGACGCGAGGCGCGAGGCTGCGGGCAATTGTTTCCGCCTGGTTGGCGGATTGCTCGGCGTGAGCGACCCGCACGCGGCGGACTGACGCATCCATGGACAGTGGGCCATATTTCATTGCCCACAGCAGCAATGCAAGGCCGCCGATCATGGGTAGCAGAATTGCATGGCCATAGATGCCGACCGGCCCGGCTGCCAGAAACAGAAAATACGACACTCCTGCGCCAATGAGCGCCAATATAGCGTTGAAGAAAAGCAATGCGGAAAAGACGTCGCTCTTGAATATGCCTGCAGCCACCAGATGCAGGAAGGCGATGATGCTAAGCATGGATGTAGCTAGGAAGAGCGTGAGCACTTCATCCGGAGGTCTCTCGTCGAAGATGTTGAAGGTGAGGGGTTCAGTGCCAAAGATCCAGCTACCCAATCCTTTGAACACGGGGTAGACCCAGATAAGCGACTGGAGTATGAAGGTGACTTTGCAGAGGAATATCATGGGCGACTCCTTTGGATACAAGAATCGCATAAACCCAAGCTCTGTCAAGAAGGCGGCTGCATTTTTTGAAGGAAGAACGCAACCGCGTGGCAAGACTGGTTTTTTGGGCACGCCGATTCCCATAGCGCGCCAGTATATCGAGCAGCAGACACGACACTGAAACCAGGACGGGTACGCCGTCCGCGATATCCTTCACCGACCTGAGCGGCGGGGCTTGCCGAGCACTGGTCATGGCCGCGCGGCCGCAGTTCCTTGGGGATTACTTGGACTCTGTTTAAGCGACGCGTTCCGATAAGCACGGTCATAGGCGTTTCGACCCTCGGGGTTGCGCCACTTCATGTCCTTGGGCCTGCCCTCCAGAGCGTGTTTTGCGCCAGCACCACCTGCTTTCCAGTTCTTAATGCCTTGAGCCATCCTGCCGCCACCAGCGGCCAAAGGACGAGACACTGCTGCAGAGGCGATTCTGCCGCTGGCTGACTGCGTGATGGAGCCGATCCCGCTGAACCCGATGCTGCCAGCGCTGCCACTCAGAAGACCGGTGGCAATCCCGGGTGCCGACATCATGAGCAGTGTGGTGAGAAGCGCCAAGGCGACCATGAGCCCATGCATCAACGCATCGGCGACGTAGGCATCGACAGGTGATGCCGAAGTGGCTTCTGCAAATACCATTGTGCCCACCGCGTTCATCGCGCCCAGCAGTGCTGTGGCGATGTTGAGAAAAAAAGCTACCACGATCTTGAGCATGCAAGCGCCAAGCAGAAACCTGAGCCAGCCCTCGAAAATCCAAGACAACGGCCTGAGCAATAGGAACGGCACGAGCACCGGTGCAAGCAGCAGCGCTAGGTGCAATGAAATGTGGGCCATGACCACGGTGGCCAGCGTAACCACACCACCGATGAGAATCAAGAACGCTGTGACGAGCTTCAGTAGCCCGGTCATGACAGGCGACACGAGCGATGCCATGACAGCGCCCGGAGAAAGATTGTCCCACAACGAAGCCTCTGAGCCCACTCTCGGCATCTGCCAGACGTACCAAAAAGATCGCATGAGCGGTTCCATGACTGCTGCAACAGAGCTTTCTAGGTTCGCCATGCTTTGGCCGCCAATGGCCGTACCGATTGCATCCATCGTGCTCACAATTGATTGAGCAACACGATCATTCAAAAACAGGTAGGCCACGCCAAATGCGATAAAAACCGGGACCCACTCTCCGATAAGCTCGCCAAATCCTCTGCCGCTGATCATGGTTTTCAAAGCCGTCCAGACCAGCATCAGCACCAAAAGGAAGGCGAGGATCTGGTTGCCCATTTGCTGCAGCGCGCCATTGGCTGCAGCTCTGTCAAGCGCCTCTTCGACTTCGTTGGAGATGAGGGAGGAGATCTGGGCAACGTCCACGAATGGAGGGCTGCTCAAGCGCGGTTCTGCGGGTGTCTCCGCTCGTGTCTCCGGTCTGGGTGTTGTATCCATTGCCGCATACGGATCGAATGGTGCGTCAACTTGGGCTAGAACCATGGTTGAAGCCATGCACACGAGCACCAGCATCGCCGTGCGCAGATTCCTGCGTTCGCGCAGCTTGTCCCACATGGCTAGCATCCAAGCCGCCACCCACTCCGCGACCGCGCCTGCCGCATTGGCGTAAAACGTCGTCGTCTGCATGGGCCCCCCTTGAACGACCAACCTAAAATTAACGCGAACCTTCGACAAACCGGCGCTGCCGCTCCCGGATGGCCGCATCGCGCTGATTCAGGCGATGCAGTTCCTCGGTGAAGCGGTGTTTCGCCGCCGCTTCCTCGCTCATCTGCCTCGTCTCATCCTGTTGCGTTGTTAGCAGCACCTGCGTAATTTGCGCGTTTTGTGCCACAAGCCGACTCATCTGATGATTCAGCATCTGGGTTGACTGGTGGATTCCCTCCGACATGGGGGCCTTTTCGGCCATCCTTTGCGAATATTCGAAATCGTGTTGCACCTGACGCAGCACTTGGGATTCGTGATTCAACCTCTGAATCGCCCTCTGATTCTGCTGCCGCGCGAGTTCCGTTTGTCGCTCGCGGTATTGATCCCACGTCATGCCTGACAGCCGCGCCTCTGTAAATCGTCGGTCCATGAGTTCGCGCTGCTGCTCTAGGCTGCCATAAAGGCGCTCGAGCGACGTGCGGTAATTGGTCAGCGACTGCTGAGCGAGAATGATGTCCTGCAGGCCTTCGGGTGCTTGGCCCAGCCTAGCAATGTTCTGCATCTGGATTTGCAGCTGTTGGAGCTGGGTCATGTACTTCTCGACCATTTTTTTTGCGGTGAGAGCACTGTCGGCAGAGACTTTGAGCAGCTGGGCGTTGTTGGCGAGCTGTGTCCACTCTGTCGCCCCTACGGGGGCGGCGAACCCTCTTCCCCCTGCGTGGGCTGAGGGGAGGATGAGCGCCATGGACACGGCCGCCGCGACCGCGGCGAGGGGTGTGAGATATTGCGATGCCGAAGCGGCCGCACGGGCCGACGATTTGTTGAGCCGATCACAGTTGAACATTGAGCACCTCCTTGAGAAAATCCATCTCCCAACCCGGCCCCTTGGTGTTGGCGTATTCCATGAGCCGGGATCGCTTGCCCTCGTTGGTTGTGGCCTCGTTGATGGCTAGTACCACGGGTGGCATTTGGGTATTGACAAGCCGCGTGACCGTAGGGCGCACCAGCAGGTAGTCGCGTTTGGGGATCGCTTGCGCCAACAGATTCATCTGCGCGTCGGTCGTGCCGAAAACCGAGCGGTATAACGCCGCCTGCTCGTGCACCGACGAACGCACAGCCGGCAGGAAAATCTGGGTAGGAATGTTGGTGACAAAAGAGCCCAAATTGGGCAGCCGCGCAATCTCATCGAGCGCTTGGGTGGCGAACATCACAAATGCACGTTTCTTGCGGAAGGTGCGCAGCCAGTCCTCCATCTTCCGCGCAAATACCGGGTTTGACAGCATGTACCAAGCCTCTTCCACGTAAATCAGCGTAGGCGTCGCACCGTCTAGGCTGCGCTCGATGCAGTAAAAGGCGTAATCCATGAACGGACTGGCCAGCTGGGGGGTCTCCAAGATGCCGCCGCACTCCATGCCCACCATATCCGTGAGGGTGAAGTTGTCCTCCGTGTTGTCGAAGTAGCTCGCATACGGTCCGGCTCCAAAATCGTCCTCCTCGTCTGTCCGGTCAACAAAGGGGGCAAGCTTGGCCGCAAGGTTCTGGTCTGAACCGGCGATGAGCGCGTAAAGAGCTGAGAGGCGCCAGCTACTTTGCGGTGATCGGCGCAAGCCTTGGATTGCAGCAAAAATCGTCGCGCTCTCGTTGCTGTTGACCTCCGCGCCGCCCGCTGCGATCACCACCTCAACCCACTGTCGCAAGCGCTGATCGTCGTTGTTCACCATCATGACCCGCACCGGGTTCATGCCCTTGTTCCTGCCCCGCGGGCCCAAGTCGATGTGCTTGCCGCCCAGCAGCACCGTCGCCGCCATCAGGCTGTAGTCCTTGTCGAAGACAAAGGTCTGTGCTGGCGAATACTTACGGAACTGGGCGATCAGCAGCGTCATGAGCGTCGTCTTGCCCGCGCCCGAGCCGCCCACGATCGCCGTGTGACCGAGGTCGCCCTCGTGGGGATTGAAGTCGTAGGTCACGCCGTAGGGTGTCAGGAAGCGACACAGCGGTGGCACCTCGCGGCCCAGCAGATTTGAGAACAACGGGTGGCGGCTTTCACCGCGGCTGATCGTGCGGATCGGGCACAAGTCTGCGAGATTTTCCGAGGAAGCCAGCTTCCAGCGCAGTGTTACGTTCGCGTTGCCAGGCAGGCTCGTGAGCAGCGCCGACAGCAAGCCATGGCGCTCGCGCACCACCGAGTAACCGTTAGAGCGCAGCGAGCCGCCGAGGAGGTCGGCCGCAGCCTCGGCCTGCTTGGGCGTTTCGCCCAAGGCCAACAGCGTCATGTTGTAGTAGCCGTAGCTCATGTCGCCCGCAGTGAGCTCTACCAGTGCGTCCTGCGCGTCATCGGCTAGGTGCAGGTTGCCCGTGTTGACCTTATCCGACTCCTGATCGAAGAGCCGCTCGAAGACGCGCGTGACCACCGACTTCACTTCCGAGCGATAAAACATTTCCGCGGCCTGGATTTGCTTTTCCGCAGCCATGCGGTCAAGAAAGCGAAAACACTGCACCAGCACATACTCGCAGTCCGAAGCCATAAGTTGGTCCACGTGGCCACTGTAGGCGAAGTTCGGCTTAGCGGTGGTCGACAGCGCTGCGACATAGGTGGTTCGGGTCAGGCCTTTGAAGACCATCAAATCGTTCTGACGCTCTAGGCTGTCGGTGGCCAGTGCCGTGTTCAGGTAGCTCATCCCCTTGGGCAGCGCCACCGGCCCGCGTGGCGAAGCCAGGTTGGCGCGTGCCGAGAGCTCGCCGAGGAACTCCTCATCGATCAGCCGCCTAAAGCCTAGGTTGTTCTCCACGATGCCGGCGAAGGCAGAGATCACCTGCTCGAACTCGTGGGCCATCTCCGCGAGCTGGCCGCGCACCCGCGCGACAGCGCCCCTTCCTGAGATGCGGCGCTTCATGAGACCTGACATGGCTTTGAAAACATGGCCATCGTGTTCTGTGATTTCAGCGCTAACCGCCTCGAAAAATGCCTCAGACTGGTTCGGAAAGTTGTAACTCAGGAACAGGCGCTGCGTGATGACCGCGTTGCGCCGTTGGGCGCAGGCAGACTCCCACTGCCTGTCAACGAGGTCGGCCACTGGGTGGGTGAATTCCCCGCGCGGATAGCCTTTATTGAAACGGCGCTCTTGGATCGACCAGAGCGTGATGCGATCGGTCAGCGTGCGCAATCCGAGGTGGAGCTGGTTGATGCGGTGGTCGATCTCCACATCCTCGCGACCCTCCACATCCTCCCCATCGTAGGTAAAACCCGCGAGCAGCGATCCGTCTTGGCACAGCACGAGGCCCGGCGCCACTTGCCCAAACCAAGGCAGCAGTTCGGAAAAACTCCTGGCAAACCGGCGTGGCTTGGTGAAGAGTTCGGCGTAGGACAGCATGGTCGTTGTGATAGAGGCTATAGGGGGAGGTTGGCGTCACATTGGCAGCGAACGCCCCCACCCCTTGGGGCGGTTGGAAAAGTCGCTCAGGCGCGGTGTGGCGTCGTAGACGTGATCCTCGTTGAGGTAGCGCATGAGAATGGCCACATACTGGTCATCGCGCTTGGAGAGCCAGCGCGCGATAAAGTACAGAATGCCTACCAAGGGGAATCCCCAGTAGGCCCTAGCGACCAAGCAAAAGACGGCCATGAAAACCAGGAACGCGAAGCTGCCCTTTTCCACGCCCATGATGAGGCGTGGTCTGTGCAGCGCAGAGTGAAAAGGGCTAGATCTGGAAGCCACGGCTTACTGCAGGCAGGCGGCCATGCCTGGGATGTTGTTGATGTAGTCGCTGCTTGCGAGGATGGAGCCTAGGCCCAAGACCACGCCGAAGATGATGCAGACCGTGATGATGTGGGCCCAGTCCATTCTGGCAATCATGCCAAAGACCAGCACGACGACGCACACGACGATGAAGATCAAGACTGCCAACGGACCCCTGAGCCACTGCACGACCGAGCAGCCGAAGTCTTGAATGAATGGGACTTGGATGGCCTGCGCCAGTGCCGGCGTGGGCACGAGCGCCAACAGTAGGGCGATGAGCGTGGCGACGAGCAGCAGGCGCGCCGGATCGCGGCCGGTTTTGCCGCAAGACAGGGCGTCAATCACGGACTGGGGGATGATGTTGGCGTGGAACATGGGATTGATCTCCTGGTTGCAAAAAAACGGGGGCTGGATAGAGGTTCAGAAGCTCTCGATTTCGTACTCGCCCTTGGCTCGGTTGTAGCCGTGTAGCCGGCTGACCTGTGAGACGCTGCGCTTGGGGCCGTCGCGGTGGATGTAGAACATCCACTGGACCGTCTCTCCGATTGAGACGCGCAGGGGTTCGTAGGGCACGCCCATGTCGGCCATGAGCAACAGGTTCTCCAAGCGCGGCAGGGCCCGGTTTGCGCTGTTGGCGTGGATTGTTGCGGCTGAGCCAGGGTGCCCGGTGTTGGCGGCGTCGAGCCAGTCATAGGCCTCGGGGCCGCGCAACTCGCCGACGATGACGCGCTTGGGCGCATAGCGCATGGCGGTGCGCACCGCTCGTCGCGGCGTGACGCCTTGGTCTTCGTCGCATTCGACGAGAACGTGGTTGTCCGATGCAACCTGCAGCTCGTGTACCGTCTCGATGATGAAGAGGCGCTCTTGCGGAGGGATCATCGAGAGTGCGGTGTTCATGAAGGTTGTTTTGCCCGAGGCGGTGCCTCCGGCGATCAGAAAGGTCTCGCGTGCTGAGATGGCGTCGGCGAGGATGCTTGCGTAGCGATCGCTGATTACGCCGCTGGCCACATACTCGTCGATGGTGAAGACCCGGGCCGCGTGGCGGCGAATGCACATCGACGGGCCCTTGACCGCAACCGGCGGCAGAATTGCCTCGATGCGAAAACCCGGCAGGCGCGCCGAGAGGATGCGGTTTTTAGACTTTTCTCCGACCTCCTTCTCCACCAGAGCCGCAATCAGGGTGATGGCCGTGCGGATCGTGCCGGCCGAGAGCTGGGTGCGTATGCGGTGCTCCTTGCCTGAGCGCGAAATGAAGACGTCGTCGGGGCCGTTGACCATGATCTCGTTGACGTCCTCGTCTTCGAAATGCGGTCGCAGGACCTCCAGCGTGTCCTTGATCTGGTTGAGCACGCCTTGGCTGTAGCCGATGCGTTGCACGGCGGCCGGGTGGGCAGAACGTGTGGGAGAGAGCATGCGTCGATTCTGGAAGACGCCATGCAAAAACTTCCCCGCTCAACGAGCGCCAAATGGCTCGTTGCGCAGGGCATGCCGGTCTCAGCGTCCGAACAAGGGTTGCATCTGGGAGACCATGATGGACAGCGGAAGCGCCACGAGTGCGGCCCAAAAGGGTGCGTACAGCGGTGATATGGAGAACGGCAGCACAAGGTAGACCAGCGGCATGGCCACCACGATCACCACCATCAATCCCGCCAAAGTGAACGTCGCCGGTCTAGAGGTCAGAGTCTCGGCTGCCCGAACGTGGCGCAGCATAAACCCGTCATAGACCGCCGCGGCAAAAAACGGCAGCAAGAAAACGAACCAGAACAACACGATCGCCAGCCGCATCGCCACCACGTAGCTCTGCATGACGAGACCCTGCAGATAGCTGTTGTACATGCTCGACATGGCTTGGCCGCCCGGACCTGCGACCAAGGCCGAGAGCTGGCGGTCGCGTTCGTCGTGTTGGACCTGCCGGGCGGTGTTGGCCACAGCCGCCAGCGGAGTATTGTGGAACAGCCCATCTGCAAATCCTGTGATCATGCCCGCGACGCGATCTCCCATGGCCGACCGGGTCTGCTCGATTTCGACCTGTACGAAGCGCTCGATGCTCGGGCCACTCCTGATCAGGGGCGATAGCAGAAAGCCCAGGATCGTGATGGCCAGCCAGAACCCGATGAAGCGCCTCATCGAGCGCCCCCCCATTGTGCGCAGTGGCGCAACGCCGACTCGCCGTACTTGGCCACGTAGCCCGCGTCCTGCGGATGCGCGATGCTAGCCAGCAAGTGGGTGCGCAGACCAGCAACTGTGACATCGCTGGGTTCGGGTTCAACCCGGTACGCCGTGAGCGAAGTCATGCCGTGGCTATCTGCCCAAGCCTTGAGCGGAGCGCTGAAGTAGTCCCAGTGCAGTCGCCTGCCTTGGTCGTCGATGCCGCAGACCGCCAGACGGGCGACGTCAGGCACGCTTGCAGCGAGACGATGCAGAAAGACACCCACCAAGCGACCCGTGATGGCCTCGCCATACTCCATTGCCTCCAGCGAGGTTGCCACGGCATCTTGCACCGAACGCCTGAGCAGTGACTCGCCCTCGGTCGTTGGCCAAAGCGGTGTGATGTACGAGGCGAACTTGCGGGTGGATTGCTTGAGGTTGGGGTGGTGCGCCCAGATGGACAGCGCCGCACCCTCGCAGCGTGAACCCTCGACTGCAGCGAGCAGCCACTCGTCGCCATCGGGTTGCTCCAGATCTTGCACGGGCCACTGTACAGCTGGCCTAGTGTTGTCCACGCACTGGGCTTTGTGTTGCTTGACGTGAATGAATGGAATGATCTTGCTCATTTTCCTTTGTTTTTGGATGGGTGTTTGTCCGCTAGGATGACCGGTATGCGCCCCTTGATCAGTTCGCCACGGTTCAGGAGTGCGATGTAATGCAGGTCTGGCAGACGCGGCAACAGCGAGCGAGGCACAACCTCCATCTGTTTTTCCGAGATGGAAACGCTTTGGTTGGCAGAAAACTCAAGCCCCACGTCCTCAGTCTTGGAGCCCATGCCCGACGAGTAGCTGCGCACGTGAACGCTGACCTCGCCGAGCTTGTCGGTGATCAGGTCCATGGTGTCGGGATCCTGGGTTGCGCCCACGATCAGGTTGTTCATGTTGCCGATGAAGCGCTTGGCCCGAGCAGCGTTGCCGCCGAACTTGTCAACCAAGTCGCTGAAGGTCTGGCCCATCGCCCAGATGAAAAAACCGGCGCCGCGACCCTTGTTGGCCTGTTGAATGAGCGGCGCGCACACCGCGTCGCCCCATTCGTCGACCACAACG
>Ga0208734_100226_pt1 | contig 11848 bp, 10 predicted proteins | sample Subbio2Aug_QV11A_FD_184824 | JGI IMG/M metagenome (GOLD analysis project Ga0208734, IMG submission 184824) | Serpentinite rock and fluid subsurface biosphere microbial communities from McLaughlin Reserve, California, USA - CR12Aug_QV11A (SPAdes) | ecosystem: Environmental > Terrestrial > Deep... | reverse complement strand
GCGCCTGCACCACCAGCGCCTCAGCCGAGGCGAAAACGGGGATCTCGTGGTGCTCGAAAGCAAATAAGGCCGTGCACGGCAGCCGCTACACTGCAGCCCTGCCATGCAAAGCTCCCCCACCCAACTGGCCGCGCACTTGCAGCGCGGCCTCAAAGCCCTCTACACCGTGCACGGCGACGAAGCGCTGCTGGTGCAAGAGGCGGCCGACGCCATCCGCGCCGCCGCGCGGGCGCAGGGCTTTGCGGAGCGCAGCGTGTGCACGGTCAGCGGCGCGCACTTCGACTGGAGCGCGGTGCTGGCCGCCGGCCGCAGCCAGAGCCTGTTTGCCGAGCGCCAGCTGCTGGAGCTGCGCATCCCTTCGGGCAAACCCGGCAAGGAGGGCGCGGCGGTGCTGCAGCAACTGGCCGCCGCCGCCCCCCATCACCCCGATCTGCTCACCCTGGTGCTGCTGCCCAGGCTGGACGCCACCACCCTCAAAAGCCCCTGGTTTGCCGCGCTCGAGCAACACGGCCTGACGCTGCGCATCGATGCGGTCGAGCGCGCCCAGCTGCCGGCTTGGATCGCGCAGCGGCTGCGCCTGCAGGGGCAACACGTGCCCAGCGGCGAGGCCGGCCAGCTGTGCTTGGGTTTTCTGGCCGACCGGGTCGAGGGCAACCTGCTGGCGGCGCACCAGGAACTGCAAAAACTCGCGCTGCTCTACCCGGCGGGCGAGATCGGTTTTGAGCAGATCGAGCGCGCCGTGCTCGACGTGGCGCGCCACGACCCCTTCAAGCTCGCCGAGGCGGTGCTCGATGCCCAACCGCTGCGCGTGCAGCGCCTGCTCGACGGCCTGCAAGCCGACGGCAGCGCCGCCGTGCTGGTGCATTGGGCGCTGGCCGAAGACATCCGGGCGCTGTGGCGCGTGAAAAACGAGCTCGCCCAGGGCAAGCCGCTGCCGCTGGCGCTGCGCGAACAGCGCGTCTGGGGCGGGCGCGAAAAGCGCTTCGAGCGCCTGCTGCCCCGGCTCGGGCTGGCGCAGCTCGAACGCTGGCTGCTGGATGCGCACACCGTCGATGGCATCGTCAAAGGCCTGCGCCACCCCGACTGGCCCGCCCACCCCTGGCAAGCGCTGGAGCGGCTGGCACAGCAGGTGGCGCAAGGGTGCGCGCTGGCGCGCTGAGCATCGTGGGCGCGGCACACGGCTGGGTACACCCGAGTCCGCACCGCATAAGTGCGCCAGCTTGGCGTTGCGGCGTTGCAGCTGGCGGTAATCGCTGGGCGACAAACCGGTGTGTTCGCGGAACACCCGGCTAAAGTGTGCGCTCTGGTTGAAGCCCCATGTCAGGGCAATCGAGGTGATGGTGCGCGCATTCAGATCCGGATTGCCCAGGTCGCGCATGCAGGCCTGCAAGCGTCGGCGCAAAATGTACAAGGCCAAGGTGCCCTCCTCCTCGCTGAAGGCATTGTGCAAATGCCGCTTGCTGCAATTGAGCGCCACCGCGATGCGCTCGATGCTCAGTTCTGGGTCGTGCAGATGCAGGCTGATGTAGTGCCGAATCCGATCCCTGAAGGCTTCCATCTGCGTGGTACCGGTGGAGCGGCCCGCCAGCTCCAGCAAGGACAGCCGCACCAGCTCGACGATTGCCTCGCCGGCCCCGGCGAGCCGCCTGCGCCCCCATGACTGGCAGCTCCTGCCAGGTGCTGCGCATGGCCTCCAGCGCCACCCGGGAAATGCCCTTTGAGCCGCCTACGTGGCGCGCCATCAGCGGCTCAAGCTTGAGGCCGCGCTCCAGCAAATTGGCCTTGGGCAGCATCACGATCAGGTGCTCGACCTGCTCCGGATTGGCGACTTCGTAGCTGCCCGTGGTGTCGTAAATGGCCCAACCACCCGGGCGCACCCAAGCCTGACGACCATGTTGCTCGACGGCGGCACTGCCTTGCCACGGCGCCACGATCTTGAGGTAACTGTTTTCGGCCGTGCGCGCCAGCTTGCTGCTGCGCATCACCCGGTGCCGGTTGGCCTCCAACTTGGTCAGCACCACCTCGCCGGCCCGGCTTGACAGCACCCGACCGTCGAAGCCTGAGTCGCCGTACAAATCCGAATCCAGACCGCCGAAGTGGCCCGAAATCCAGTCTGCCCACGCCAACGGGCGCTCCTTGACCGGGTACAAATCGGTGCTCATCGACTGGGATGGGGTCATCATTGGCTCCAGATTGCGTGTGCGCCAAATTATCGGGCTGGCCCCTTGCTTCAGCCAGCTTTTTTGGGCTAGGGTAATCCCGCTCCTTGCTGCACGCATCGTCAAAACGCCGTGCACCGTGGTGCAAGCGCGCGCGGCAGCAAACTTCTACGATGCCCCCATTGCGCACCCGCATCCGCTTCCGCACCAGGAGACCAGCATGAATCACCCCCACCCGCCGCACCGTCGTCCAAGGCAGCGCCGCCGCCTTGGGCACCTTGGCCTTTGCGCCGCCCCTGCTGGCCCAGGGGGCCCCGGTGCGCATCGGCTACTCCATGTCGCGCACCGGTCCGTGGACGGTGGGCGCCCAGACCAGCCAGGAGCCAAACTACATTCTGTGGGCCGAGCAGCAAAATGCCGCCGGTGGCCTCAACGTGCAGGGTGTGCGGCGCCGGATCGAGCTGATCGGCGCCGATGACCGCAGCGACATGGAAACCGTGATCCGCACCTACGAGCGGCTGATGGGCAGCGAGCGCGTCGATCTGGTGCTGCCGCCTTGGGGCAGCAGCGCCAACTTTGCCGTCGCCCCGCTGGCCAACCGCCACGGCTACCCCTTCCTGGCCCCGACCGCACTCTCCAGACGCTTGGTCGAGCTGCGCCTGCCCTTTTTCTTTCTGATGCTGCAACAGCCCGCGGCCATGGTGGGTGCGCCGGTCGACATGTTGCGCGAGATCGCCTTCAACCCGCGCTTTTTCTATGCCTCGGTCGGGACCGCGTTTCCGATGTTCCGCGAAGTCATGACCCCGACCGGCGCCGAAGGCGTGATGGGCATGGGCTCGTGGAACCGCCGCAGCAGCCCCGGGGCGCAGGCCTATTTTGAGGCCCATGTGGCGCGCCACAACCGCGAACCCGACCGCTGGGCCAGCGGGCACACCTGGGCGGCGCTGGAGATTCTGAGCGCTGCCGTGGCCCGGGTCGGGCTGGATCGGCGGGCCATCCGCGATTTCGTGGCCGGCAACACGCACCGCACCATCGTCGGTGACATCCGCTTCAGCGGCAGTGAAAACGTCGGCACGCCGGGCACGGTGGGGCAGTGGCAACGCGGCGAGTTCGAGGTCGTCTGGCCGCGCGCAGTGGCCACCGCAGCCCTCAACCCGAACAAGCCCGCCTGGTAATTCCACGCCAGCCCTTTACGGCGCGGCCGCCCACCCACGGCCCGCGCCGCACGCAGGCCTGCACCCACGCACCCACGCACTTTCATGTCCCTTTCTACATGGATCGAGCTGATCGTCTCCGGACTCATCACCGGCGGCATCTATGCGCTCATCGCCTTGGGGCTCAACCTCCAGTACGGGCTGATGCGCATCCTCAACATCGCCCACGGCGAGTTTCTGCTGGTCGGCGCCTTCCTGACCTGGATGGTGCACACCAGTTTTGGCCTGTCGCCGCTGCTGATGTTGCCCGTGACTTTTGGCCTGCTGCTGCTGCTGGGCTGGGTGCTGCACAGGCTGTGCTTTAGGCCGCTGACGCAGACTTCGCCCAATCTGGACGTGTTCGAGGCGCGTGGCCTGATGGTCGCCTTCGGGCTGATGTTCTTGGTCAAGAGCTTCGTCACCTACGTCTGGGGTGGCGACATCCGCGGCTACGACTACATGTCGCAACCAGTGAACTTGGGGTTTGGCCAGTTTGCCGCCAACAAGCTGCTGATCTTCGGGCTGGCGCTGCTGTTTTGCGCCGCCCTGATCGTGCTGCTGCGCCTGACGCTGCTGGGCAAAGGCGTGCGCGCGCTGATGCAGTCGCCGATGGGCGCGCAACTGGTGGGCATCGACACCAAGCGCTTGCACCCGCTGATGTTTGGCATCGGCCTGGGGCTCTCGGGCGTGGCCGGGGTGCTGCTCTCGATGGCTTTCACCATCAGTCCGGACATGGGCCAAGCCTACACCATCACGGCCTTGATCGTCATCGCGCTGGGCGGCTTTGGCAGCATGGGCGGGGCCTTGGTCGGCGGTTTGTTGCTCGGGGTGATCGAGGCCATCGCCATGCATTTCACCAGCCCCTCGCTCAAGGCGCTGCTGTCGTATCTGGTTTTCATCGGCGTGCTGGTGTTGCGTCCTGAAGGTTTGTTCACTCGCAAGGGGCGCAAGGCATGAATTCCCGTCAAACGCTGCTGCGCGATGTGCTGATCTTGTTCGCTTTCGCCGGCTGGGCCGTGGCCCTGCCTGGCTTTGCCAGCGATTTCGTGCTCTCGCTGGCCCTGACCTGTCTGATGTACGTGGCGCTGTCAACCAGTTGGGCGCTATTCTGTGGCACCACTCGCTACCTGTCGCTGGCCACAGCCGCCTTCTTCGGCGTCGGTGCCTACACCAGCGCGCTGCTGGTCGAGACTTGGCCCTGGTGGCAGGTGGTGGCGCTGGGGGCGCTGGTCGCGGCGCTGCTGGCGGTGTTCATGGGCGCGCTGGTGCTGCACCTGCGCGGCACCTATTTCGCCATCCTGACCTTTGGCATGACAGAACTCATCCGCCATACCGTCACCTTCTACGAAAGCACGGTCACCGGCACCGTCGGGCGCATGATCCTGGTGGCACCCGACAGCAAGACGGTCTACTACACGGTGCTGCTGCTGGCGGTGGCAGCGGTGGCGACCTCGATCGTGGTGCGCCGCACCCGCTTTGGCCTGGCCATGCGGGGCATCGGCTCCGACGAGCAACGGGCCCAGACCCTGGGCGTGGACACCCGGCTGGTCAAGATCGGTGGCTTTGCCCTGACCGCCGCCTTTGCCGGGGCCGTCGGGGCGGCGATGGCGGTGCGCTGGACCTACATCGACCCGACCACCGTGTTCAACCCCTTCATCGGCTTTCAAACCGTGCTGATCGCGCTCATAGGTGGCGCCATGACGCTGTGGGGGCCGCTGCTGGCAGCGATCCTGTTCAGCATCCTGGCGGAAACCCTGCGCCTGCAGGCGCCCGAGCTGTACATGATGTCGCTGGGCTTGCTGCTGATCCTGTTCGTGCTCTACCTGCCCGGCGGGCTGGCTTCGGTGCGCTGGTTCATGCTGCATGCGGCCTGGAGCGCCCTGCGCGAAGGCTGGCGCGTGCGCCGCTACAGGTGGAGCGGGCAGCAAGCGCGCGACGAAGCGCGCGCGCGCCAACGCGCCCGGGAGCGTCGCCATGTCTGAGCTGCACCCACAAAACCAGCTCCCACCCTTGCTGGAGGCGAGCGAGATCACGGTGCGTTTTGGCGGCCTGACCGCTGTCGATGGGGTCGATGCGGTGTTTCGCGCCGGCGAACTGGTCGGCATCATCGGCCCCAACGGCGCCGGCAAGACGACCTTTTTCAACGCCATCTCGGGCGTGCTGCGCCCCACCAGCGGCAAGCTGCTGGTGGACGGACACGACCTGATCGGCCGCAACCCGCACCGCTACGCCGCGCACGGCATCGCCCGCACCTTCCAGACCCCGCGCGTGTTTGCCGACATGGCGGTGCGCGACAACGTCGAGTTCGGCTTGAAGTTCGCCGGTCGCCGACCCCGGCCATGGGTCTTCTGGGGCCCTGAGACGCGCGTGCCGTGGGCCTTGCGCACGCCCGAGAGCATCCTGGAGCTGATCGGCTTGGCGCAGCTGGGCAACCTGCCCGCAGCAGCCATCACGCCTTCGCAGCAGCGCCTGCTCGAGATCGGCATGGCGCTGGCGACGCGGCCGCGGCTGCTGTTGCTCGACGAGGTTGCCGCCGGACTGACCGAGGCCGAGCTCGAGAACATGGCGCAACTGATCCGGCGCATCCGCGACGAGCTCGATCTGAGCGTGATCTGGATCGAACACGCCGTCACCACCTTGCTGCGCCACGTCGAGCGCGTGATCGTGCTGCACCAGGGGCGCAAGATCGCCGACGCCAGCCCGGCCGAGGTGGTGCGCAACCCAGACGTGATCGAAGCCTACCTCGGTGACGAGATGGAGAGCGCCGCATGATGTGGTACCGCAACACCCCCTTCACCCTGGGCGCGCAAGAGGCCGCCCGCCTGTGGGTCGATGATCTGAGTGCGGGTTATGGCAATTTTCTGGTGCTGCGCAAGCTCTGTCTAGAAGTCAAGCCCGGCCTGACCGTGATCCTGGGGCCCAACGGAGCGGGCAAGTCCACATTGCTCAAAGCCCTCAACGGCCTGATCGGGCGCAGCGGCCATGTCTGGCTCGATGACGCGGAGCTGCCCAGTCAGACGCACGAAATCGTCCGTGCCGGGGTGGCCCTGGTGCCAGAAGGTCGGCAGTTGTTTCCGCAGTTGACGGTGCGCGAAAACCTAGAGCTTGGCGGCTGGCTGGTGCCCAAGGGTGAGCGCGCACGCCGCCTAGAACAGGTCTTGATCGACTTTCCCAAGCTCAAGGAGCGCGCCAGCCAACTGGCCGGCACCATGAGCGGCGGCGAGCAGCAGATGGTGGCGGTGGCGCGCGCGCTGATGAGTGCGCCGCGCTTGCTGATGCTCGACGAGCCTTCGCTTGGCTTGGCGCCGCGCATGGTCGATGAGTTGCTGCTCATCGCGCGGCGCATCGCCGACGCCGGCACCACGGTGCTGATGGTCGAGCAAAACGTGAAAAAGGCACTGGCCGTGGCCGACCGCGGCTACGTGATGGAGCGCGGCACCCTGGTCGCCAGCGGCGCCGCCAGGCTGCTGGCGCGATCGAACGTGATCCGCGAGGCCTACCTCGGTGCCGCCGCCTGCGCCACCCCACAGCCCGCAACGGCCGCCAAGGCCGCCCGATCGCCGCTGGCCAGCGAACGATCAGCCTAGCCGCACCGCTTTTTTTATCGCTGTTTAATCTGGAGCCCCCTTATGTCTGATTTGTCCATGCTGATCAACGGCCTGAAAGTGAGCGCCGAGCGCGGTGCCACCTTCGAGCGCCGCAACCCGCTCGACGGCACCGTGGCCACCCGGGCCCCAGCGGCCTCACCCGCCGACGCCGTGCTGGCCGTGGAGGCTGCCGCTGAAGCCTTCAGGAGCTGGAGCCAGACCGGGCCCAACGAGCGCCGCTCGCTGCTGCTCAAGGCCGCCGACGCCCTGCAAGCCAGAACCCCGGCCTTCATCGAGGCCATGGCGGCCGAGACCGGGGCCACCGGCCCGTGGGGCGGTTTCAACGTCATGTTGGCCGCCGGCATGATCCGCGAAGCCGCCGCGCTGACCACCCAGGTCGCCGGCGAGGTCATCCCCTCGGACGTACCGGGCAGCTTGGCCATGGGCATGCGCCAGCCAGCCGGGGTGGTGCTGGGCATTGCGCCCTGGAACGCGCCCGTCATCCTCGGGGTGCGCGCCATCGCCACCCCGCTGGCTTGCGGCAACACGGTGGTGCTCAAAGGCAGCGAGAACTGCCCGCGCACCCATGCCCTGATCGCCGAAGCCTTCCAAGAGGCGGGCTTTGCCCCCGGAGTCGTCAACTACCTCACCAACGCCCCCGCCGATGCCGCGGCGGTGGTCGATGCCATGATCGCGCATCCGGCGGTGCGCCGCGTCAACTTCACCGGCAGCACCCGAGTCGGCAAGATCATCGCCATCACCTGCGCGCGCCACCTCAAGCCGGTGGTGCTCGAACTCGGCGGCAAGGCGCCCCTGATCGTGCTCGATGACGCCGATATAGAGGACGCCGTCAACGCCGCCGCCTTTGGCTGCTTTGCCAACAGCGGCCAGATCTGCATGAGCACCGAGCGCTTGATCGTCGATCAGAAGGTGGCCGATGAGTTCGTGCGTCGCTTTGCCGACAAGGCCAAGGCGCTGCCGCTGGGCGACCCACGCAAGCCCGAGCCGGTGGTGCTGGGTTCGGTGATCGGCATGCACACCGTGCACCACTGCAACGAGTTGATCGACGACGCGCTGGCCAAAGGCGCCCGGCTGCTCTGCGGCGGCAAGGCCGACAGCACCCTGATGCCAGCCACCTTGCTCGACCACGTGACACCGGCCATGCGCATTTACCACGAGGAGACCTTCGGCCCGGTCAAGTGCATCGTGCGCGTCAAAGACACCCAGCAAGCCGTGGCCTGCGCCAACGACAACGAATACGGCTTGTCGGCCGCCGTCTTTGGCGCCGATCTGGCGCGCGCCTTCAATGTGGCGCGCCAGATCGACACCGGCATCTGCCACGTCAACGGCCCCACGGTGCACGACGAAGCCCAGATGCCCTTTGGCGGCGTCAAGGGCTCGGGCATGGGGCGCTTCGGCGGGCGCGCCGGCATCGCCGAGTTCACCGATTTGCGCTGGATCACGGTGCAAACGCAACCGCGGCACTACCCGTTCTGACCAGCGCCCGCTAGGCCCTCATCCGACACGCGCTGCCTTCGCTTTTTCTTTCACCCATCACACCGGCTTTGACCGCTAGGAGACAAACATGACCCAACCCCCCCGCCTTTCCCGCCGCCACGTGCTCGCCATGGGCGCCGGCCTCGCCTTGAGTGCGCCGCTGCTGCCCGCGCTGGCGCAGTCCTTCCCGACCCGGCCGCTGCGCCTGGTCGTCAACTTCGCACCGGGCAGCACACCCGATATCGTGGCGCGTGCGGTGGGGCAGCAAATTTCACAATCGCTGGGGCAGCCGGTGGTGGTCGAAAACCGCTCCGGCGGCGGCGGCATGATTGGCCTCAACGCCGTGCACACGGCTGCACCCGACGGCTATACGCTGGGGCTGATTGCCGGCAGCACCATGGTCATCGGGCCGCACCTGCTGCGCAAGACCTACGACCCGCTGCGCGAGATGGTGCCGGTGGCGGCGGCGGCGCGCTTCGAGCTGTTCTTGGTCACGCGCGCCGGCCTGCCCTTCGACGACTACGCCGGCTTGATCCGCCACATGCGCGCCAACCCGGGCCGGCTGAATTTTGGCTCACCCGGCAATGGCAGCTCGCCGCACATCGCCGCCGAGATGCTGCAGGCAGCCACCCAGACCCAAGCGGTGCACATCCCGTACCGCGGCTCGGCCGACGTCATGCAGGCCTTGCTGGCCGGCACGGTCGATTGGGCGTTTGATCCGGGCGTGGCGTTCCAGCACGTGCACGCCGGTCGCCTGCGCATGTTGGCCGTCACCGGGGAGCGGCGGGTCGAGCAGTTTGCCAACGTCGCCACGCTGCGCGAACTGGGCTTGGCCGATTTTGACGTGGGCACCTCGCATGCCTTTTGGGCTCCGCCCGGCACACCAGCGCCCATCGTCGAGCGCCTCAACCGCGAGATCAACAGCGCCCTAGCCGTGCAGAGCGTGATCGACCCGATCCGCAGCTTTGGCGCCCAACCCACGCCCTTGACGCCGGCCCAGCTTCTGGCGCTGTCGCGCACCGACAGCGAGCGTTACGGCCGGGTGGTGCGCGAGCGCAACATCACGGCGGACTAAAGCGGCGCGTGCACGCAGCGGCTGGCAAGCAGCGATGATGCGCGCTTGAGAGGGCGCCCCCTCAGTCGCCCACGCCGGGCGCCAGCGTGTCCACCCAGAGCGCGAACTCGATGTCGCGCAGGCTCAAGCCCCCCACTTCGTGGGTGGTGAAGGCGATGTCAACCCGGTTGTACACATTGGCCCACTCGGGGTGGTGGTTGCGCTGCTCGGCCGCCAACGCGACCCGGCTCATGAAGCCGAAAGCGGCGTTGAAGTCGCTGAACACCAAACACCGCTCCAGCGCGTGGCGCTGCGGGTTGAAGCGCCACAGCGGCAGGCGTTCGATCTGGGCTTGCAGGGCCGCCCCTTCGAGTTTTTTCATGGTCTGCTCTGCTCCTGTGTCTAGGCGCTACCGGGTGGGCAGGGCTGCGGGGCCTACGGGGGCCGTGCAATCGACGGACCCAAACACCTGCGCCCACAGCGCGCGCACCGCCGCGCTGTGCTCGGCCACCAGCGCCGGGTCGATCTGGGTGCTGGCTTCGTCCAGCCGCGCCCGGTGCTGGCGCTGGCGCAGGGCGCGGTAGGCGCGCGCGGCCGCCTGCCCCATGCCGGCGGGCAGCAGCCCGGCTTGCTCGGCGGCGTGCAGCAAGGCGATGTTGCCGCTGTTGGCGCACAGCGCCGGGTGCGCGGCGGCGTGCGCCAGCACCAGGTGCTGCACCGCAAACTCGACATCGACCATGCCGCCGGGGCTGTGCTTGATGTCGAACAACCCCGCGCGCACCGGGTGCGCCTGGCGCAGGCGCTCGCGCATGGCGCAGATTTCGGCCGCCAGTGCGGCGCTCGAGCGCGGCGCCGTCAGCACCGCCAGACGCACGTCCTCGAAGCGCTGCACCAGATCGGGCGGCCCGAGCACGCAGCGCGCGCGCGTGATCGCTTGGTGCTCCCAAGTCCAGGCGGTGTTGCTGCCGCGGTTTTGCTGGTAGTGCGCAAAGGCGTCGAAGCTGGTCACCAGCAGGCCCGAGTTGCCGTTGGGGCGCAGCGCGGTGTCGATCTCGTACAGATCGCCCTCGCCGGTCTTGACGGTGAGCCAGTTGATGAGCTTGCGCACCAAGGTGGCATAGACCTCGCTGGAGCGCTCGTCTGGGTCGTCGTAAACGAACACGATGTCGAGGTCGCTGCCGTAGCCCAGCTCTTTGCCGCCGAGCTTGCCGTAGCCGATGATGGCGCAGCGCGGCTCGTCGCGGTGACGCTGCTTGAGGCGCTGCCAGCACCAGCGGCCGCTCACGCGCAGCACGGCGTCGGCCAAGGCGCTCAGGTCGTCGGCCACCTGCTCGACCGTGAGCACGCCTTCCACGTCGCGCGCCAGCGTGCGAAAGACCTCGGCGTGGTGCGCGCGGCGCAGCAGGTCCAGCAGCGCCTCTTCGTCGTCGTCGCCGCCGGCGGCCAGCGCCTGACGGCGCGCCTCGAGGTCGGCCTCGAACTGCGGCGCCTCGAAGCGCTCTTGGTACAGCTGCTGCCCGGCCAAGTCGTCGATCACACCGGGATGGCGCAACAGGTAGCGCGCCGGCCACTGGGCGGCACCGAGCATGCGCAGCAGCCGCTCGTGCACCGCCGGGCGCTCTTGCAGCAGCGCCAGGTAGCTCTCGCGGCGCAGCAGCGGCTCGATCCAGTCGCACAGGCGCAGCGCCGCGCCCTCGCTCACCCGCCCTTCCTCGAGCCAAGCCCCGGTGCGCTGCAGCAGCCGCAGCAGGCGCTGGCGCGCGCTCTCGCGCAAACCCTGCACGCGCGGCGACTCGACCCACTGCGCCACCCGCAAGCCCAGCCCCGGCGGCAGTTGCGCCAGCACGGTGAGCCAATCGTGGCTCGGCGCCGCCGGCGCGTGGCCGTTGCAGCCTTTGCCGTTGCAGGGCAGCGCACCGGCCCCGAGCAGGGTGTCGAACTCTTGCGCCACCAGTTCGCGCTGGGCGTCGAGCACGCACAAAAAAGCGGCGGTGTCGGCAAAGCCTAGGGTCTGGGCAATCCAACCCAAGTCGTCGTCGCGCGTCGGCAGCAGATGGGTTTGCTGGTCGTCCAGGTACTGGATGCGGTGCTCCACCTTGCGCAGCAGTTCGTAGGCCTGCGCCAGCGCAACCGCCTTGGGCTCGGGCATCAGGCCGGCGCGCACCAACCGCGTCAGCGCCTCCAGCGTTGCGCGGGTGCGCAGCTCGGGGAACTGGCCAGCGCGCACCACTTGCAGCAGCTGCACCGTGAACTCGATCTCGCGGATGCCGCCGCGCGAGAGCTTGACGTCGTTCAAGCGGCCCGGGTTGCCCGCCGCCCGTTTGGCCGCGTGCTCCCGAATCTGCTGGTGCAGGCTGC
>Ga0208734_100223_pt1 | contig 12120 bp, 9 predicted proteins | sample Subbio2Aug_QV11A_FD_184824 | JGI IMG/M metagenome (GOLD analysis project Ga0208734, IMG submission 184824) | Serpentinite rock and fluid subsurface biosphere microbial communities from McLaughlin Reserve, California, USA - CR12Aug_QV11A (SPAdes) | ecosystem: Environmental > Terrestrial > Deep... | reverse complement strand
CGGAGGGTTCCTTGGACGCAAATCGGATGGGCAGCCAGGCGTCAAAGTCCTGTGGCGAGGGTTCCGAAGACTGCAGGATATTACTGACATGTGGGAGCTTTTCCATTAGCTCAATACTTGTGGGTAATGATAAGCCCAGAGGGAGAGGGGATGTGCTGGGAGGGAGAGGGGATTAGAGGATGAGGGAGAGGGGGATGTGTTGGGAGGTAGAGGGTAGCTGTCGGTAGTGTCGGCAGGGACAGGGGATGTGCTGGAGGGAGAGGGCGGACTGCGGCGAGGGTGAGAGAAAAAAGGATGTTTGGCTGAGAAAAATATTGCAGCTTTTCAGGATGTTTTTTGACATCCTATTTTGATGTTTATCTGTATAGCTCTTGCGGAAACTTTGGAGAGGAAGGCTGTTTGTTGCTGTCTATAGTCTGGCATAACTTGTTAGCAGGATTTTTGCTTAAAAGGACGAATTTATTAAAGAAAATACGGTGTACTCGGCTGAAAGGAGGTGCGCGAGTGAGTAGGCTACGCTACCAGAGTTTTTTGTTGCTGGCACCTTTGTTTTTCTTGCTGTTAAATTTTGGTTTGGTTTTTGGCAATACGCTTTGGGCCGAGAACCCGGTAGCGCGCTTTACCTGGACGGCTGAAAACGCTAACTCCAACAGAACGGGGGTAGGCTTGCCTTATGCTGTCTACGGCGTGGTCTATGAACGCAGCGTGCCTGGTCAGTCGGTGCATAGCAGCTTTGCTTTAAATACAAACTCCTGCGCTTCTTGTCATATCACCCATATGGCACTGGGTAGCAGCTTGCTTTTTCAGCGTTCAATCTATAACACTTGCAGCACTTGCCATTTTGACGCTACAATGAACGGCTACAATGTATTGACGGGCATAATGCCAGGTGGTGCGGTAGCCGGGGGTGGGCGTTTCTTTGACGGTGATTTTGCTGCGGCAGGCTCAAGAAGCGGCGTTTCTTTTCATCAGGCGACCGGTTCCAATCAGCATTGGCAGGCGCCGGGTAGCCCCTATAACCCTCATCCGGTGCCGGGCAGTCCCAACCCTCCCCCTCCGCCTCCGCCGGAAGGCAGTCCCTGGATGCAGCCCTTTACTTGCGCTTCCTGTCATGGTCCCCACGGAACGTTTAGCGGTCGTCATCTGCATTTTAATGTAAACGGGCAGGCACTCCGTACTGGCCCGGTAGAACTAGTCAGCGTGCCGGGAGAGGTGTATTTGATCCCGATATTTCCGTATAGCAACAGGACGCCTTGGCTTTTCTACGATCGAAACTCGCCTCTCTTTGGGACTCATGGTTTGCGGATATATGATAGCTTAAATTTTGATGTGACGGCGGCATTTCGGGTAAACCATCAACTGGGCAGGGTCTGGCTGGAGGAGCCGGCGGGTGAGGGTCCATATCGTATAACTTTTAGTCAAGCTACAATTGTTGACATAGTGGCAGATGCCGTTTATGGCCAGGAGAGGACTGTTTACCGCGGCGGCGTGGTGAATTTTTGTACCGCCTGTCATACCGGGTATCTGCAGCCGATAACTGTCGACGGTAACACTTATCTTTATACCAGGCACGCAAATTTTGAGCATCCGATTGATAGCGATATTACCCCTTTTATCAACAACGGTTTTATTACCAGACCGCCTGACGCTTTTCCTCTTGAGCAGCAGGGAGGGGAAAGTCAATTGGTCTGTTTAAGCTGCCACTTTGCGCATGGTACTGACGCAGCGCTGATGACCAGAAGCAACTTAATTGACCCGGCTTACCCTGCAGGCAGCACCATACCGGCTCAGACCAGCCTATTGCGTTTTGGTAGTGAAGCAAACGGCAATAGAGAGGTTTGCCTAGCTTGCCATAACACCATGCCAGCTACTACCCTGGCGGTGCTTTCCAATTCACCGCTGAATCAGAGTACTGTATCGTCGCCTGCAGAGCTGCTTATCCGCTTTGACCGGCGGGTAGATATGAGCACTGTAATCCCCGGGACAACCCTGAGAGTCTTTGATACAGTCTACGGTACTACGGTCTTAGGCACCGTCTATGCAACCGATAACGCCCGCACATTGGTCTTTACCCCGCAGATGCCGCTACCTGCTGGCAGTTATGGGGTGGAAGTGACTACCGATGTCAGGTCCTGGTTTCAGCGAGCGCTATCTCAACTATTTAGCTTCTTTTTTAATGTGAGTAGTTAACCTTTTAAGGCAGGGGGAAGATATAAAGTTCTTGTTAATGCGCGGAATTAGCGGAAGGCAGGAGACAGTTTGCGAGATTCTTTAATTGCAACATTAGTGAATTTGCGCCGGCAACTGCATAGCTGCCCCGAGGGCGGCTTTGCTTTGCCGGCTACTAAGTTATTCTTAAAAGACGCTTTAGGAGCTTACGGTTTTGCATTTGAGGAGCTGGGCGGCGGTTTGGTGGCGGAATTGGGTAAAGGCGCCGGGAAATGCGTGCTTTTACGTGCAGATTTAGACGGTTTGGCGGTAGTTGACGGCAAAGATGTGCCGTATCGCTCGCGTCATGATGGTTTTGCCCACGCTTGCGGACATGACGGTCATACAGCAATGCTGTTTGGCGCGATGCTCTTGCTCAAGGGAAAAGTGCTGCCTGGGCGGGTGCGCTTTATGTTCCAGCCGGCGGAGGAAACTCCGCCGGGCGGGGCGCAGGCGATGCTTGCGGCAGGGGTGTTAGAGGATGTGTCTGCCGCCTTTGCGCTGCATCTTGCGCCGCAGCTGCCGTTTGGCTCTGTGGGTATTAAAGCAGGCGTACTGATGGCTGCTACTGACGGCTTCAGGTTGTTGATCCGGGGCAGCGGGGGACATGGCGCTATGCCGCACCAGACAGTGGATGCGGTGGTGGTGGCGGCACAAGTAGTGCTGGCGTTGCAGGCTTTGGTCAGTCGGCAGATAGACCCGTTGGAGCCGGTCGTTGTGACAATAGGAAAGATCACGGGCGGCACCGCCATAAACGCAGTGGCTCAGGAAGCTGTGCTGGAGGGGACTGTGCGCACTCTCTCGCCGGAGTTGCGTCAGAGCATGCCGCAGCGGTTGCGTACGGTTGCGGAGGGGATTTGTCAGGCTTTCGGCGCTCGCTGCCTGCTGGAGTATAACTTTGGCTATCCGGTATTGAAAAATGATGGTGCGATGACAGAGTTGGCTGCGGCGGCGGCAACGGAAAGCGGTTTGATGTTAAAGAGGTTGGAGCAGCCGCTGCTTGGCGGAGAAGATTTTGCTTATCTGCTGGAGCAGGTGCCCGGCTGTATGCTTTTTTTGGGTTGCGGGGATGAGCGTTTCTGTCATCCGCTGCATCATCCTTGCTTTGATTTTGACGAAGCCATTTTGCCCCTGGGAGCTAAGCTGCTCGCGCGGCTGGCAGAAAAAGCGCTGCTTGCATGAAGCGCACAGTATAGGAAGAAAAAGCGCCCAAGAGTTTTTGCTCTGGAAAAGGGCGTTTTTTTGTGTAGGGGCGGGTTTCAAACCCGCCCTTGCCGACTGGGTGTTCAGGAATGAAGTTTCGTCGAAGGTGCGGCAACCGTCGGGCGGGTTTCAAACCCGCCCCTACAATGGATAAGGCGGGCAGCCGTTTTCTTTGTCTGAAATTAGCAGGAACCACCCCGCCCTGACGGGCACGACGTCCTATTCCCCTCCCTTGGAGGGGTGGTGCGTAGCATCGGGGTGGTCCATACGAATGAAGTTTCGTCGAAGGTGCGGCAACCTTCGGGCGGGTTTGAAACCCGCCCCTACAATGGGATAAGGCGGGCAGCCGTCTTCTCTGTCTGAAATTAGCAGGACAAATTGAACATGGACAAGTTTTTGTTGTTTAATAGTTGCATTTTGAAAATTATTTTTCATGAGGTCTCGAAAGCGGAAGGAATATTCTAAAAACTGCAGAATAGGAAGTAATGGACTAACGTCGAAACAATATTCAGACAGAGCAACTATCAGGGAGCGTGAGGAAAATTGGAGATTATTGTCTGTATCAAACAGGTACCAGATACCACTGAGGTGAAAATTGACCCGGTTAAAGGCACCTTGATTCGGGAAGGTGTGCCAAGCATTGTCAATCCGTTTGATAAGAATGCGCTGGAAGCAGCTCTGCAGATTAGAGAGCAAAAAGGCGGCAAAGTAACTGTACTGACGATGGGGCCGCCGCAGGCGGTGGACGCGCTGCGGGAGTGTTTGGCGATGGGCGCAGATGAAGCCGTGCTGTTAAGCGACCGTGCTTTTGCCGGCGCCGATTCCTGGGCGACCTCCTACACACTTGCCAAGGCTATTGAAAAAGTAGGCAAGCCGGAGCTTATTTTCTGCGGAAAGCAGGCGATAGACGGCGATACCGCGCAAGTCGGTCCGGGGATTGCGGAGCATTTAGGGTTGCCCCAGGCGACTTATGTGCAGAAAATCCGGGAAGTACAGAGCGAACAGCTTTTGGTGGAGCGGGCGATCGAGGGCGGTTATGAGGTGCTGACTGTGCCGCTACCGGCGATGATCGCTGTGGAAAAGTCGATTAACGAGCCGCGTTTCCCAACGATGATGGGCACGATGAAAGCGCATAAGAAGACGATTCCCACTTGGTCAGCCGCCGATATCGGCGCCGAAGCAGATAAAATAGGTTTGGACGGCTCTTGTACCCAGGTGAAGCGTGTTTTCGCGCCGGAGCGTAAAGGACAAGGCGAAATGCTGACTGGTGAGACTGAAAATGAAGTCTGCCTCCTGCTGCTGGAAAAGCTGCAGGGAGCAAAGATTGTTTAGGGGGTAGCCGGAAAATGAGCGTAAAAATTATTGCGGAAGATTGTGTGGCGTGCGGCGTCTGTATTGATGCCTGTCCCTTCCCGGGCGCCATCGAAGTAAACGATGTGGCAGTACTCACCGATAAATGTAACGGTTGCGGCGCCTGCGCCGATTCCTGCCCGACCGAGGCCATTGTGGTGGAGAAAAAGGAAGATAAGAATGCGGTGAATACCGCCGATTATCAAGGGGTCTGGGTCTTTATCGAGCAGCGCGACGGTTTGATTGCCAATGTGGCGCTGGAGTTGCTTTGTGAAGGCCGTAAACTGGCGGATAAGTTGGGGACGCATTTAGCCGGGGTGCTGCTTGGGGACGGGGTTGCAGAGCTGTCCAAGCACTGTTTTGCTTACGGCGCGGATAAAGTCTACCTGGTCGAGGGGACGGTCTTTAAAGACTACCGCACCGATTCGTACACCGAGGCGATCTGCAATTTGATTCGGCAGTATAAGCCGGAGATTCTGCTTTTTGGCGCGACCAATAATGGCCGCGATTTTGCGGCGCGGATTGCGGTCCGGGTTGACACCGGTTTGACTGCAGACTGCACAGAGCTGGCGATTGACCCGGAAAGCAAGCTGCTGCTGCAAACACGCCCGGCTTTTGGCGGCAATATTATGGCTACTATTTTATGTCCGAACCGCCGCCCGCAGATGGCTACCGTCCGACCGAAAGTAATGAAAAAGCTGGAACCTGATTATAGCCGCAGCGGTGAAGTGCTCCGTTATGACAGCCCGGTGCGGGAGGAAGACGTCTCCACAAAGATTCTTGAGGTTGTGGAGCATGCTACGAAGACGCTTAATTTAGCGGAAGCCGAAATCATCGTTTCCGGCGGCCGGGGCATTGGGGCTCCGGAGAATTATTACCTAATCGAGGAGTTGGCTGAGGTTCTCGGCGGCGCGGCCGGTGCTTCCCGGGCGGCGGTTGACGCCGGCTGGGTGCCCCACTATCGCCAAGTAGGGCAGACGGGCAAGACGGTTGCGCCAAAGCTTTACATCGCCTGTGGAATCAGCGGCGCTATTCAGCATTTGGCGGGGATGCAGACAAGCGATGTGATTGTCGCAATTAACAAGGACCCGGAAGCGCCGATCTTTAAAGTGGCCACCTATGGGATAGTGGGTGATTTGCAGAAAGTGCTACCGTTGCTGACGAAGAAGTTTAAGGAATTAAAAGAGGCGCAATAAGCGAGTTTGCAAGAGTTTGCCGGCACGAATTGATGTGCCGGTTTTTTTTGTGGTGGCAACCTGTCGGGCGGGCGGGTTTGAAACCCGCCCCTACAATGGTTTTGATGAATGAATTTTTGCCGAAGGTGCGCAGCCTGTCGGGCGGGCGGGTTTGAAACCCGCCCCTACAATGGTTTTGATGAATGAATTTTTGCCGAAGGTGCGACAACCTGTCGGGCGGGTTTGAAACCCGCCCCTACTTGTCAAGCTTTGCTTGGCTCTGTATAATGTAGATTAAAATGGAGGGTAAGGGCAAAAAAGGGCATACTAGGCGGAGGAGGTGCTGTTTGATGGAACAAATCGGCCAGGTGGTAAAAGTAAATGAGGGCACGGCAGTGGTGCTGGTGCGCAGGCATCAGGTCTGCGGCAAGTGCGGCGGGTGCGGTATAGCCATTTCCGGTGCCGGTGAAAATCAGCTCGAAGCGCTAAACCAGGCGGGTGCTGAAGTTGGCGATATGGTAAAGGTCGTTTCCGATACGGCGCATGTGCTGCGGGCATCGTTTGTAGCTTATATCCTGCCGATGTTGGCTTTGCTGGCCGGTGTTTACGCCGGGCAGGTGCTGGATCAGACTTTTGCGCTCTTTGCACGTCTGGATATTCTGCTGGGCATTCTTTTTTTCTGCGCCTCGTATTTTCTTGTGCGCGCCTATGACAAAAAGATAGCTGCCGGTCAGATTAAGGCATCCATTGTGGCTATTGTCCCGGATGATGAGCTGCCGGAGGACGAAAAATGCTAGTGCTGGGGATTGCGGGGAGCCCGCGGCGCGGCGGCAATTCGGAAATTTTGCTGGATGAGTCGCTGGCAGCGGCGGCGGAGATCGGGGTCGAGGTGGAAAAGGTGGTGCTCAGTACGCTTAAATTTTCGCCTTGTATTTCATGCGGTGACTGTGACAAAACAGGAGTTTGCACACTGGATGATGAAATGCAACCGCTTTATGAAAAAATCGGGGCGGCACAAGCGTTGGTTTTTGCGTCACCGATGTACTTTTATGCTGTTTCCGCTTGGGCAAAAAGTGCGATCGACCGTGCGCAGGCGCTCTGGTCAAGGAAGTATATCTTAAAAGACCCACGTTATACCGCGGCTAAGGCGGGATATTTTATTGGCGTAGGCGCTACCCGGGGCGGCAAACTTTTCGACGGCGCGCTGCTGACGATGAAATATTATTTTGACGCGGCAGGCTATCGGGAGGCAGGAAATCTGCTGGTGCGGGGGATGGATGAAAAAGGGGCTGTTAAGGCTTTTGCGGACAAGATGGAAGCCGCAAGGGAGTTAGGGCAAAAAGCGGCTCTTGGTTGCGCGAAGTGAGGGGGATGGTGCTCTCTGCCCTCTGCCCTCACCCGGCCCTCACCCTAGCCCTCTCCCGGGGGCTAGTCCTTACCCACACATGACACCGGAGGTCAGCGGCAGAGGTAATTCGCGAAGCGCGCTCCTACTGTGAAAGTGGTTTTGCGTTCTTTTTCGCTAAGGCTTTCGCTCCGGTTCCCTCGTGAGAAGTGCAACGGCTCACCGGCGCTCTTCCGCCCAGGCTGCCCTCGACATTCGCCTTCCATGGCTCAGGTCTCGGCGACATGCATCCATGCATGTCGGCCGGCTCCAGTTCTTGGTTTGCCTGCACTTCTAGCCACTCGTCCACATCTCGCTCAAGCTCTCAACAAAAAAGCAGCAGGCAAAGACAGCAGCACCTTGTTGCCTTATCAAAACCCTTTCAGATATTGTTGACTTCCACGGAATGCGAAAGCGAGCGTTAAGTGTCAGCAGCGTTTAGCGAACGGGAATTCGCAGCGTTAAGACATGCCAACGGTTCACATGCTGTAAGCCCAGAGGTTTTGGCATGTTAGCGAGAATGACAGTTCGTAGCTGCGAAAACGTGCGAGCGTTGTATTTGAGGAAGGCTACATTGCCGAGAATGCTTCAATGTCTCATCCCCGGTGTCAAGCGTGTCTCTGGATCAGCCCGGGGGAGTGGGGATATGTCGGGAAGGGAGAGGGGATTTGTCGGGGAGAGTGTATACATAGGGGGAGTAGTCTTAGCAAGACCGAAAGCACCTGAAGTTGCGGTGGAATTCTTGAAATCTAAGTAATGAAGATGAGTAAAGGGAGGGAGATTTTTGTTTTTATCTGGAACGGGGAGAATTAATCAGGCAGGGCATCTGGAGATTGGCGGTTGTGATACGGTCGACTTGGCTAGAGAATTTGGCACGCCGCTCTATATTATGGATGAGGAGCTAATGCGGAAAAATTGTGCTGCATACCGCGATACATTGGCTGAAATATACCCCCACAGCCAGGTGGCATACGCCGGCAAGGCTTTTTTGACTAAGGCGATGTGCCGTTTGGTGGCGGAGGAGGGGCTGGCGCTCGATGTGGTCTCCGGCGGTGAAATTTATACAGGGCTGGCCGCCGGTTTTCCCGCCGAGAAGATGATTTTTCATGGTAATAATAAGGCGCCGGCCGAAATTGAGCTGGCACTAAAGCATGGAGTAGGCCGTTTTGTGGTCGATAGCCACGGAGAATTAGAGCTACTCGCGGAACTAGCCATGGCGGCCGGGAAAGAAGCAGCAATTTATTTGCGGGTCAAGCCCGGGATTGAAGCCCATACCCATCATTTTATTCAGACGGGGCAGCTGGATTCTAAGTTTGGGCTGGGACTGGCTGACGGGGAGGCGATGCGGGCAGTGCAGGCGGCGTTAAAAACGCAGGGGCTGAAGTTAAAAGGGCTGCATTGCCATATCGGTTCGCAGATTTTTGATTTAGAGCCGTTTAAGTTGGCGGCAATCGTGATGCTCGATTTTTGCCGGGAAATTTACAGTCAGACAGGCTTGATTATCGAGGAGCTCGATTTGGGCGGCGGGGTGGGAATCCGTTATTTGCGCCAAGACGACCCTTGTCCGCTGGCTGATTTTGCCCGGCTGATTGCCACCACAGTAAAAGAGAAGTGTGCAGAGCATAATTTGCCTCTGCCTAAGCTGGTGCTGGAGCCGGGGCGCTCAATTGTGGGGGAGGCGGGTACTACGCTTTATACGGTGGGCACCATCAAGGAGGTTCCCGGCATCCGCAAGTATGTGGCGGTCGACGGCGGGATGATGGATAATTTGCGCACCGCGCTCTATGATGCCAAGTATGAAGCGGTGGTGGCCAGTCGTGCTAACGATCCGGCGGAGGAAATAGTCTCGATTGCCGGCAAGGCTTGTGAGTCCGGCGATATGCTGATTTGGGATGTTTTGCTGCCTAAGCTTCGGCGAGGCGATTTGCTCGCTTGTTTATCTACCGGTGCGTATCATTATTCTATGGCAAATAACTATAATCGCTTTCCGCGGCCGGCGGTAGTATTTGTCGGCGGCGGCCGGGCTGATTTAGTTGTGGCACGGGAATCGTATGAAGATTTAATTAGAAACGATTTGCTTCCATCCGGAATATAATGTGGTAAGTGGGGAGCATGAACCACCCCGCCCTGACGGGCACCCCTCCAAAGGAGGGGAATTTGGGGAGGCTTTACATATTTAAGAGGAGGGACTTGCGGTGAAAAAGTATAACGTGGCCATTGTGGGCGCTACTGGGATGGTGGGGCAGTCGCTGGTGCAGGTATTGCAGGAGAGGAACTTTCCGCTTGGGGAGCTGAAGCTGCTGGCTTCCGCCCGCTCGGTTAACCTGACGGTTGAAGTGTTGGGCAAGGTATATAACGTGGAAGAAGCTAAACCTGAAGCGTTTGCCGGGGTTGACGTGGCTTTTTTCAGTGCCGGGGAAGCGATCAGCAAAGAGCTGGCGCCGGAGGCGGTGCGGCGCGGCGCCGTGGTAATTGATAATAGCAACGCCTTTCGCATGGACGAGGGGATTCCGCTGGTGGTGCCGGAGGTGAATGCTGCCGCCCTAGCCGACCATCAAGGGATTATTGCCAATCCCAATTGTTCCACTATTCAGTTGGTGGTAGCCTTGCAGCCGCTGCAGCAAGCGGCCGCGCTGCGGCGGGTGGTCGTCGCCTCCTACCAGGCTGTTTCCGGTGCCGGCAAAGAAGCGGTCGATGAATTGCTGAAGCAGAGTAAAGCAATTATTGAGGGCGAAACTGACTTCCCTAAGGAGCGGATTCCCCATGCCAACGCCAAAGTCCAGTACCAGCTTGCTTTCAACGTGGTGCCGCAGATTGATGTTTTCGGGGAAGATGGCTACTGCAAGGAAGAAAGGAAAGTTATCCAGGAAACTCGTAAAATAATGGGGCTGCCGGAATTGAAAATTACGGCTACAACCGTGCGCGTTCCGGTTCTAAACGGCCATTCCGAAGCGGTGAATCTGGAATTTGTCAGCCGGCTCTCGGTGGCGGAGGCGCGGGCTGCGCTGGAAGGGGCACCTGGGGTAATCGTGCTAGATGATACGGCAGAGCTGAGTTATCCGATGCCGGCGTTGCAAGATGGCCGCGACGAAGTTTTTGTAGGCCGTATCCGGGCTGACGACTCTGTGCCACACGGCTTAAATATGTGGGTAGTGGCTGACAATATCCGCAAAGGCGCAGCCACAAATTCAATTCAGATTGCGGAAGCACTAATCGCCCGCGGGCAGTTGTAGGAGGCGCGACAGTGAAAATTATTGTCCAAAAATTTGGCGGCACTTCGGTTGGCAGCCCTTCCTTGCGGGCAGAAGTAGTGAAGCGGGTGCGGGAAGCGCGGGAGAAGGGTTTTCGGCCTGTGGTCGTCGTTTCCGCCATGGGACGCGAAGGCGACCCTTATGCCACGGATACTTTGAAAAATTTAATGCTCTCCACTTGCGGCTGCGGGGAGCAGTCGCTGCGGGATATGGATTTGATTATGGCTTGCGGGGAAATAATCTCTTCCGTGGTGATGTCGTCCACGCTGTGCGCGAGCGGCATTGCATCACTAGCTCTGACCGGTGCTCAAGCCGGGATGGTGACAGACGGTAATTATGGCTGCGCGCAAGTGGTGGAATTTAATCCGGAGCGGTTGCTGGCACACTTGCGCAGCGATGAAGTGGTGGTAGTGGCCGGCTTTCAAGGGGTGACGCCGGAGGGTGAAATCAATACCTTGGGGCGGGGCGGCAGTGACACGAGCGCCGTGATCCTCGGTGCCGGATTAGGCGCTGAAAAAGTGGAGATTTACACCGATGTGAACGGAATTATGACGGCGGATCCCAAGCTCGTTTCTGCCGCACGCATTATTGACCACCTTACTTACAACGAGGTCTGCCAGCTGGCGCATGAAGGCGCCAAGGTAATCCACCCGCGGGCGGTGGAAGTCGCCATGCAGCATAATGTGCCTTTGGTTGTCAAACATTTGGAGGAAAGGGCGGCTGGCACAGTGATTAGCGCAGAAAGTATTGCTACGGGCGAAGGACGTTTCGGCGAGCGGGAAATGCGGGTGATTACCGGCATCGCCCATACTACTGACTTGGCACGTTTGACGGTGGAGATGGGTGCGGATGAAGCTGAACTGGAACTAGAATTGTTTGAAAGCCTGGCCGATTCACGTATTTCAATTGATCTTATTTCTATTTTTCCAGAGAGAAAGAATTTTACCGTCAAAATGGAGCATCTGCCTCGCGCTGAGGCCTTGCTGAAAAAACTGGGGGTTTCTTACCAGGTCAATGCCGATTGTGCTAAAGTTGCCGTAGTGGGGCTGGGGATGCGCAATCTGCCCGGCGTGATGGCTAGGGTGATTAAGGCGCTTAACGATAAGAAGATCCGTATTCTCCAAAGCGGAGATTCGAATATTACTATTTCCATCTTAATTCAAGAGCATGACCTTCCCGAGGCGCTGTGTACACTGCATGAGTATTTCCGGCTGGATGCGCCCTCCGGCGAAGATGAACGCGTTTTGGCTTGAAAAAAGCAGGCGCCCTCGACCTGTCCTCACATTAGCTTAAGCTTAGCCCTCACCCGGCCCTCACCCTTGCTTTAGCTCAGCATTCAGGTTGGCCCTCACCCTAACCCTCTCCCGCAGGGAGAGGGGAATTGTTGGGCAGGGAGAGAGGATTTGTCGGCAGCGCTTGCGCGAGCCATTTGTGATGTTCGGGGATATCGATGAATAGGCTTTTTTAAGGCAGCAGAAAAAACATTTTACCCCAACACAAGCCAATGTTTATGGGGATTATGAAGCTAGGTAGCAGCAGTTTTTATAAA
>Ga0208734_100212_pt1 | contig 12959 bp, 12 predicted proteins | sample Subbio2Aug_QV11A_FD_184824 | JGI IMG/M metagenome (GOLD analysis project Ga0208734, IMG submission 184824) | Serpentinite rock and fluid subsurface biosphere microbial communities from McLaughlin Reserve, California, USA - CR12Aug_QV11A (SPAdes) | ecosystem: Environmental > Terrestrial > Deep... | reverse complement strand
CCGGGTCTCCCATAACTTTTGCAGCTCGGTTTTGTTCATATAAAAAATCTCCCTCCATCTATAATCTTGAGGAAGATTATCTTATAAAGCTGAAGATTTTACCAGGTGGGGAAAGTTTTACGCTCACAGGGGGGTGCATTTGAGGGGGGTGCATTTTTAGTGAGTATTGCATTCTGTGGAAATTTAATCTTACGAAAACGCTCCTAAATACAAGAGGGGTGTGCAAAATTTCAGCCTTGCAGGCTGGAAGTTAGAAATTTTAGTTATTTAGGGCTGGCCGCGCTATGTTGCGTGGTTTCAATGCAAAAGGCATTAAGGCCGCAAAGCCCCATATTTACGGGGTTTTCCGGGCATAGATACAATGAAAGCCACCCGTTATAGGTGACTTTTATTGTATCAAAAATATAAGCCTTGCATCCCCCTATCAACGCTTCCCGCCACGCCGTTTGTAGTCCTTTTGAATCTCGTCGTTCCAGCCCTCCGGCATCGCGTCACACTCGCGGAAGGTAGCGACCGCTTCGCTCATCACGCGGAAGTTGAGTTCGACCCCTTGGTTGTCGGCGTGGTAATTCTGGGCGCGGTCTGCGCTGATGCCGAAACGACTCGCCGTTTCCACCGCATCGATATTCGCGCCAAGAAAGATAAACTCCCATCCGTATTTTGTCTTTTGACGTTCGATTTGCGCCTTGATCTTTTCAGCGGAGTATTCGCGGCTGGAATTTTCCTCACCGTCGGTGATGATGACGAACATCACTTTTTCGGCGCGGTAGTCGTCGGCGGTGTGTTTCTGGGCGTTACCGATCTTGTGAATCGTCCTGCCGATTGCATCCAGGAGTGCTGTCGAGCCGCCGACTTGATACTCCTTCTCGGTAATCGTGCTGACTGCTTTAATGTCGATGCGGTCGTGAAGCAGCTCGTAGTTGTTGTCAAATAACACCGTTGTAATATGGCATTCGCCCTCGACTGCCTGCTGCTTGGCAAGCATTGAGTTATACCCGCCAATTGTGTCGGTTTCCAAACCTCCCATTGAGCCGCTCTTGTCCAGCATGAATACCAGTTCCGTTAATCCTTTTTTCATTATCGTGTCCTCCTCAAGTTTTTTTGTGTCTTAAGGATAACGCTTCCTGTATGGCGTAAGGTCGCTTGAGGAGCGACAAATCAAATGTACTTGCTTGCTTCCTTTATGCTGAGGGAAGCCATTTTATCTTTGTGCCTGTTTATGAACGACCGCACCCAGTCAGGGTTCGTCTTGCTGTATTCCCGCAAACTCCATCCGATTGCCTTGTTGATGAAAAACTCAGTCTGCCCAAAGTTGTTAACGATAATTAGCTCCAGCAATTCGACGTTGGTCTTTGTTTTCCTGCCAAGTTGGTGGTCGATGGCAATCCGGCGAAGCCAGAAGTTATCGTCAACGCTCCAATCCAATACCGTGGCGTTCACTTTGGGAAAACGGAGAGCAATATCGCCTACGATAACGTCAAGCCCGTCGATAGTGTCCCACCAAGACTTCTGAACAGCCAATGCACGAAGGCGCGGAATATCCACAGCGGTCAGGTTCTCTTTTTGCCTTGCCAGATAGTCCTTTGCCAAGTATTGAAATTCGCGCTCTGACTGTCGCCAGCATTTGAAAACAAAATCCCAGTCGAGGTCGGTCTTCTTGACGGTCTTAAAAAATCTACGGCTCAGTTCTTTTCGCCTCGGAGTGGGTATGCCGAGAAAAGGAAACTGGTTACGCATATAAGCGCTCATTGGCCCTGCTTTCTCGTCGTTTTTGTTGTAACGAAAGATGTCAAAGATATCTATGTCGGCGCGCGGTCTGTTTCCGATAATGACTTCCCACACCTTTTCCTTTATGCCAACTTCATCAAAATCGGGATGCATCCAAAGCCCGTCAATTACAGCGCCGCCTCCCATGCCTCCGAAAACGCCGTGAGGCGACATGTAATCTTCGTAATAAATATTGCAGCCTTGCTCATTGTCCCAGTACATACCGTCCAAATCAGAGGCCAACTGCAAAAGCGCTTTGTGTGAGCATTTTACATATTTCATCGGGCATGTCAGATATACTTGCCCGCCGTAATCGCCTTCGATAATCACACAACCGTGCTTTGCTTCTTTTGCCCTGTCATAATCAGTCAGCGGCTTGAATTCCGTTCCGTGGACTTGGTGCATCATATAGCGCACATCGCTCATGTACTCTTCGGGCGGCGGGAGCTCACCGGACCTTTCAATACCCAGATGACGAGCCGCCATACCCGTTGGGTCTTCTGCGATTACCCAATCGGAGTTTTGCCATACAAAATCTTTGACGCCGCCATCAGCCACAGCATCTTCTAATGACTGATACACACCGATACTCCCAATACCCGCAAGGTACGAGGTGAACTCCTCGTCGTCAATGACACCTTCGTATTCAGGGTTTTCGATTGAACACGGCCAGTAATAATATCTGCCGTGTGTAAACCCGCCGACACCGCCGGTTGATTTTCCCACATATTTTACCACCGACCAGTTCTCCTTGATATTCCGGCGTTTTATGTCCGCTTTATACTCCGTGAGCAGTTGCCCTAGCCGATTCAGCTTGCCATCCTCATTTTCGTATTGAGAAATATAGCCGTCAAGTTGTTTATCGAATTCTTCGTAACTGTCATAACCGTAAGGAATAACGCTTTCCTTGTTGGGAAGAAGCTTGCGGATTTCGTTTTCCATATCGGGAGAATAACTGAAAACCTCGCCACCAGTCTCACGGCACATCGGAAGGATGTCGTACTGCTGATGTCCTACAGGAATATACGCCATTTGTTTACCCTCCCAACAGCGGCTGGTCATACTCGAACAGCACCTCGTTGATCTCGAAGATGTCATACTTACCGCTGACGATGAAGTATTCGATAATCACGTCGAACTTCTGACTATGGGAAAGTGCATAGCCCGCCCGCTTCAAGAGGTCGTCTGTTTCGCCAAGCGACAACTCCAACGCCACGGCAAGGGCAATCGCCGTGCGCTTGCTTGGCATATAACCTTTGTTGCTCCGAATCTTAGAGAACAGCTTGCGGTCAAGGTTGGCGCGTTTATAAACCTCCACATCCGTTTTACCCTTGGCGTCAATCAGCCGCAGGAGCGTTTGTGAGAATGGTTCGTCAAGATTTCCGACCAGGCTATCTAAAGGCTTACCTACGGACGGAGCAAGCATCTCTTCAAACACAGGCTCGTCGTATGAACTAACGCCTTCATCGGCTTCATACAAGGCTTCCCGCTCTACATTAAGAAGTTGCCGCCGCCTTATTTGGTGCGTGTCAACGTAATGTTCATCAATATAGTTTTCAACCGCGCCGAGCAGTTCGCGGCTGACGGTGAACGCCGATTTATCGAACACCACAAGCGTCACGTCAATGTCGTGGTCGACAAGGAAGCCCTGTATCGCCGAAGTAGCCACTTGCAGAGCCTCGTCTTTCGGGTAACCGTAGATACCGCTTGAAATCAGCGGAAATGCTATGCTTTCGCACTTATTTTCGACGGCTCTCTTCAGCGAGTTTGTGTAGGCGGCGCGGAGGTGTTGCTCGCTTTGCTCCTTATTCCAATGCCGATAGACGGGACCCGCAGCGTGAATTACAAACTTCGCCGAAAGGTTGAACCCCGGCGTGATGACCGCTTCCCCCGTTTTAATCGGGGCAAGTTTGTCACAGGCGGCTTGCAGTTCACGCGCTCCAGCCGCTTTGAATATGGCGCCGCAAACACCACCGCCCATTTGCAGGTTGGTGTTGGCGGCATTGACGATGGCGTCGACTTTCATTTTTGTGATGTCCTGACGGACGATGGTAAAGGGCATATTGTCACCTCCGCCAATAGCTTGGAAATACTTTATCAGTAGATTCTCTGGTCTATTGATACTGGAATCATCGTATCGGACAAAAATCCCGCTCTTTGTGTTGTGGTTACAAATTGTTCATTAACCATCAGCGCGTGTTTTGTCCATTAATACGTCCCGATATATTTTCTCAACAATATCCGTACATTTGTTGACATTGTTCTTAATATCGCTTTCCCAGAACCTAATTACAGTCCAGCCATCTGCTTTCAATCGGGCGGAGTTTTCTTTGTCGCGGCGAATGTTCCCGAGGATTTTGTCCTTCCAGAATTGCGAGTAACGCTCCAACTCCTCCTCAAGCGACCCCAATCCGCGAATAGCCCAGTTGTGTCCGTGCCAGAAGTCGCCGTCGCAGAACAAGGCGATTTTCGCCTTGGTGAATACCACGTCCGGCTTACCGGGCAGGGTTTTGACGTTGACCCTATAACGTAATCCTCTCGCCCAAAGCGCACGCCGCAGGGCAAGTTCGGGTCGGGTGTTCTTGCACATCACTGCGGACATTATTTTGTGGGTTACTTTAGACATTCTTGGCATATTGAACACCTCTCCGCATTAACCTCCGGAGAACCTCGCTTTAACTGAAATCGCGTCCAGAGCATCCGTGATATGCTTCTTCTCACCGTCGTTAATATCGGGGCTGACCACCGCGAGGTGCAGACAAATAGCTGGCGTAGTTCCATTTACAGTCAGACCGGGTTCACGGGCGATAATCTCCAGTGCCTTTCGCAGCGCGGTTTCCCATTTGAGGACTGTGCCGTTGCTCGTAACAAAGATACGACCGTCTGCGGAACGGGATACCACGACCCCCGCCTCTTTGCCCTTGCACTTTTGAATCACGGATGATTCAACAGAGTACATCTGTCTAATCGTTTCGATATGCGAGGCGGCTTTGAGGGCTTTTCGAACCAGTTCTTTTGTGTATGCGTTCAGAACCCCATCTTTGATGTAGGTGCGAATTCGTTCCTTGGACATATACTCTTTGAGAACGCCGCCAACTTCGGGGTCATTAACAAGTTCATCCATAAAGCGACCGCTGTCATTGCGTCCACAGGAGGCGTATCCAAACTTGTCGGCTTTATCAAAGATAGCTTTTTTAACCTTTGCCTTCTTATCTGCTGTAAGCACTTTAGCCATTTAGAATCCCTCCGGAAAAGTTAATCTGGTTTCGTCGTCGGAATCACCCAAATCGGCTACATCCCCAAGCCACACGTTGACGAAACGCTCTATCTTCGCGTCGGAAAAGGACACAAAACCTTCCTGTAGGTACACGACCTCGTTTTCGGCTCCCTTGACCTTTCCCTCGTTATTCATCTCAATCATATCGGCCATACGGCGTATATCCGACACAAAGTCCAGAACGATAACTTTTTCCTTTCCATCAGACAGTCTCAACCCGCGCCCAAGTTGCTGTACGAAAATTCGGCGCGAGTGTGTTGCCCGCAGGAACACGAGGATATTTACGTCTGGTATGTCAATACCCTCGTTCATCACATCAACGGCTGTTATCGCCTCATAAGTTCCCGAAGCGAAAGATAGCAATCTTCGTCGGCGCTCTGATTTGTCCACCCTCGACAGAGCCGCGCACGGAATTCCCGCCGCCGACAGCATATCAGCAAATCGGTTACTGTGTTCAATGGACGGTGAGAAAATCGCTATCCTTGGGTTCGGGACGTTTTTAACCACACGCTGAATCTCGGAGATAACAGCTTCATCTCGTTGCGGCAGGAACAGCCGCTTGTTAAGGTCTTTAATGGACAGTCGCTGTTGGCTCAAATTCTCCATATTGTTCCAGTCCACGTTATCACAGAGAATTCGATAGTCAACCTTGGACAGATAACCCATAGCCATACCGTCAACGAGCGAAACTTTCTCAATCGCCTCCCCGAAGACTGTTGACAGGCTCTGCCCGTCTCCGCGCCAAGGAGTCGCGGTCATTCCGATGAGGAACTTCGGCTTCAGGTGTTCCAAACAGGTGCGGAAGCCCTGAGCCAGCGCGTGGTGCGCCTCATCAACGATTACGACATCGAACTGGTCGGGTTCAATCCCTGGCAAGTATCCGTAGAGGCTCTGGTACAAGCCAAAGCAAACACCCTCCGTGTCGCGCGGCGGCAATCCGTCGAAAAACACCGAGGTCGGAACACTCTTCTTTATCTGCGGCCAGAATCCTTGTTCCAGTTGCAGGGCTAAGTCGGTGGCATGGCAAAGCACGAGAATTCGGCGACAGCCTCGCTTCCATAGCTCGCGGGCGATAGTCGCCGCGATTACGGTTTTGCCAAGCCCCGTAGCGACGATGTAAAAAGCACGTTTTTCACCCTGTTCATAAGCCGCGATTACCTTCTTTGCAATTTTATCCTGATACGGACGTAGTTCTCTCAAACCTGCGTTGTCTTCGGGCATCTGGGCGACAAGCCCCTGAATGAACTTGCCGTTCCACAGCTTGAGTGTATAACCGTTTCTCTCAAGCTGCTCCTGCCGTTGGCGGGCGGTTCTGGTGAACTCGCCGTTGGTAGCTACGGCGGCAATGTTAGTGCCGTAAAACGAGAGCGCGGATATAGCCTCGTCTATCGCTTTGGGTCCTATATAACGGTCACCGGAAACAGCTTTTGCTTGAACCACCCACGACTTAATCTGAGACTGTTCAGGCCTGGTGGCGAGTATGTCACATCCTTTATCACCCGATCCGCCAATGACGATGGTATCCTTCCAGCCAAGATGTCCCATAAGCCGTGCTACGGCTCGCTCAAGCCCCTTCCAATTATATCCTTCTGAAATGTCATCGGTATAGAAACTCATGTGTCTAACTCCTTTATCAAGAAATCGACACTAAGCGATGCCCTCGCGAGTTCGTTCTTTTGGATGCGTTGTCCATATCCTGAAATAACTCTCAAAGTGTCCTTGATGAATGAGATGGCGCGTTCCTTTGATTCGTCACGGGCTCTTTTTGTCGCATTATCGTCGGGGAGGTTAATTGTCATATACGGCGTAGCCATAACCTTGCCGTCAAAAACGTCCGCCGAGAACTTATCTACCAAGCGGCACAGCGTTTTCGGAGGCACGAAGTCGATAGCGTCAAAGCCCGCTGCATCGCGTGACTGGAATGGCGCAAGCAAAGCCTGGTTTGACTGGAGCAGATATGTAACTGTCTCCTCTACCTCGCCGGTGGATTCGTGTATGCAGTAGACCACATCTTTCGCACGGGGTTTTAGTGCTTTGGCGAGTTTTTCGCGCAGCAGTTCAAATGCGCTGCTCGCCCTGTCCTGAAGCGACTGCCTGTCGATTTTCGAGTCCTGCATAGTGGTCTCCACGAGCGTTGAAAAGACCGCTACTACATCGGGCAAGCTGTCGCGAGCCTTCAGCTTCTCTGATAGATACTGAAGAAGCAGCATTTTGGGCGTTATCGGGTACTGCGCGAGCAACGGGTGGGATGGATTGTAAACAAAGTCGCAGTCAATTCCGTCGGACGAGAAGAAGCAAGGCTTTTTCTCACCACGAGAAAAAATGTCGCCTCGTGTCAACTCATAGACCCTCACGTTCAACGGAGCGGTGTTTCCGAACTTGTAGTTCCTGCCGCTAAGTTGGCTCACCACCGTGGAACGCTGGATAAGATCATCAAGTTTCGAAGTTTCCGGCGCGGTAACCACCGGTGGAGGATTAACTGGCGGAGCCGCTACGGGAACAGAACCCGGAGATATATGCGTACCCGAGCCTGTCGACGTGATCAGTGTCGTTGGTGTAACATCAGCATCGGAACCCCCCAAATACGCGCCAATATCGTCAGAGGGCGTTTCGCCCGTGTTGACAGCGGTAGAACGCGATCCGCCTGTATTTTGTTTCTGGTCTTCCTCTTGTGCCGCTTTCCACCAAAGTGTGTCATCGAAATAATCACGCATACCCTTTCGGAACTGCGCGGCATAGCCCTTGGCGATGTCGTTAGGCGCGAACAGGCACTTAGTTCCCTTATCAACCCTGCGGAAAGCGTTAACCATTATGCCCAAAGGTGATGTGTTCTGCTCGGGAAAACCGAGACCCTTACGGGATTTCGGCAGGAATGGACCCACTCCGCAAATCGCCTCAACGGTCTGTGCCCACGAGTTGTCCGAGCGGTCGAAATCGTTCTTCTGGTATGTGGGCAGAAGAAAATCGACTTGCAATTCGCCGACAATACGACCGCCCACGGAAGTGCCAAGTTCCAGAGGATACTGCAGTTCTTTTTGTCCGGTTATCGGATTCTCATACTGGAACAGTGATTTGTCGGAAATGAGAATTTTGCGACCGTTACGAATAAAATCGATACCGAAATCGTTCGGGTCAGCATACCTTTGGATTCCAAGCCAACCCGTCAGCCGCTTTCCTCGTTCCACTACGTGCGGAGGCAATTCGCGCCCTTCCTGCTGGGCGATATAGTACGGCTCTGCCTCATCGCCGGTTAAGTAACAGTTTTTGCTCAGGTCGAAAAGCGCATCGCCGAGATTGCGGTCAATCTCAATGCGGGCCGACACGTTCTGGTCGTTATAACGCACATAGCGCGACGCAGACCATACACAGTGATTCTTCGGGCGCAGTTGTTTGCTCTTAACGTAAATGACTATCTCCTTTGTGTTCAACAACGGCGAATAGACCGCCTCAAGCCTCTGACGGATTTCATTTTCTTTATTGGGAAGTTCCGTCAGTATGCCGTGACGCAGTCGCGATATTTTTATCTTGGTGCCAGACTCTTCAGCGCTCTCCTTAGGAATCCGAACAATCGGAGCGTCAAAACGCTTTGAGTCGATGAGCTTCTGGAAATTTATCTCAACCCCCACCCATTCGGTGTCGCTGCGGCGTGTGGAGATAATCGTCGTCAATTCACCGAGTCTCGCCGTGGAGATGTTGAACCCCATGCCGAAAAGCCCCAAGTTGCCGATAGGGTCGTTACTTGAGTATCCAGCTTTAACCGCATTTTGCAGCTGCTCAAGCGACATTCCGCAAGCGTTGTCTGTTATTTCAATCGTTCGGTCGTTTGCCGCGACCGATTCACCTGTCCAGTTAACGCTTATCCGGCGTTCCTCTTCCTCAGAAGCGTTCGCCTCGTCCGAGAGGAATGCGTCGATGGAGTTATCAATCAACTCCGCGAGGCATTGCCACGTTTGGAATGGTATCTCCCCTAAAGTCCTCAGAATTCGCGGGGTTGGTGTTATATCCAGTGTTCTGATGTCAGGCATTTGCGGCACCTCTCTCTACGTTATTTAAGTAATCCGCGATTGACTTCGCGATGATATAAGCGAGAACCGGCGGTACGGCGTTACCAATCTGCGACACGCTGGCGGTCTTGGCGTGGGTAAAAACGAAATCATCGGGGAAGGTTTGTATTCTCGCGCACTCCCTGACAGTAAGACGTCGGTCTAACGAGTAGTGGAACTGAACTCGTGATTTCGGGTTCGCTCGTATCGTGTACGCCGGCAAGTCCTTTTTGTTGTTTTCGTCGCCCTGACCATTTCCCTTTTTAGCACGGGATGCGCCGAAATACTGGTCTTGATTTGGGACGCTATTATCGGTCACTTCGACTAAGTCACCGATAGCCCATTCTATGCTCCTGTACTTGCCGACGAACTGTGCGATAGGTTTTTGCGGGAAACCGAATCGCTCGACAATGTCATCCCGAACACAGATGAAGAATAAACGAGTTCTCCTCTGTGGAATTCCATAGTCAGGCGCAAACATTTTCCATACCTCGACGGTATAACCGGTAGCAATAAGGTCATTTTTTATAGTTTCCAGAACCGCGCCGTTATCCATCCGCTCAAGGTTGATGACGTTCTCCCCGACTACTATGGTAGGCCTATGCTTCTTCATATAGTCGATGAGGGTTGTGTAAAGGCGGCCTCTCTCAGACTCAAGCCCACCCAAGGGGCCGCACGAGGAAAACTCCTGACAAGGAAACCCGCCGATAAGCACAGTGGCTTTCGGAACGGATTTAACATCTATGCTAGATAGGTCGGAGCAGGTCGCGTGACCATCCCCAAAGTATCCGTTATAGGTCTCGACGCACCGCGTATCCTTGTCGTAAGCGACCATAATGTTGAACGGCAACCTTGCGTAGCTTTCGTTGTGGTATCTAAAGTCACCGCGGAAGCCCAAATCCAAACCACCGCATCCGCAAAAGTATGAAACCACGGAAAACGTCGGTTCTTGTTTGTTCGCAGCCATACTGGATACCTCCCTTTCATTCTTTGTTTAGTCGCATATTACTTTTCCTAACCATCCCGGGATAATTGCATGATGTCTTCGAGTTCGCAATCAAGAGCCTTACATATTTTCACCAGAACGTCGGTCGTGATGTTTTCGCCTTTAGCCAACTTGGCGATGGAGGCGGTGCTTATGCCCGTCGCTCTCTTTAAATCCTGCTTGTTCATCTTCTTATCAAGCATTAAATGCCAAAGTTTGTTGTAGCTGATTCCCACCGGAAAGCCTCCTTATCCGTCCATGTCACGGACTGTATTAGTATAGTATATACGATTGTCATTATCAATGAAATATTCACTTTCGCAAACGAAAACTTCATAATCACGACATATCAATACACATCGTACAAGAAGCCATACCTACCCTCCAACTTGCCCTTGGTGAAGTAATGAACGGTCGCCCCGCCCGCCACGTAGTCCAATGGAGGCACATCATTCTCGATGATGATGACCTGCCCATCACTCTGGTGGTCGAGCAGATAGCGGAACAGGGCAGTCCTCATGCTCTCGGGCGCTTTGTCATCAACTCCCTGTTTCAGCGGTATGAGCGGGGAATCTACAATTAGAAGCCCCGGAGTGTAGGCGCCCCTGTCCGCTAGGTATTTCCTTATTACAAGCGCGAGGGTGGTGTTGAGGAACGCCCGGTAACCCTTGCCGCGTGTGGTCGCTTTCCGTTTACCGTTGATAGCAACATCAAAGGTCTCCAACAAAAACTGCGCCGTGAGAAGTCCCTCATACTTGCATTCAGTCAGTATGTCTACGAGGTACTTATCGACCGTTTCTAAAAACTCGCTGCCGAAGTAGTCCTTGGGCTTAAACTTTATCTCGGTTTCATCCTCGGTCTGCATACTCCGAAGTTCGGTAGAACGCTCGGAGGCGAATCGCTCGATAACATCCATTTCATTGCGAAGCCGGATGACGGCGCGGTAGTCGGTTAGCATTTGCGTGAACTCAAGCGACTTTGGTTTTAATTCGTTGTTTATCAACGCCTCCACATCGACTTTCTTGCCGGTTAAATTGGCGATTTCAAGCTCTATTGCCTTCCGCTCACGAAGGACATCCCGCTCCGCTTCGCTCAAGCCATCGAACTGCGACATTATCCGCGCGAGTTCGCCTCGCGAGGCTTCTACATAGGAAGCGTGGTCGTGCGCCGGAATTTCCCCGTCGCAGAATGGGCATTTGTCCAGATGCGGAACAGCGTCTATATTTGCCTCGCCGTCCACGATAAAACTCAGCCGCTTGATGTCGGCGGTATACTGGCTACGCAATGACTGGTAGCGGCTGTATAAAAGATTAGACTCGGCAAGCCGCTCGCGAGCGGACAGAATCTCACCCAACAACCGACGACTCCGCTCCACCTCCCGCGAAATGCGCTCATCTGTTTCGGCAAGAGCGTCAACGATGCCCTTTACTGTGGCTTCTATATCCACGGTTGCGATAGCCGCGAGCGTTTCGTTCAAATTTTCCCTGCGCTCCGCCAATTCCGAGAGTTCCTTGTTGATGTACTTCTCGACAGCCTTTTTACGGGCTTCCTTGATTCTCTTTTCCTCGCGTTCATCGAATTCGGAGAAGTCTTTATCAGTCATCAGGAACAGGAGCGAGGACAAAAACGCAGTGTTCTCTTGTGGCAGTCTGGGCAGGAGGATGGACGCTTCCTGCGACACATCTTCCTCTTTAATGAGGAACATATGCAAGAATGTTCGCCATGTCAGCCTTTTCGTCTTGAAGTTCTCATTTTTGATAATATGGTGTTCTTCCTCTATGCCAATCAGCCGCAACCACACCGAACTGATAATAGGGTCGCCGTTCTTGGCGTTATACTTGCCGGACTCAATGTTCTCATCGGAACTTGAGACGGCTATTTTATTTTCGCCGAGTTTGCGTTCAAGGGTTATCTGACCGCCAGGAGTGACAACGACCATCTTCACAGCGGTGTAACCGGTGCTTTCGTCAAAGGGTGGGCTTGTACTTCCAAACAGGAAGTCGATGCACTTTAAGACGCATGTCTTGCCGGTGTCGGAAAGTCCATATACGATATTCAGCCCCTTGGTGAAAACCATTGTGGCGTCCTTTTTCCCTTTACCGGTGGCGGTAACCTGCTTTATGTAGTAGTTAGCCATTTTGTCCCACCCTCTGCAAAACCATCGTCGAATGACGGTTAATCAGCGCAAGGACTTCACGTTCCGACTTAGCGCCGATAAATTCCCTCGCCACAGCCCTTGCAGAAGCGCAGTATTCGTCGGCGTAATCGTTGTCAAGCCGTGCGCAGTAAGACTTGCCACTCTCGCTTATGCCGTAACGGAAACCGTCACGATGTTTTGAGACGGTCGCCAAGCCGTCCAGCACAAGGAGTTTTATCGCTTTTTGAACAAGTTCGCGCCGTGAGGCGAACTCACTGAAATTGAACGCATTGTCGCCGTTGAGATTCTCGTCGGCGATTCCGAAAGCCCGACCATACACGGTGATAAAATCCGCAGCGGCAATCATATCCACCGTCAACGCCCGATTACCTTCTACCGACAGCGCCAGCAGGATGCGCAGTGATATTTCAAAAGACCCACGGTAAAATGTCAAGCCCTTAAAACTGGAAAAAATTTATGAGTTCTTAAAAATGACAACAAAAAACCTACCTGTTGGAAAGAAGGACCAACTGGGAGAAAATGGGTGTTAGTTGTATGGAAGTTAAATTCTCACCTCCGGCCAATTAATTTATGAACTCCTGCCTGCCCGCCCGCCTGCGGGCGTGAGCGTAAAACTTTCCCCACCTGGTAAAATCTTCAGCTTTATAAGATAATCTTCCTCAAGATTATAGATGGAGGGAGATTTTTTATATGAACAAAACCGAGCTGCAAAAGTTATGGGAGACCCGG
>Ga0208734_100208_pt1 | contig 13127 bp, 16 predicted proteins | sample Subbio2Aug_QV11A_FD_184824 | JGI IMG/M metagenome (GOLD analysis project Ga0208734, IMG submission 184824) | Serpentinite rock and fluid subsurface biosphere microbial communities from McLaughlin Reserve, California, USA - CR12Aug_QV11A (SPAdes) | ecosystem: Environmental > Terrestrial > Deep... | reverse complement strand
ATTCGTATTATGAAATCATTTGGTATTGATCCACTGCGCTGTGAGAAATGTGGACGGGTTATGCAATTTTATGATATAGTTTGGCCTAAGTACGGAAGCCTTTTAGATATCATGAAGCGGAGAATGGAGAAGTCGTATGAAAAAGAAGAAGCCCAGATTCAAGAATACTACGAAAACATCCAAAGCTGGGATGTGTTATATATGCCCGCAGTGTCAGCATGAAGAAGTAATCCCACAAGACGTTCTCGAATACTTTGATTTGATGAACCCACCGTCACCATTTAGTGGGCCTCATCAGTTTTCATGTGAAAAATGTGAGGGTATAATGTCACCCAAAAGGTAAGCACGCCCGCAGGCGTGCCTTTTTTATTTGTTTTAATATTTTCCTTTGCCGAAAATCGGCGCATCATATTCCTTGAAAATGGTAAGAGCTATAGGCTATAATGGAGATTAAGGAGGTGAAGGGGTTGTTGCAGAAAATTTTTAGATTTGTTTCATTGCTGGTTGGTTTTGCCATCGGGTATCAGTTAGTGGGTTGGAGCTTCGCCGCGATCTTGGCATTTACCGATGTGGCAGTAACGGTTGTTGCGGAAATTGGTGTAGCCATTTTTGGGGGTTCGGTTTTTGGAATTATTTTTTATCTCATTACCCCATGGCTGATTGGGATGGTTAGCACTGTAAACGGGTGGATGGAGGCGGCTCTAAAGGCGATTCCTACGCAGGATATTGCTGTTGGCGTAATCGGACTTGTAATCGGTTTGTTGATTGGTTCTTTGCTTAGTTTGTCCCTGTATAGAATCCCTTTTGTAGGAATTTATTTGTCATTGGCGTTGACTCTTTTTGGCGGCTATTTGGGAATGAGCTTAATGCTTAACAGAAAAGAAGAAATGACTTTTCTGACCAATTTGTTTACTCGTCATGGCAAGGGGGCAGAGCGGGGCAGTTATCGCAGTGCAAAGATTTTGGACACCAGTGTGATTATCGACGGTCGCATTGTTGATATTGCCGGCAGCGGCTTTATTGAGGGCGTAATTATTATTCCCGGCTTTGTTTTGGAAGAGTTGCGACATATCGCAGATTCATCAGATACGTTGAAGCGCAATCGCGGCCGCAGAGGGCTGGACATTTTAAACAAGATGCAGAAGGAGTCCTCCGTTCCTATCCAAATTCTGGAGCAAAATTTTGATGACATTCCTGAGGTTGACAGCAGGTTGGTTAAGCTCGCCAAGCTGTTGAAGGGGAAGATTGTCACTAATGATTATAACTTAAACAAGGTTTGCGAGCTTCAGGGAGTGCCGGTTTTGAATATTAATGAGTTGGCTAATGCGGTAAAACCAATTGTTTTGCCAGGCGAAGAAATGGTGGCACAAATCATGAAGGACGGCAAAGAGCAAGGACAGGGAGTGGCTTATTTAGATGACGGCACGATGATTGTTGTTGAAGGCGGCAGGCGTTTTATCGGCGATAGCATCGAAGTAATCGTGACTAGCGTGCTGCAGACTGCTGCCGGACGGATGATTTTTGCTAAACCAAAGTTTGAAAAGGCATCAGGCGTGCGCTAATGAGAGCGGCAGTAATTATCCCTGCCGCGGGACGCGGCTTGCGCATGGGAAAAAATATCAACAAACAGTATCTGCCGCTTAGCGGCAAACCGTTGCTTGCCCATACTCTTTGCGCTTGTATAGACTCACAGTTTTTTTCTGCAATAGTTGTTGTTGTGACTCCCGGTGAAGAAGAGCTTTTTCGCCGGGATGTTCTTTTGCCCTGGCTGCCGCAGGATAAAATCACGATTGTAACTGGCGGCAAAGAAAGACAGGACTCGGTCTACAACGGCTTGCGGGCGCTCTCTGCTGAGACGGATTTGGTTTGTATTCATGATGGCGCTCGCCCTCTTGTCAGGACGTCACTTTTTGGCAGTTGTCTTTGTATGGCAGAGCAGCATGGTGCCGCGATAACGGCGGTACCGGTTAAAGATACGATAAAAATAGTGGCGGACAATCAAGTGATGAGCACGCCACCGCGGGAAACGCTTTGGGCCGTGCAAACGCCTCAGGCTTTTCGTTTTAATTTATTGCTCAGTGTTTATCGGCGGGCATTAAGTGAGAACTATTATGCGACAGACGATGCCGCCTTGCTTGAGCACTACGGATATACAGTCCGCGTAGTACCTGGCGACTATGAAAATATCAAAGTCACCACTGCGGAAGATCTGGTGGTTGCTGAAACATTGCTAAGGGGGAGGCAGCATGCGGATCGGGATAGGTTATGATGTGCATAGGCTGGTGGAAGGAAGGCCGCTCATTTTAGGCGGCGTGTCCGTGCCGTACCAGCGGGGGCTGCTTGGACACTCAGATGCGGACGTGCTGGTACATGCAGTGATGGATGCGATGCTTGGCGCTTTGGCTCTTGGAGATCTCGGCAAACATTTTCCTGATACGGAGGCGGCCTACAAAGACGTTTCCAGTATGAAGCTTCTGGAGAGTGTAAAAACACTTTGTTTAGGCAAAGGTTATCAGATAGCCAACATTGATGCCGTGATTATAGCCGAGCGCCCGAAGCTTGCTCCTTATATCCAGGCGATGCGGGAAAATATTGCGGACGTTTTAAGCGTTTCTGCGGAATTTGTCAGCGTCAAGGCGACTACCACAGAAGGGTTGGGTTTCTGCGGCAGGGGTGAGGGAGTGGCCGCTCAAGCAGTCGTTCTTTTGCTGCAGGCTTAAATGAGGCGCTCAAATCAGCTTTAGTCATCATCCGGGATCTGAGAAAGCTCCGCCAGCCAGGGAGCGGCAGAATTGTCGCTTGGCGCGCGCCAGTCGCCGCGCGGAGAGAGGGAGCCGCCTGAACCTACTTTGGGGCCGTTTGGCATTACAGAGCGTTTAAATTGACTTAAAGAGTAGAAGCGCTTGCAGAAGACGCCCAGCCAGTGTTTTACCTCACCCAGAGTGTATTGACGGCGTTTTTCGGCGGGGATGTCCGGCCAGTCACCAAGTTCCTTGTCGCGCCAGGCGTTATAGGCTAAAAAAGCTACCTTGCTAGGGCGGTAGCCAAAGCGGGTAGTATAGTAAATATTAAAATCTTGGAGCTCATAGGGGCCGATAAAATCTTCAGTCAGTTGAGCCGGTTGAGAGCAGTCTTCTTTGCCGGGGACAAGTTCCGGACTTATTTCAGTATCTAAGATGGCTAGGAGCACTTCTCTTGTTTGCCGGTCGACGCGGCCTGAAGCAGCTTGCCAGCGCAGCAAGTATTGGATGAGTGTCTTTGGCACGCTGGCGTTGACGTTATAATGGGACATATGGTCTCCCACGCCGTATGTTGACCAACCAAGGGCAATCTCCGAAAGATCCCCGGTGCCGAGTACTAAACCGTTATGCAGATTGGCCAAACGAAAGAGAGTGGAAGTGCGCTGTCCGGCCTGAACATTCTCGTAGGTTACATCATAGCTGTCACTACCGCCGGCTGCCGGGTGACAAATATCTTCAAGCATGCGTTGGCAGCTTTCCCGGATGTCCAGTTCCCGGCCTTGAACGCCAAGAGCCGTAATCAGCTGCCAGGCATTTGTCTTAGTGCGCTGTGACGTGGCAAAACCCGGCATGGTGTATGCAAGGATCCGCTTTCGTGACCAGCCAAGCAGGTCGACTGCTTTTACAGCCACAGTCAGCGCCTGGGTGGAGTCCAGTCCGCCGGAGATTCCTACAACAATGTTTTGCAGGCCGGTGGTTTGCAAGCGTTTAATCAAGCCGTAAACCTGAATGTTGTATGCTTCGTAACAACGCAGGTCCCTATCTTCAAGACCGCTTGGCACGTAAGGATAGCGGGAGTAAAGTCGCTTAAGCAGCAGACGCTCCTCCGGCAACCTGACTTCGCAAGCAATAGTGCGAAAAGGTTTGCGCAACTTTTTGGCATTTTCTGCAAATGTGTTCTGGCGCATCCGCTCTTGTGTCAGCCTGTCCAGGTCGATTTCTGCCAAGATGAGCCGTGCAGTCAAATCAAAGCGCGTTGATTCTGCCAGGCAATGACCGTTTTCATAAATTAAGGCATGTCCGTCCCAGGCTAGGTCGGTTGTAGATTCACCGGGGCCTGCGGCGGAATACAGATAGGCGGCAAGACAGCGGGCAGATTGATTGGCCACAAGATTGCGACGGTAATTTGCCTTTCCCACTGTTATATTAGAAGCCGATAAGTTTACAATTACAGCAGCTCCGGCAAGTGACGAAAAGCAGGAAGGGGGAACAGGAACCCAGAGGTCTTCGCAGATTTCCAGGGCAAAAATCATCCCCTTAATATTGCTCACCTGAAAAAGCAGGTCGGTTCCGAAAGGGATGTCCTGCTGGCCGCAGTACGTGATAGTTGCTCTGCTTGCCGCGTCAGCAGGCCTAAACTGGCGTGCTTCATAAAATTCACTGTAGTTTGGCAAGTATGTTTTGGGGACAATGCCGAGAATCCGGCCACGGTGTAGTACCAAGCCGCAGTTGTAAAGCAGCGAGTCTACCGTAATAGGGGCTCCCACAACCAGGATAGTATTCATGAGGCTTGTCTCATGCAGCAGGCGGGTAATCTCTGTTTCTGCAGCTTCCAGCAAGGCCTGTTGATGAAAGAGGTCCTCATTGCTGTAAGCAGAGATGCCCAGTTCGGGAAATAGAGCAAGGACAGCTTTTTGCTCTTCGGCTTCTCTTGCGAGTTCAATAGTCTGGTTGACATTAAATGCAGGGTCAGCCACTCGCACTGCGGAAACGGCAGCGGCAACACGGATAAAGCCATGTTGATAGAAGTTAAAGAAGTTATTCATTCGCTTTCCTCCTGTGGCGGCAGATGAATTATTTCCTATTATATCATATCGAACGCGCGCTTGTTGCGGACAGTTTTTTTTGATAATATAATTTGATAATATAATCTGACAGTAAAACTTAAAAATTTGTGCTAAAGCGGAGGTAAAGTTATGTCAAAAATTAAGGTAAGATTTGCTCCCAGCCCAACAGGCCCTTTACATATCGGTGGTGCCAGGTCTGCTTTATTTAATTGGTTGTTTGCCAGGCACTACGGCGGAGAGTTTATTGTGCGCATCGAAGATACAGATCTTGAACGCTCCACTCCGGAATATGAGGAGCAGATTTTGGCAGCTCTCCGCTGGCTTGGGCTAGATTGGGATGAAGGGATAGGGGTCGGCGGGGATAACGAGCCTTATCGGCAAAAAGAGCGGCTTCAAATCTACAATCCTTATACGCAGAAACTGCTGGAAAGCGGACAGGCTTATTATTGTTACTGCAGCGAAGAAGAACTGGAAGCTGAGCGGCAGGCTTTAATTGCCAAAGGCGAATTGCCCCGTTACTTAGGCAAATGCCGCAATCTTTCCGGCAGGGAAAAGGAAGAAAAGCATCTTCTGGTTGATAAACCGGTTGTGCGCTTTCGTGTGCCGGAGGGGCGTCTGGTGGTGGTAGAGGATTTGATCCGCGGTCGGGTGGAGTTTGAGAGTGACGGGATTGGCGACTATATTATTGTTAAGTCTGACGGAATTCCGGTATATAATTTTGCGGTCGTGTTAGACGATGCGCTGATGGGGATTACTCATGTCTTGCGTGGTGAGGAACATCTCTCTAACACGCCTCGTCAGCTTTTACTTTATGAGGCACTGAATTTTCCTATGCCTAAATTTGCCCATATTTCCTTGATACTTGGCGAAGACCGCTCGAAAATGAGTAAGCGTCACGGCTCCACGTCGGTGGAACAGTATCGTCAGGAGGGATATTTGCCGGCAGCATTAGCTAATTTTCTGGCGCTGCTGGGCTGGTCTCCGGATGGTGAAGAAGAGATTTTTTCAATGGCTGAGTTGGTGGCAAAATTCTCACTTGAGCGGGTTGCTAAAAGTCCCGCCGTGTTTAATCTGGAAAAATTAAAGTGGATGAATTTTCACTACATCAAAGAAATGACTCTGCCGCAGTTAACGGCAAGCTGTATCCCTTATTTGCTAAAAGCCGGTTTGCTTGACGAAAGAGAGGCAACAGAGCGGCTGGAGTGGCTGCAGCAAGTTGTCGCCGCAGCAAGAGACGGTTTGCACTATCTGGCAGAGGCGCCGGAGCTTGTGAGAGTTTTTTTTGGAGAGACGGTGGAGTTCGCTGATGATGACGATGAGGCAAAAGAGGTGCTGGCGCTGGAAACTTCTCCGGCTGTAATTCGCAAATTTCGTGCAAAAGCGCTGGAGACGGACGACTGGGACGGAGAGAAAGTGCGGCAGATTTTAAAAGAGCTTGGCAAAGAGCTTAACGTGAAAGGAAAGGCTCTTTTTATGACAGTCAGAGTTGCCGTCTCCGGCCAGTCGCAGGGACGGGATTTAATCGCCATTCTGACACTTCTTGGGCCGGCTGTAGTAGCAAGGCGTCTTGGTGACTGCTTAGTGAAGCTGAGGGTTGAATAGCTGTTCAAATGAATAGTTGTCCACTGTTGACACATTGTCGCGAGCCTTCTATAATAAGGGTAATTCGAACAAGTAAAAATGTTAAAGCGATGATGGGGAGAAGTAAGGTTAGGGATGCCGACAGAGAAGAGCCTCCGCGGCTGGAAGAGGCTTTCGGTTATGAAACCTGAAGTGCGCCCTTGAGTATGCCTTCTGAAACATCAGTAAGAAGGCGCGGTGCGGCCGTTATCCGTTTTGAGTGGGGCAGTTTATGCCCAAACAGGGTGGAACCGCGGAAAAACCGTCTCTGAGGGGGCGGTTATTTTTATTTCTAATAGCAGGGGAGTAGAGCGATGAACCGGTTAAAAAAAGACATCAGAGCCATCTTTGAGCGTGACCCGGCCGCAAAGAGTTTTTGGGAAGTCATCCTTTGTTATCCCGGACTGCACGCCATTTTGCTGTATCGATTAGCGCATGCTTTACATCAGCGGGGACTGATTCTCTTGCCGCGCGTTATTTCTCAAATCGCCCGCTTTGTGAGTGGGGTGGAAATTCATCCCGGCGCAAAAATCGGAGACGGGGTATTTATTGACCATGGTATGGGAGTGGTAATCGGCGAAACGGCTGAAGTGGGAGATAATGTGACACTATACCAAGGCGTTACCTTGGGAGGGACCGGCAAAGAAAAAGGTAAGCGGCATCCTACTGTTGGGAATAATGTGGTTATAGGCACGGGCGCAAAAGTTTTGGGTCCGATTGTAATCGGAGATTTTGCCAAAATCGGTGCCGGTTCAGTAGTGCTGAACAATGTGCCTGCAAATACGACTGTGGTTGGTGTCCCGGGACGAGTGGTAATCTATGATGGTGAGCGGATCCCATCGGTTGACTTAAATCACGAGGATCTGCCGGATCCTGTTGCGGAGATGTTGCATTGTTTGCAGAAACAGATTGACGATCTGCGTTTTCAACAGGAAAAGTGCCTCAAGGAGGGCAAGAGATAGTGACAATTCGTGTGTTCAACACAGTAACAAAGAAAAAGGAAGAATTCGTGCCGGTAAGCGGGAAGAAGGTAGGGATGTATGCTTGCGGCCCGACTGTCTACGATTTTTTCCACATCGGCAATGCTCGCATCTTTATTGTTTTTGACGTAATTCGTCGCTATCTGCGCTGGCGCGGGTTTGAAGTTAAGTTTGTCCAGAATTTTACCGATATAGACGATAAAATGATTAAACGCGCCAATGAATTGGGGATTACTGTCGCGGAGTTGGCCGAACGTTATATTGAGGCGTATTTTGAAGATGTGCAGGCTTTGGGTGTGGAGCCGGCTGATTTTCATCCTAAAGCTACGGAGCATATCAAGGAAATGGTGTCTTTGATTGAGACACTGATTGAGAAGGGAATGGCCTATGAGGTGGATGGCGATGTTTACTTCCATACACCGGCTTTCAAGCAGTATGGTGAATTGTCAAACCAGCCGCTGGAAGAATTGGTCTCGGGTGCCCGCGTTGAGGTGGATGAGCGGAAAAGACACCCGCTTGACTTTGCCCTTTGGAAAAAAGAGAAGCCGGGCGAGCCTGCCTGGCAGAGCCCTTGGGGCAAAGGACGACCGGGCTGGCATATTGAATGTTCGGTAATGGCAAGCAAGTATTTGGGGGATACGCTTGATATTCATGGGGGAGGGCCTGATTTGGTTTTCCCTCATCATGAAAATGAGAAGGCGCAAAGCGAAGGTGCGACAGGCAAAAAATTTGCTAAGTATTGGCTGCATGCCGGTTACTTGAATATTAACCAAGAGAAGATGTCTAAGTCGCTTGGCAATTTTATGACGGTGCGGGAAATCCGCAAGCATGTCGACCCAGAAGTGATACGCTTTTTTATGCTGTCGGCACATTACCGTAATCCTATCAACTATTCTGCAGAGCTGCTGCAGCAGGCGGAGAGCGGTCTGGCACGCTTGAACAATGTGGTTTATAATCTGCGTGATCTTCTCGAAAAACTGCCACAGGAGCAGGCGGAAACGACGGATGTGCAGGAGAAGCAGGCTGCTTTGCAAGTATATCGGAACCGCTTTATCGCAGCGATGGATGATGACTTTAACACGGCGGACGGACTGGCGGTACTGTTTGATTTGGCTCGGGAAACGAATGCTTATCTGCAAAGCCGAGAACCCTCTCGGATTGTGGCGGAAAAAACATTAGCTTTTTTTGAAGAAGTCGGCAGTATCTTAGGGTTTTTTGCCGGGGAAGCGGAAAATGAGCTGGATTTAAAAGTCAACGCGCTGATTGAAGGTCGCCAGGCGGCACGGGAAGCGAAAGACTGGGCTGTGGCAGATGCTATCCGCGCCGAATTGCAGGCCATGGGTATCGTGCTGGAGGATACTCCCCAGGGAGTCAGGTGGCGAAAGAAATAAAATGAAGAATAACTTGCCGCCGCTGCTTTTAGCATATGTGGGAGATGCCGTGTTCGAATTGTATGTCCGGCAAAAACTGGTAACCGACAAGGTGCTGCCCATCAGCCGGTTACATCAGAAAGCAACCAGAATTGTGCGGGCAGGTGGGCAGGATAATATTTTAAGGCAGATAGAGCCTTATTTGACGGAAGAAGAAGCCGATATTGTTCGCAGGGGACGCAATACGAAGGGGCGTGTGCCAAAGAATGCGGATATGGCTGCTTATCGCCGTGCCACCGGCTTTGAGGCGCTTTTAGGCTGGTTGTATTTGAATGGTTCGCAGGAGCGGTTAAGCGAGTTGTTTGCTTTAATTGAAGCGGGGGAGGAAGAATGATGAAAGTAACATTATTGACTTATACGCCGCAGCCTGAACAGATTGTGGCGGCAGCAGCGCGGCTGTGCTATTCCTCCGCCGGCGCTGACGCTCTTCTTACCGCTCTGCCGAAGGATAAAGCAGAGCAGTTTCTTGCTAAGCTGGTGGAAATGGGGCATTTTTCTCCGCTGGAGCATGTGAGTTTTACTTTTGCTGTCGAAGGAGTGAGCCGAGCTCTTTCGCACCAGTTGGTGAGGCACCGCATTGCCTCATACTCTCAGAAATCACAACGTTATGTACGCGAAGATAATTTTACTTATATTGTGCCGCCTGCTGTTGCGGCAAACAGTGAGGCGGAGCAGTTGTTCCGCCAGCAAATGGAGCAAATACGCCAGGCATACCAAGTGTTGCGCGGGATGGTTCACCATGAAGACGCCCGCTATCTGCTGCCGAATGCTTGTGAGACTAAGCTTGTTTTTACGATGAATGCCAGAAGTCTGCATAATTTTTTTGTTACACGCTGCTGCAACCGAGCACAATGGGAGATCCGTCTGCTGGCGGAAACCATCTACCAGGAAGTAAAAAAAGTGGCGCCTAATCTATTTGCAGCCGCCGGTCCAGCCTGCGTCAGCCAAGGAGTTTGCCCAGAGGGGGAGATGACCTGTGGCGAAATTGCTGCTGTGCAAGAAAAATTCCGGGAGATGTGAGGTGCCTGATGAACGAAAAGAGGATGATAGAAGGTAGGCGACCTGTCTTGGAGGCACTGCAGGCAGGCTCAAAAATTACCCGCATCTTGCTTCAGAAAGGTTCAAGCGGCAAGCCGGTGACTGAAGTGCTTGCTTTAGCCGAAAAATTAGCGATACCCATAGAGTACAGGGATAAGGCTGCCCTTGAGAAGCTTGCCGCTACACGTAACCATCAAGGGATTTTAGCCGAAACGACGCCGTTTCGCTATACTCCTTTTGAGGAACTGTTAGCTGTTCGTCGGGAAGAACCACCTTTTTTTGTTTTGTTAGACCATGTGCAGGATCCGCACAATTTAGGCGCCTTAATTAGAACAGCATATGCAGCCGGCTGCCATGGAGTTGTGATCCCTGAGCGACGTGCCGCCCAAATGACGCCTGCGGCCGTCCGCACGGCAGCCGGAGCAGCCGAGTATCTGCCCGTCGCTCAAGTAGTAAATATTGCCCGCTGCCTTGACCAGTGTAAAGAGGCTGGTATGTGGGTGTATGGAGCCGACATGGACGGGGAGATGCTTTACCCAAGCGGCGATTATAAAGGAGCTGTGGCACTTGTTATCGGCAGTGAGGGTGAAGGTTTGACACGTCTGGTAAAAGAGAAATGTGATTATTTAGTTCGCTTGCCGATGAGGGGGAAGTTAGCGTCGCTTAACGCTTCGGTGGCAGGCGCCCTTTTGTTTTATGAGGTCTTCCGCCAGCGGGAAGGGTTGTAGGCGCCATCTAGCGCCTATACTCTTCCCGCACGCTTCTTATTGCGCTACGCAGCAGTTGCAGCACATAGGGCGGATTATGGATGCCGAGAGACTTGTCACGCTCCACCAGCAGGTAATTTTCGAAAGCTTTGCCGAGGATCTGCTCCGGGTCGTGCTCAAACGGCTGCATACCGCCCCGGTGGCACTGGTTACAGGCACCGGGCTGGAAGCCGGGAAGTCTGCCATTGTTGTGCTGCTCGAGCAGCAGGCGGAGTTCGTCGAGCAGAGCAGTCACTTCCTTTTGCCTGCCGAAGATCTCGTAGCTGGCAGTCTCGCCGTGACAGGATTGGCAAGCCGCAGTGTTCTGGTTCTCTCCGCTGCCGGCACGCATCCTGAAAGTGTGTCCGCCTAAACTGACGGCTCCCGCTGTCCGTGCCATGTGGCAGGTGACACAGCGGTTGCCGCTGTTATGCGGGTGCTCACCGAAAGAGTGCCAGTCAACCCCGGAGTATCGGTGTCCGCCGCTGCCGGACAGCACCAGGTTCTGCCACTTGCTGCCGTGGCAGGTAGCACAAAGTTCAGCTTTCGGCAGTCGCAGCAGTCGCTCCTCTGTTTTGCCGTGCGGGGAGTGACAGGCGACGCAGGTGACCGCTTCCGGCTCGCTTTGCGGCGGCGGCCCCCAAGTTTCCCTAAAGTTGCCTCCGCTGGCAACTACGGCGGCAAAGCCGCTAGCCTGGTGGCACTTCATGCACTCTCCGATTCGGGGGTCATTGGGAAACTGTTCCAGTGGAATTTGCTTGTGGGGCGAGGCTTGCCATTCACTGTATTCCTTTTCATGGCAGGAAGCGCAGTTCTTGCCGCGCCAATCGGTATCCGGCCGGTGTTGCCGGTCCCGTAGGTGTTCGTCTACTCCCGCATGGCAATCGGCACAGGAAAGGCCGTTTCGGCCGTGAGCCGAAGTGTTAAAAACTGCAGTTGCGCCGGCGTGACAGGCGACGCAAGGTCCGCCCTCGTTTAATGCGTCTTCCGGGGTCGCTTGCCCACCGCCGCAGCCGGCAGTCAGAAAGAGTAGCGAACATAGAGCAACAGATAGCAAGGGTCGCAGTATAATCCCCCCTTTTTTTGTTTCTGTGCTAACTTTAGCGGAATACTGCCGCATTCGCTGTGATGTCTGTCACAGATCCCCTCTCCCTTTGGGTTAGAACACAGATCCCCTCTCCCTTTGGGAGAGGGTTAGGGTGAGGGCAGAGTGAGGGAGACGTGCTAAATTAGGCATCTTTTTTCAACGCAATGGGAGATGTCGCAGGGCGACCCCCTTTCGGGCGGGTTTGAAACCCGCCCCTACAAAAGATACTTAGGGGCTTACCAGAAGAACCGTCCCCATGGTTAAAGAAATTTGAGGCTGTCCGAAAGTGCTTGACGGTTTAAGCGACCGTAAGATATAATAACTTTGTGAGTTTGCTAAGTTGTCGGTCAACGATTACTAAATCGTGGAGGCGATGCGTGTGAGTGTTACAGCCCAGGAAGTTTTTGGTTTGGCCAAGGCCTATGAAAGCTGCGACATCAGAACAGATGAAGAAGTGGCAATGCAGGCTAAAGACGGCTGCGAGGTTGCTCTTGAGTATTTGATTAATAAATACCGCAATTTTGTTAAAGCCAAAGCCAGGTCGTATTTCCTCATCGGTGCTGACAGAGAGGATATCATTCAAGAGGGAATGATAGGGCTGTACAAAGCTATCCGCGATTTTAAAGAGGACAAACTTTCTTCATTCAGAGCATTCGCCGAGTTATGTATTACCCGTCAGATTATTACTGCTATTAAGACGGCGACTCGTCAAAAGCATATTCCGTTGAATTCTTATGTTTCGCTTAACAAGCCGATTTATGACGAAGACTCTGACAGGACACTGCTGGATATTCTCTCGGGAGCTAAAATCACAGATCCGGAAGAGTTGATGATCAACCGGGAAGAGTATGATAATATTGAAGTAAAAATGGGAGAAATCCTCAGCGACCTCGAATGGAAGGTTCTGATGTATTACCTGGAAGGCAAGTCTTATCAGGAAATCGCCTTGGAATTAAAGCGGCATGTTAAGTCTATCGACAATGCGTTGCAACGTGTTAAGCGCAAGCTGGAAAAATATTTGGAAGTGCGTGAAAGCTAGAAATGCGGAGAGCCGAGGCTCTCCGTTTGTGCTAAGGTGACAGGTGATTTGTCCCACTCGTTCACGCGACCACCCCGCCCTTGCGGGCACCCCTCCAAGGGAGGGGAATTTTTTGCAGCAGGAAATTTTGTAGTTTCCACCGCAATGATGGGAGTCGCGTCAGTTGAGAGAAAACGCGAAGCGTCTTTTTTATTGGTAGCGTGCCCAGATAAGCACGTGTTATCTTGCCGGTGCAAGTCCGGTTGGGGTAAGAGCCAAGACGCCCCATAGCTAGGATACCTATGTAGGGAGAAATCCGTGCGTAGAAGCGTATCGACAAAAGTACCTGTCAGAGACAGGGCGAGCAAGTTGCCAGACCGCAACATTAAGTGAATCCTGCC
>Ga0208734_100204_pt1 | contig 13178 bp, 19 predicted proteins | sample Subbio2Aug_QV11A_FD_184824 | JGI IMG/M metagenome (GOLD analysis project Ga0208734, IMG submission 184824) | Serpentinite rock and fluid subsurface biosphere microbial communities from McLaughlin Reserve, California, USA - CR12Aug_QV11A (SPAdes) | ecosystem: Environmental > Terrestrial > Deep... | reverse complement strand
CTTCACGTGCGGCCTCGCAGCTGCCCGCGCATAACTCGGGGCCGTGATGGTGTAGCTACTCCTTTCACGTGGGGCTCTCTCATCCCCTACCCTATGCCGGTTTATCCCGGCGCTTTCGAACCGTCCCTGTGCTTCCCTGGATTCTCTTTTATCAAAATTAGCTAACCTTATAACTTACCCTTACAATAGGCGTAAAGCCAGCATTCTTTGCCCGCTTTGACCATTCGACAAGCCTTATTAGGAAATTCAAGCTATTCAATTCAGATAGTCTTTGTATTCTGTTAACACGTTTAAGAATAATCCAAATGCAAAGGGATTTTGGGGAAATGGTTTGCCCCTCAACCTCAAAAGGGGTCACCCGGTTTTGGAGTAGACTCAAGGTTGTCGTCGCTTGGTCAATAACATATGCGAGTTTTTGTGGTGTACCAATCTTAACAAAAAACAAAGTCTCATTTAGATATAGGTCTGCCCGCTCAAGCTTAAAGCCTTGAACTCGTATATTATCCCTATCAAGGTTTAAGTAACCTTGTTCACCCATCTGCAGGTTAAAATACTTTTCGGGATAGATTTTTCTTTGTTCCTCCGGTGAGAGTTGGTTTTTATAGGCTTGAAAACTAGTTTTAGAAAAGTTGATAGCACTTTCTTCATTAGCTATCTTATCGACTTCCGCCTTGATAAAGTCAATGTATTGTTGGTTAAACTTATACCATTTCCCATCCAATAGACAGTAATTATCGTTATCCACGTAATCAAGGAAATATTTGAGTTCTTCTGTGTGCCCTTGATTATGTTCGTCACTCGCCTTAACTTTTATTTTGTTTATCTCAGTAGATAATTTTATTTCGTTGCCTTGAACAAACTCTTTTAACGATTGGAGTGTTATTTCTCCATGGACAGGTTGTCTTGTTCTATTCCACATATAGGTAAACTCATTTTTGTCAAGAAAAATAAAGTCAATCCCTGATAAGCCTGTTTCGGTTACATCTAAGACGGCCTCATTGCCTACTTTGTCTAAATTCTCAAATGAGCTTATTAACGCCTGTACTAATCTTTGGTCAAGTTTGTTTAACGTGGTCTCGTCCTTAATTATTTCAGCTCTAGGAAAATGTATAACCGAGTCTTCCCCAAGCTTTTCCTCTATTCTAGCAATTAACGACGTAAGCCTTAATGGTCTAAGTTCATTTAAATTAAACATTACGGACTGACCAAAGCTAACCATTTCCCCCCATAAATTTTTATCAATGCTTTTAGCCTTAAGAAACTGCATTGCCTCGCCGCTGTCATACTCAAGTTCCGAGCCAGATTGGTATGTAATTATGGACTTGTTTCTTTTGCCACCAAACAGTTTAGAATTTTTAACCCGCAGATTATTAGGGTCAACTATTCGTTCTGCTAAGTTAATCCCAAAGTCCATGTCGCAGAATTTCCCAAGGTAAAAGTGGGTTTTTCCCAAGCTCACTCCATAAAGCGTTTGTTCACTCGAAATTAATAGCATAGCAAAGTAAGATTTGTTGAAAGGTATCTCAATATCACCCAAGAAATCTCTATAGAGGTCAACCCACCAAATCGTAGTATCCCTTGGCATAGTAGACATGTAAAAAGTAAGCGTGGAACTGTCAACTTCCCTTCTTCCTACCTCGGACAAACCAACGGAATTAAGTTTTTCTATTAGTTCATCTTCTCGTTCTTTTATTAATTTATAAATGTTGTATCTTGGCAAGGATACCACCACGCCTTACCTAATAATTCCTTGCAGAATAATTCGGTCTCTTTTTCGTTTTTCCTTTTTTGTGTGTTTCATACATTCAACGTCATACGAAAATCAAATTTTCTTGGCCTTCCCGGAAGTCGAAACCTTAATGACCGGTTTGTGTTTCGCCAAAATCAGAGGATGTCAATCATCTCCAGGTAGTCTTTAACTGTCTGGATAAAAAACTTTGCCTTTTCAATAAATGGCTCAACCTCTTCATAGCTGAGTTCAGCATATTCTCGATAATCTCCCTCCTGCCTCAATTCGAATGCCTTGTTTATTGAACGGCCGATTTCTTCAGGCAAGATACCCTCTTTGATAAATCTCTTGTTGAAATAAGATAAAACGCCACTATGTTTTGACAACGAATATGGTTCAAATACCATTAATGCCAGCACAGAGTAAAACATGGCATAATGGCACGGTTAATGATTGAACGAGGGCTTCCTTTACCGGAAATCAGGTATATAGCCTCATTGATTGATTCTTCGACCTGGTTTAAACGATATCTGGATAGCTGTATCTGCTTTTCCTTATCTGTCAAATAAAGGCACCTTCTCTCAATATTGCTTTATAAATAGGTGACTCTGCCATCGGACCATCTTCAAGCTCTTTCTTGCTAAAAATTGTTGTTGATATAAAGGCATCATTTTCAAGATTAATCTTAAAAACAATATCGTATATCTCGGATTTAATATCAGGGGTGCATTCATCAAGCTTAATCATCACATCTATGTCAGATTCAGGGGTATCTTCTCCTCGAACCTTTGAGCCAAAGATTCGCAGGTCATAACATTGAACCTTCTCGATAATTCCTCTTTTAAATCTCTAAGGGCTCGCTCTTCATTCCCTTTCAATGTTAATCTTCTCATCTCTCAAATACCTCTCAAATTCTTAAGTATATACAATGGTCATACACAAGGAGCCGGTTCTCTTGCTTACTTTTAAGTTATCGCAAAACTGGGTAAAAGCTAATATCTGGTAAGGTATTTGGAAGCAGGAGAACCGTTCCCGCGTTTCCTACCGCCCTCATTACGAATATAACTTATCTGTTCCATTTTTTCAACCTTGATATCCCAACAGGCTGCTTAAGTATTCTTCCACAATCTGTCCGGCTTCGCCTTCGGCGCGGATCTCGCCTTGCTCCAGCCAGATGGCCCTGTCGCAGGTTTTCTTCACGGCCTCCATGCTGTGGGAAACGTAAACGGTGGTAACTCCGCCTTTGATGAGGTCCAGCAAGGCTTTGCCGGATTTTTTCTGAAATGACTCGTCTCCGACGGCCAAAATCTCGTCTATTAGTAACACTTCCGGATTGGTGTGGATAGCAATAGCAAAGGCCAGCCGCATCTGCATGCCGCTGGAGTAGGTCCTGATGGGCATTTTGATAAACTCGCCCAGTTCTGAAAAAGCGATTATCTCATCCATGCGACCACGGATTTCTGCTTCTGTATGGCCTAACAGAACGCCGTTGATGATGATGTTCTCTACTCCGGTCAGGTCGGGATGAAAGCCCGCGCCCAGTTCCAATAGGGGTGTCCTTTTGCCGCCGACCTGAATGCTGCCCTTTGTGGGCTGCGCCACACCCAAAAGAAGCGAAAGCAGGGTGCTCTTCCCGGCCCCGTTTCTGCCGATAACCCCGAGGCACTCTCCCTTCTTGACCGAAAGGCTGATGCCCTTTAAGGCCCAGAAACGATGGCCATTGTCTTTTAAAAACTTGGGAGCCTTGACGATAAATTCCTTTAAGCCGGGCCTGTCCCGATGTGTGGGGAAGCTTTTCCATAGGTTTTCAGCCTTAATCACTATAACACCTCGTCCAGTTTTCGATCGAGCTTTTTAAAGATTAAAAGCCCAGCCAGTAAAACCACCGCCGCTGTAATTGCTGAAATAGCTATATTATGCCAGTTGAGCATGTTATTAAAGAAAAGGTCTCGCCAGGCCTGCATCAGGTAAGTAGCCGGGTTCATGACCAGTAATACGCGAACATCTTCTGGCACTGCCTTGAGGGGATATATTATCGGTGTCATCCAAAAAAGGAGGCTGATCAGCACGGTGACTATGTATTCCAGGTCGCGGAAAAAGGCGTTTGCCATTGAGATAATAAGGGAAAGGCCATAAATAACGGTAAACTGAATTGTAATTAGAACAGGGATGCCGATCAGCCAGTTAAGATTTGGCGCACTGCCGTAATAGAACACGAGCCCGATCAGCACGGGCAAGGAGAAGATGAAATTAACAAGCTGCGCGATGATGGTAGCCAGCAAAAGGAACTGTTTGGGGAAGATTACTTTTTTTATCAGGGAGACATTGCTTGTCAAGGTGTTTGTGGACATGGTTACGGAAGCGGCAAACCAGGTCCAGGGAAAGAGTGCGGCCAGCAAAAAAAGCGCAAAATTCTCTATCTCAAACCTCATGAAGATATTGAAAGCTATAAAAAGAACTAAAGCGGTCAGCAGGGGATTTAAAAGCGACCACAGAAATCCGAGGTATGTCCTTCTGTATCTGAGGGTAATTTCTTTCTTGATCAGGAGTTTTAATAGATCAAGCTGTTGCCTGGTTTTTTTGTTTATCCACATATATTATAAATTCACTGCTCCTTCGCTACCGGCAGTGATAGGCCGAGGTGCCTGGGTCTACCACAGCCATATCAGGCTAAGTAGGTATGGATTTTTATTTCAAAATAGTTTCTATTTCATTATCAGAAAAACCAAACTGCCTGAATATACGCAAGACGTAGTGCGGAGACAACTCTTTTGCGCCCATATCAATAGGAACCACTCTTCACTTGCCTTCATGATAGCGGAAATACAATTTGTGATCTCCCTTGCCTTCCCTTAAAAAATTGCATCCATTAGCTTCCAAAAGGCGAATTAATTCCTTAGGCTTAAGAGAAGGTATGTTTTTAGGCATATACTGTCCTTAACTCGTATCCCTCTGAAACAGGCTCATTTCCCTCTACCGTCAGAAACTCGTGTAGCTCTTTGATAGATAGAGTGGCGCTATATACATCGCACTCTTTCTTGTATACATCCTCAAAAGAATCTATCGCTTCCTTTAATTTTTTAACAGCATCTTCTTTTGTAAATCCCTGTCCTACCAGTCCATTTTCAAGACACAAAGCCACCCAGTGAATTCCGCTTCTCCTTAACACCGCTGTATAAAAATCCATTTATATTCACTCTCTCGTATCATATATTTAGGAAGCGCGGGGACGGTTCTCTTGCTTCCTTGAAGTTACCGCAAAACCGGGTAAAAGTTAACATCAGGCAAGGGATTTGGAAGCAGGATAACCGTCCCTGTGCATCTACCTGTAAACATCGCCTCTAAAATCTACTTTCTCAACAAACAATGTTTTTTCGGCCTTTTTTACCTCAAAAATTATCCTTAGTTTTCCTTTCCTCAATCTATAATAGCCAATCCAATCTCCAGTAAGTTTCTTTAAATCAATGTTGATATTCTCACCTTTTACCTTCAATAGAAACTTCTTTAACTCTTCTCTTACTTCCTCATGAACATTCTGTTTTTGAATAAAATTTTCAACATCATTTGAATAAATTATTCTCCATGTCATATCTCAATAGTCTCGCTATATGCTTCTTTCTTAGTTGATGGTTTACCATATAGATTTGCGATATCTTTCATCTCCTCTTCTGACACAAAAGATATGCCTTTTAAGAGAAATTCAAGTCTTTCTTCATATAAAACTTCCCTAACAGCCTCCTTTATAAGACTGTAAAGTTCATTTTTATTAATAGTTACTTCCATGTTGTATCATCCTTTCAAGTTTGCTCTGATACCCGCTGGGAAGCGCGGGGACGGTTCTCTTGCTTCCTTTGGGAAGCGCGGGGACGGTTCTCTTGCTTCCTTTATGTTACCGCAAATCCGAGTATAGGCTAAGAACTGGCAAGGGATTTGAAAGCAGGAGCACCATCCCTGTGCTTTGCCTTAAATCTCTTTGCAAGATTTTTAGGCAATACCATTATAACATGAGTTCCGGATCAGCACCAATAAAGCGTGGGGATGGGAAGCGCGGGGATGTTTCTCTTGCTTCCTTTAGGTTAGCGCAAATCTTGGCAAATGCTAGCATCAGGCAAAGGTTTTGGAAGCAGGAGAACCGTCCCCATGCTTCCCCAGACGTCTTTCTGCCGGATCTGGATTTCAGGGTTGAGAATATAGTAACCTGTTTTTATCCGCTTAAAAAGCTTTCTGCTATAGGGGTTTTGGCTGTTTATCTCGTTTTTAGCGAGGAGGCCAGATATATACTGCCGCCTTTTTCTGTATTCCGCAATCACGCTGTCAGGCAGGGAGGCCATTATTTCAGCAAGCTGACCGGCGGTAAACGGAACCTGCTCCTTTTCCGGGTAATTGACCGAAGGCAGCAATAACACAAAAACGATATGGAAAAGCATAAACTCTCCTTGGCTGCTGCCAAGCTTGATCAGCCTGTCGTCAACTTTCAGGCTTACGCTTGAGGGAGCAAGCAACTCGCTTACCTGAAAGAAAATTGAGGGATCGAATTTTTTTTCCTTAATCGCCTTTTGCAGCGATATTTGCCACGCCGTCATTCCGCAGTTATCGGTCAGGTCGGTATTTGCACCTGCAGAAAGCAATTCTTTAATAAGGGGAACAGCGCCGGTTCTTGCAGCAAGCATTAAAGGCGTCGCATTAAATTCCGTCCGGTGGTCGATGCCGTAAATCCCGCACTGCCTGATAACCTCTTTTATATTGCCTGTGTAATTCTGGAGAGTTCTTGCAGCAAGATTCGTCTTTTGCTGTTCATATAATGAGCGGCTGAAAAACGGCTTGCCTTGGCTTTTCGAATAGATCTGCCTTGCCTTATCAAAGTTATGCTCACTCAAAAATTCAATTATCGCTAGCGAATCATAAAAGAGGGCATATTCAAAGAGAGCTTTTCTCGGTCTTTGCGGATTGTCTTTGGCCGTGCTGATCTGAATGGCCAACTCCATAACTTTTTTGTGAGTAAAAACATCCCAAGGTACAGGCTGGGTCTTTAATATGGAACGCCTTATCTCATCTGCCTGCTCTTGTTTGCCCTGGAGTTCAAGCTTGCGGGCTTCCGCCTGCCATTCTTCGCTGGTGGACTGCTCTGTTTTTATGGCTAGCTGTTCGAGAGCCTGATGCAGCCCCAGCATCTGGAGAAGCGGATGTCCGGTATCGCTTTCTATGATATAAATTTTCTGTATGGCGCGCGTAACGGCAACATACAACGAGTTGATGAAAAATTTATACACCTCAAGGGACTTATCCTTTTTGTCCGAAGCCCGCAGATAACGGATATCCCTTTCCATATCCATATCCTCTTCATTTACTCCCTTAACTATCTCTTGAAAACTCTGACGCTCTCCGGAGACAAAATTAAGCAGGATTACGTTTTCATACTCCAGCCCCTTTGCTTCCTGAACGGTAAAAAGTAGTGGGGTATCAAAATATTTGCGGGCCAATGCCTTTTCTTCATTCCGCATGACAATTATGGCAAATTTAGCGGAACGACTGATATTTTTGTTCAGCTCGCTTTTAACTCTGTCGGTGTCTTTCAGAAAGATAACCTCTCCGGATTTTTCTGAGAGGCTGTTCATAAGATAGGTGCTCTCTTTATCAATGGAGCCAAAGCGCTTTTGCTTAATTCTGATCAGACTGTTTGCAAGCGCGGTGATGGCTTTGGAATTGCGGAAATTTGACTGCAGGATTCTTGTTATTTTCTTAGTCTCATGCTCTGTGCTGTTATAGAGCAATGACTTTAACCCGCTCCATGAAAAGAAGTTGGGATGCACTATTTGGTTGGAATCGCCGCAGAGCTTAAAATTATCGGGATTTTTAAGGCTTTTTAGTATAAGTTGTAGTTGAATATTCGTTATATCCTGAACTTCATCAACCACTACAAAGTCATAGAGTTGCCTTACATCTTTCAGATACCCGTGGGCAAGAATATTGGGGTCATAAAAACCGTTTTCCTTTAGAAAGACAAGATATTTATCAAAAAGGCTATAGACTAATTCTCGTTCAGTATCAAGATAGATGGACTGCCTGACGCCGAGATTAAGATATTCCTCGCGGCTCAAATAAGGTTTATCCACAGCGGAGCCCGTTATCACTCCGCGAAATTCCTCATACAGGCGATGGGCGTCCGCAACACGCTGCTGCCTCGGAAATCTATACAGCCAATATGCAAATGCGCTGTAGCTTATCTCTTTGCCGTCTGGCACGCGGATAGTCTCAAGATATTCCCTGAAGGAGAGGAAGGAAATTTCCTGCTCTTTATTTTCATAGTAATTGCTGTAGTAGAGATTTCTTGCATTTTCTGAAAGATAAGGAGAAAGAGTTACATAAATGCCATCCCCCTGATAACTCTTCATCTTCTCCAGCGTAAGGACAGTCTTGCCGCTGCCGGCAGGCCCAATAATGATTAGCGGGAAATTGGCTTGATATGTTTTCTGCTGCTCGGGATCAAAGGAGATAATTTTGTCCAGGAAATGAAAGCGTCTTTCTGATGGATTGATATAGGCAACTGACGGCAATGCCTCATCTATATGTATCTGGCTTTCAATCTGCGGTATTTTTGCTTCATCAATTTTTGTTCCTCTTAAGAATTTAGATTTATCGTAGGCATGATTAAAGACTACCTCCAATATCAAGGCATAGCGCGTCTGTTGATATTGGACCAGCTTAAATATCAGGCGATTGGTATCATCGAGCCTTGCGCTGTATAAATCGTGCTCCGCCAGCTTTTTTACAGCGGCAGAGCGAAAGTCGTCCCTTTCCAGGCAGCTGGTAACCTTTTCATATTGACGCTTTACCTTTGAATAATCAATATCGTTATACTCTAGTATTTTCATATAGTACATAACCTCATCCCTGAAAGCATGGGGACGGTTCTCTTGCTTCCTTCATGCCTTAAATATCAGATTGGGTGAAATACCTAAAATTCTGGCTGCCTGTCGATGTGTCAATCCTTCTATCTCCTTAACCTTTGATATTATTTCATCTCTTTTTGACTTCGGGAAACTCTTAATTTGGGCCATTTCAGTTATGGAAAAAATTCTATTAATCTCTGCTCTAGCCTGGTCATCGGTTAATCGTTCTATTTTTTTACAGTCCAGACATTTATCATCATTTTCTACTTCATTGAATTCCCTAAAACGGGCTATGGCGCTTGTCTTTTCTTTAGAGAATATCCCCAGTATCAGTTCGCTATCCAGCAATCCCGGTGGGTAGGTATTCTCTCCATAATACCCTCTGTCTTTAAGTCGCCTTCTGACAATTCTTCCACCTCTTCATAAGCTTCACCCAAAAGTGTAAAAAACATGACAGAGCGCTCTCTTTCTGTATTTATAACAAAAGTCCACCATATCAAGCCACTTGCGCAAGGCGGCACGAACGACGACAACAACCTCAGGGCGTTGTGTACTTCCTGCCACTCGGAGATCACCGCCAGAGAAGGCGGACGCTGGGGATAAAGAAAGTCGCCTCACGGCGGTGTTTCAATCATTTGAACTGTGATAGAAAATCTGCAGGCTCTTTTGCGGGAACTGGTGAGTTAACGTAGTCGGAGATATTGCGTGTGATGATGCAGTTAGCCTTGATCCGCTTTGCACACTGTGCGGCCAGCGCATCCTCGTAATCAGGCATCTCGAGTTCCATCGCGTTTAAGATATCAACTTTCCCCACGTCCGTAATATCCAAGATGGAACAGAGTGTCCGAATCGCCTCCAGGGTTTTCTCTTTTCCGGCCACCTTGCGCACAACATAGTATATATCGGTTATGGCGTTGGCGGTAACCAAACCGGTAACCTTGCCGCTTTCACAGAGCTCCAGCAGCTGTTCAGCATGATCCGCGAAGGGTGTCCGGTCGGCAATGTAGTCAATGATTACGTTGGTGTCAATTAGGATTTTCATTGTATCTGCCCAGCCTTTCCTCGCGGATTTCGGCGTGGGTGATATTGACGCCCTTTATGATACCGCGCAGGGATTTGAGTGCGTCTTTCTTTTTGTTCTCAGCATTGGTGAGTAGCGCGATGTCCCTTCCATTCTTTGTGATGATGATGTCCTCGGTGGCGGCACGCTCTATATACTTGCCCATGTTCATCTTAAGTTCGGTGGCTGAAACGCGCATGTCGTTCACTCCTTTCATTGGCGATATATTCACTTTTATTATATGCATTATGTTCGATTTAGTCAATTATGTTCGGTGCGATATGCTATAGTCAAAAAGTGAGCATTAATATGATCTTTAAGAGATACATATACCGGACGTGTTTCTAGTACCCCCTTATTGATTAATTTTACCATCTATATGAACAAAACCCTGCCGGTCTTAACAACCAACAGGGTTTTTTTCTTGGTCCATTTTATTTTGACTGAAAAGTGGCTTCTGGTCCAGATTAAAGTGATCGGCCAACAACGGATTATATCCATTTTAGCTTTTGTTAATCCATTCAAGGTATCGTTAAGACTACACGGAAGATAAACCTTCTTCCAAAGCCGTTTCTCTTTGTTTTCCTGCAGTTGTTGATTATAAGCCTTAGCATTTTCCATCGCTCTTATTAGAGCCGCTTCTGTTTTCTTATCAATTTTCTCATCACCAATATTCCCTCTTTCAAAATGGAAATTTCTCAGAATCATCCTCATAATACCTAAAAACGGTGTGCCATTTCTTTCATCATTTGATCTATAGAAAGAAGTCTTTTGACAATTTTTAAATTGATACCGGCCTTGTTACATAAGTCATTTAATATAGCAGCCATCGCCTCGCTTCGCACCTGTATTTCCTTAGGAATACCCTTTTCTAAGAACATGCCAATTAGCTTATTGAGTGTAACACTGACATCATCACTAATGCTTTGATACATTTCAAAGTCCAAGATTTGCCCGGATTTTTGCTCCGCAAGGATAAAAACTCTTGGAAAGTACGGACGTTCACCTCTATTTTCCTGTACTGCAGAAAGCATATAACAGATATCGACCTGAAGAGTAACATTCCCCAAACTTCCTGCCCTTTTAATCTTTTGAATCAGCATATCGTCAGTGATTTTCACAGAACTGTACGAAGCTGTCGGAAACTCTAATTGTACCTCCTTACTATGCCATTCCAGCTTACCATCCTTCTCTTTACTATATCTTACAATGGTTCTACCTTGTTCCATATCCATTTTAAGCTGGCCTGTCAATATATTATCTGCCACAAAAAGTGTTTGCTTAAGAGCGTGGGTTAAAAAAAGGCATTCCTCTTCATTTATGAACCATGGATTATATCCCGGCTCATACCGACGGAACATCGGCCAGGCATTTCTACCCCGAAACGATAATCCCAGATCCTTTATTTGTTTCCTATCCTCGTTGGCTAAAAGATCTCTATCTTCAAAAGAACACATCAGACAGTTCTGATAATGCAATACTTGATGACGTGGTATAGAATCTGCGTGTTCCATCATTTGATAAAATCCAAAGATACCCTCGTTTCCAAGATATACACCAAGTGCGTAATGCTCACCAGCTCTGCCCATAACAGAACAATATCCCATCATCTTATCCTTTGGGTCTTCTACACAGATAATGTCGGCATCAAACAACCACTTCCAAGGTTGTACCTGTTTAAACGCTGCCGCTGCCTGGTATAACTCTTTTAATTGTTCATCAGCTGGTTTATTATCTTTTCGCACAGTTTTGGCCACTCCCTTTATCTTCAGACTCTTGTTTACTGCAATCGACTTCTATGTCTCTCTTAATATTTACAACGTAATGTGTAGCATAGGCTTCTTCTATAACGGCATCTCCAGATTTGCTAAAGCGCAAGGGGATTTTCTTGCCTTTTACGCCCCATCGGTTATATGCCGTCCATGAGGACTTTAAATGATTCTCCCGGGCGTATGCCCTAAGTTCTTTCATTATAAATGACAACTTGCTCAAGTTGGTCTTACATACTCTTTCAAGGTATGGTACACGGCCGAACCGCCAATCTTCATAATCTTTAGCAGATAATACTCCAATTTTCATTAGTAGCTCTACAGGGGATATATAAATCTTCTCCTTTAGTGTACTGTTTAAAATAGCATGTACTTTATGCTTAAGTTCCACTTTATTCACTATCTGGTCCTCCGTCATCAAAATGCATTAAAATTAGAGCTGCAGATTATATAATCCTGCCGAATTCGATAGGTTTATATAATGTTACATACATATTGCACCAAACATATGTTCTAGTGGCAATATAAAAAGTGGTATCTTTGTTTTCTAGTTTTCTATAACATTTCTTCAATTGTGCCTATCAGTTCATTCGCAATATTGATACTATCCAGCCTCATTATGCTTTCCTCCGAGCTCCCAAAGCTCAGAAGATTTATGCTTCCATACCAAACAATTCTCTGATCAATTATGGCAAACTTCTGATGTATATTTGATTTGAAAATAAGCTTTGCTCCTGTTAATCGTATGGAATTAAGCATATCTGAAAATGCAAGGCTGTCCTTTTCTTTATAATCCGCCTCTGGCCTGGTTATTATTGTGAGCTTAGCTCCGTTGTTAATGCCGGAAGACAGGATATTCAACATCTGGGAAAGCCGCTTTTTTGTCATATATGGGCTGACTATAACAATATCCGATTTGGAGGATGAAATATCATTGCTGAATACTGTCATAAAATTATGATTATCAAAAATTGCATTCGTAGCTTCAAACGGCTTACTATCACTTTTTACTGAATATCCAATGGTTGCATATCCTTTAAGCCTCTTATGGTACATCCGTTCGAGTACTCCAACATGAACATCCACATAATCATAAATCTGAACTTCATTCTTGTTCTTATATAATCTATGAAGCCTCCCGGCATATTGCTGTACTGTTCCTTTCCAGGCAACGGGCATTGCTAGAAATAGTGTATCTAACCTTGGCTCGTCAAAGCCTTCGCCGACAAATCTGCCTGTGGCTACAATAACAATATTACGATCTGGGGGAATGCTTGAAAGCCTTTCGAGCTTGGTTTTTCTTTCTTTAGCAGTCATTCCTCCGGTTAGTTCAATAACATTCGGACTAGTCTTCGATAATTCTCTTGCAATCAGCTCAACATGAGCTGTCCGCTCAGTCAGTATAATAGGGTTCCGCCCCTCTTTTATACATCTAATTACATCATCTATAATTAATTGATTACGAATTTGGCTGTTACTTATTTCAGAATATATTTCACCAATAGACCATTCCTTTTCATCCTGGCTGACCGGTTTTCTAAACGGCGTAAAGCGTGGGATGATATAGTGTTCAAATGGTCTTTTTTTAGCTTGCTCTCTGGCATGGATACGCTACGATTTAAGTTTACCAAAAACATTACCAGCGATATGAGAAAAGTATACCAAAACTGTGGTATACTTTTTTTAGCGTACTACAAGAATATATTACCACAAACATAACCACCAAAATA
>Ga0208734_100201_pt1 | contig 13542 bp, 10 predicted proteins | sample Subbio2Aug_QV11A_FD_184824 | JGI IMG/M metagenome (GOLD analysis project Ga0208734, IMG submission 184824) | Serpentinite rock and fluid subsurface biosphere microbial communities from McLaughlin Reserve, California, USA - CR12Aug_QV11A (SPAdes) | ecosystem: Environmental > Terrestrial > Deep... | reverse complement strand
CGCTGTTTCTTTTTTATATTTTTGCAGAAGTTTTTCAGTAAGGGTGGCGATGGTATGCTATATTTATCTGGAATCCATGCACTCAACGTCTCTTGTGAGTTGCTCACCTGTGGCGACTGGCACTCATTAGACTTTTGCAGCATCATAGATTTCTCCCCTCGAACAGATTGCTTATAGATTCTACATTTATGAAAAATCTCAAAACCAGCTAGATTCTATATGTTTCTCAACAAGCGAGCCAAGTTCCTCTTGGAAGAAAGAAAAAGTATTTAAAATACACCCCAAATATCAGATTTCTATCTGACATTTGGGGTGTATTTCATTTGGTTTACCACTTAGCGAAGATGATAATGGCCCTCATTAATAACTTCGCCGGGTTTAATATAGACTATACCAGACCCTTCATTACATGTGATTAATGAAGCCAAGAGTGACATATCTCCCTTAACTTCCTCAACGGACCAACCGAAAAAATCAGCGATTTGCTTAACCTTCTCCCTATACCGTTCAAGGTCCTTCATCCCGGGAGTAGTAATTAACAAGGCTTTAGTATATCTTCCGTAAAGACTGTCTATTAACATCCGGGCTTTCTTTTCCCCATACTGAGCTTTATACTCAAGATACTCTTCATAAGGATTACGTCCATAGTCCAGCCACCCCTGACTGAAGAAATAAGTTCCAAAATTTTGCTTTACCAGTTTACTATACTGTTCATTAGACCCTAATAATAAACCTAAACAATCGTGGGTTCCCGGGAAAATCATTGGCACTTTGGGCGATAAAAGCCCTATCAGGGCATTAGAACAACGACCATAACCCAGGATTATTAAGTCATAGTCTTGACTATCATCAATAATTTCTTTCAGCTTTTGGTGCAGTTTGCGAGGATTTGCATGATACGAGTAATCAAGAAACTCATAATCAGTGTTTTTGGGGATTCCTAGACATTCTACTTCATTCTTTGAAGATGCACAACCTATGTATTTAACTTTCATCTCTATCACCTGCTACACCTCTCTTGGAAACGCGGGGGACTTGGTACATGAGACTGAAGCAGCTAAGGTGCACACATCAGTACCATGTTATTAGGGAGTGAGCAGAACCGTCTGCAGGCTTTCAGCAAGTGCCTCATGCCTCAGACAGCTCTGCTCGTATAGTGAAGATGTTGTAAAAAGCTAGATTAAAAGAACTGTCCTTATTTTATTCTTTCCAAACAAAGCTCTTACGATAATAATCCCTTGCAGAGTTCCACAGCTTCATCAGCTGTTTCGGCCCAACCATCGGCCTTTATTTCATCTGCCCATGCTTTACTGGTTGGCCCTCCACCAATAACTACTTTAAACTTATCCCGAACATTATTTTCTTCAAGATATTGCAGTAATCCTTTTTGAGAATTCATAGTAGTAGTTAACAGCGCACTGGCTGCAATAATTCGAGCCCCTACTTCTTCTGCTTTAGCTAAGAAAGCTTCTGCTTTTTGGTCAATACCAATATCAAAAACTTTAAACCCGGCAGCAGTTAGTAGCGCTCCAACAATATTTTTACCAATATCGTGAATATCTCCTTCTACTGTACCCAAAACAATCTTGCCGGCACCTTCATCTGAACCACCTAACTCGGCAATCCTTGGTTCCAGAATAGCCAATCCTGCCTTCATAGCATCGGCCGCCATCATAACGTCAGGTAGAAATGCCTCCCCGGCTTTCCAACTGTTACCGATTTCTTCAATGCCTTTAATAAAACCTTCCTGTACTGCATCTACCGGATTAAGGCCCTCTTCAAGTACCTTTTCAGCCAACTCTGCAGCCAGATCTTCATCACCATCGATTACAGCTTCTTTTATTTCTTCAAACAATTCCATCATAATTTTTCCTCCTAACATTTTGTCATTTTATAATAATTCTGCTGACCGTTTAGCGATAAATTCATCAATAGCTGCCTTAACTTCCCCATCCAGAGCCGGCGGCTCATACGATGCTAGAACATCCTGCCATTTCTTATGGGCACGCTGGTTGGTGTCGATAGATTCCTTTGCCCAACCGTCATAAGATTGGCGATCACTGAGCCCAGTTCTCCGCAACTCAACTTTATGATTTTTACGTGTATGCTTTTGCGTCAAGAAATGTCCGCCAGGTCCTACTTCCTTAATGATATCAAAAGCAAACTTTTCTTCAGTAAAGTCGATCCCCTTCAAATACCGGGAAACCATACCGGCAATTTCATCATCAACCATAAATTTTTCAAAAGACATGGCCATATAGTACTGCAGAATCCCAGCGGCATGCAGCACAAAATTAATCCCGGTAGTGCTGGCTGCCAATAAAGTCATCATCGATTCATAACCCGCCTGGGTATCGGCAGTTTTAGCATCTGTCAGGCTTCCACCGCCACGGCTGGGCACTCCATAAAACCGGGCTAGTTGGGCACTGGCTGAATTAAATAGTGCACACTCCGGGTTACCGATAGCTAAGGAGCCGGTTGCCATGTCTGTAATGGCCGAGGTTGACCCGTATACTACAGGGGTTCCGGGGTTGATACATTGGGCTAAGGTAATTCCAGCTAGAACTTCAGCGTTCTGAACTGCCAACGAGCCTGCTAACGTAGCCGGTCCGGTTGAGCCTGCCATAACCAAGGCAGCAATAACTACCGGTTGTCCCGCTTCTGCATAGGCCATTAAGGCACCCAACATCCGGTCATCATATTTGAGTGGTGTTACAGAGTTAATTAAACAGATGATGGCAGGCTTTTCTTTAATTACATCTTTTCCACCGAAAAGGATGGCTGCTAATTCAATGGAATCATTGGCCTTTTCTTCTCCCGATGCACTGCCCATAAAGCACTTGTCGGAATTAACGATGTTGCTGTACATCATACTGAGATATCTGGTACTTTCATTCACGTCAGAGGGTTCTACTACATTGCCACCGGTCATATGCATGTTCTTGCTAGCACCCGCCAGTTTGACAAAGTTATCATAATCAGCCATGGTAGCATTTCTACGGGTTCCATCTACCTCGTGAACAAAAGGAGCCCCATAACCAGGCATATATATGATGTTTTCTCCACCACATACCAAATTGTTTTCCGGATTGCGGGCATGGAGGGTGAATTCAGCCGGGGCCTTTTTAACCATGGCTTCTACAAACTCCGGCTCGAAGAATACTCTTTGCCCTTCAACTTTCAATCCGTGACTCTGAAAAACGTCCAAAGCAGGTTTATAGGAAAATTCAACCCCAATTTCTGTGAGAATTTTCAGCGTGTTTTCGTGAACCAACTGGACCTGCTCAGGTGTTAAAATATTAAACTTGGGAAGCATTTTGAGACACCTCGCTTTTTATTGATTCGTGATGTTCTGACTGTTTCGTAAGGCTTTGATCCTCGTTCAACGCTTTATATATACTGTAACACATGACCAACATGATCAGCATGAAGGGGAAGGCGGCAGCAATTGATGCTGTCTGTAAAGCTTTTAAAGCAGCGGTACCACCGACTAAGATTAACATAATGGTGATCGCGCCTTGGGCAATACCCCAAAAGCCACGTAATTTTTGACTTGGGTTCATATCCCCGCCTGAGGTTAACATGGCCAATACATAGGTAGCCGAGTTGGCCGCCCCAACAAAGGAAGCAACAATCAGCACAATGGCTAAAGGAGCTGTGATTTGATAAAAGGGCATTTGCTTAAGGGTAACAAATAAAGCTGTGGTATAGTTTGCGTTTACGGCCGCCTGAATAGCACCGTTGGAAAGCTGATCCAGGTTAAACGCAGCACCGCCGTATATGGCTAGCCAGATAAATGAGAATCCTACGGGGAGCAGAGTAACAGCCAGGACAAATTCCCGAATGGTGCGACCCTTTGAAACCCGTGCTACAAATTGTCCAACAAAAGGAGCCCAAGCAATCCACCAAGCCCAGTAGAACACAGTCCACCCTGTAATCCACCCGGGATTACCCATCCACAAGGTTTGCCCGATAAAAGTTTGCAAATAGGAACCTAAAGTATTAGTAAACGTATTCAGGATAAAAATCGTTCCACCAAAAAGGAAAATGAATACCATAAAGGCAACCGACAACCAAACCTTAATATTAGCTGCTACCTGCATGGCCTTATGCAAACCGGATACCGTTGCAAGGGTGAAAATTACGGTTATAATCGCGATAATTATTGAGATTGTTATCGGAGTGGCCTGAATTCCCCAGATATATTCCAAGCCTGTGGCAATTTGACTGGAACCCAATCCTAGACTCGTCGCAACACCAAAGATAGTAGCAAAAACGGCCAGTATATCAATCGATTTACCGATAGGACCGTATATCCGGTCACCAATCAAAGGGTAAAATGCCGAACTAATCAAGAAGGGCAGGTCTTTGCGAAACTGGAAGTAAGCCAACGCCAGGCCGCCGATAGCGAAGATCACCCAAGCATGAATACCCCAATGGAAAAAGGTTATCCGCATCGCTGTCTGCATGGCTTCAACAGTTCCAGCTTCCCCTACGGGCGGAGAAAGGTAATGCATGATTGGTTCTGCTACGGACCAAAATACCAGTCCAATCCCCATACCGCCACCAAACAGCATGGCAAACCACTGAAAGTTAGAAAACTCCGGCTGGTCGTCGTCCTTTCCCAGCTTGATCGTGCCAAAACGACTGAGGGCTATGCCAAAAGCAACTACGATAAAAATACCCACAGCTAAAAGGTACAACCACCCAAAATTTACGGTTAGAAAGGCAAACACATTATTAAATACTTGACTCATCTGATCCGGTACAAACATGCTAAGGGCCACAAACAATAAGGCAACAGCGGCTGAAACATACAACACAGTACGATCATTAGACTTATGAGAATTCGTCATTCTTAATATCCCCCTTTCGTTAGTACATAATTAATAATTACTTACCCTTACTCTCCCAATTTTGGTTTAAAAGATCTTTAGTAGTGGATGTTCGCTGGTACCTAATTTCGTTCCAGTGAACTTATTGGTATAAGCGATCATAGCATCAGTAGTTGCTACCGCCTGATATACCCATGGGGCATTAATCATTGGGCCATAGAGGATAAAGTCGCCTCCCTGGGTAATGGGATACGTGAATACGGAAGCCCCGGCCACTTCAAAGAATGGAGTCCCTTTTGAGCGCATCTTTTTCCAGAGATACAACGCGTTGGATGGTGCACAACCGCCAGGATAACCGAATTTTTCTTTTACATCATAGATAGCCTTTGTTGTCCAGCTGTTACTAGCCACATCAAGAACACCCGGGTCAATGATGAACTGCTCAAGCCCTGCCCGTTTTGCAGCAGCGATAAGGCCTTCATGCTTTTCATCGCCTTCCAAAAGCTCTACCCTTTTGGATGGTTTTAAATGCTTTTTACTAAAAGCTAAAATTACTGCAGTCTTTACACCACTCTCTTTAATAGCTGCTAATTCTTCTTCGGTATAATTCTCTTCAATGGAGTTGTAGATGATTCGATTAATTACGGAAGCATCTTTTGCGAAATACTTAAGGGCCCCGGTCCGTACTTCCGAGCTAACACTATCCAAAAGAATAGGCGCATTGGTGTGTTTAAATACAAACTCGGAATACTTTACTAAGGCCTCAACAGTATCGCCGATTACATCAATAATCCTTGGATTACCGGTTTCCGCACTTAGTTCAGCCTCTTGATCCAAAAGGGCTTTAGCTGCATTTTCGTCAAAAATACCTTTTTGGGTATCCTGGACAATCTTGTGTCCACGGTAAAACATACTACCAATTAAAACGGTAGGATACTCACCAGGCTGACCCCCAATCTTAACTCCGTTGATGTCATATACATGCTGTTCTGCTGTAAACCTAAACACTACTTATCACTCCCCTATCTTATTTTCTGCACTACGTAGTTCTTTAAGCAACGCATACGTCATACAAACCATAAGCAGCATAAACGGGAAAGCCGCAATGATGGAAGCCGTCTGAAGGGCAGTGAGCCCTCCTGTTACCAGTAGTAAAATTGCGATTGCCCCCTGTACCCCTCCTATAATAATTTTGGTTATATTCTTTGGTTCCAGGTTTCCTTTAGATAAAAGCATTCCGACAACAAAGGTTGCCGAGTCCGCAGATGTGATAAAAAATATGGTTATTACAATTAAGGCTAACGCCGACAGTAAACCGGTCAGCGGATATTGCTGCAATACCACAAAGAGCCCGGATGAAATATCTCCTAGAACTGTTGAAACGATATCCACACCTTGGATACCTGCTAAATGCAGTGCTGTTCCTCCAAACGTTCCCATCCAGACAAAACTGAGCATTACCGGGGCGATTAATACCCCTAGCACAAACTGCCTGATGGTTCTCCCTTTAGAAATCCGGGCAATGAATCCGCCTACAAAGGGAGCCCAGGCTATCCACCATGCCCAGTAAAATACTGTCCAACTACCTACCCACCCTGCTTGGACAGCCGGGTCTGTATTTAAACTCATTGTCAAGAAATGCTGTAAATACTGCCCCACTGTACGAGGGATTATGGTAAGGATAAAGCCGGTTGGCCCAAGCACAAAGATAAAAAGTAAAAGCAAGGTAGCTAAAGCCATGTTTACGTTGCTTAGAAGTTTTATACCTTTACTTATACCTGCAACAGCGGATAGGACAAAAAGGAAGGTTATAATAATAATTATCCCGACATGAACAATTGTGGTGGTTGGAAGGCCAAAGAGGTGGTTTAAACCGCTGCTGATTTGCATGGTACCTAACCCCAGGGAGGTAGCAACTCCAAAAACGGTAGCAAATACAGCTAAGGCATCTAGTACTTTCCCAACGGGGCCATGAGCACCTTTACCCAAAATCGGTGTAAAGGCGGAACTTATCAGCATAGGCTGTTGTTTTCTATAAGTGAAGTAAGCTAAAGACAAACCTACTATTCCGTAAATAGCCCAGGGATGGAATCCCCAATGAAAGAAAGTATATCTCATGGCTACTACTATCGTTTCCTGTGAAAATGCTTCTCCCAAGGGGGGGTTGCTAAAGTGAGATAGGGGCTCAGCTATACTCCAAAAAACCAGACCAATTCCCATTCCCGCACTAAAGAGCATCGCGAACCAGGATAGGGTGCTATACTCCGGCTTATCTTCAGGCTGACCCAGCTTGATATTCCCATATCTGCTAAATGCCAAATAGACACAAACCAATACAAACCCCAGAACAATAATAAGAAATAGCCACCCTAAATTGGTTGTCATAAAACTGAGGGTTGCTTGTAATACCCGGTCTATACCCATCCTAACAACTCCTGTCACTGTGATATTGATATTTTGGAGTGGATAGTTATTCTTTTGCAATTCTTGTTTTAATCATACTAAAAGAGCTCTGTCTAGTCCTTGGACGATTATAACACTTTCAGGTACTATCCTGACCTGGATATTAATCTGCCATCTGGGACAAAAAAAAGAGGCATCCCTCCCGGCCTCGCCAGCTTAAAGGAATACCCCTTTGTCTTTCATACTGATCAAATCTATTATTTGGCCTAAAAAGCCCTATCAAACAACATTCCCTTAATAAAAGCATCCTGAAATTTAGGATTCCCTGCTAACTCCAGGAACTCTACCTTTTGGCTAATCTCGGCAGCTTCGCTACGCTTACTCCTTGAAAGTAGAGCCATCTTAGCGCCTTCTCCTGCTGCATTACCCACTACTTTAACCTTACCCTCAGTCCATTCGGGCAGAAGCCCAATAACTAATGCCTGTTCCTTATCCATAAAATTACCGAATGCCCCTGCAAGGAACACCTCTTCTACATCCTCGCCATGAACCCCAACTGTTTTGACCAATAATTCAATAGCAGCCCGGAGTGCTCCCTTCGCTAATTGAATTTGGGAAATATCCCCCTGAGTCAAGTAGATCTCCCGCCCACCGTTTTCTTCAGCAGATAAAACGGTAAAACTCAACCCCTTATCCGTTTTACACAGACGTTTCCTTAAGTAATCCGGACCGGTAAAGCTCTCAGGGTTAATTAACTTACCTCGCTTATTGATCAACTTAACGTTAATTAATTCTCCTAACAAATCAATTAATCCAGAACCACAGATACCTTTAACAGGTCCATGACCAATTGTATCCAGCTCCACCTCAGGGGTTAGCTTAACCTTACTTATGGCGCCATTTTCGGCTCGCATACCATACGTCACCTGTCCTCCCTCAAGAGCCGGGCCAGCTGCTGCTGAACAGGCAACCATCCGTCCATGGGCGTTAATAACCAATTCCCCATTCGTACCAATGTCTATTAATAAATGAATGCCGTTACGCCGATGAAAGTTGCAGGCTAAAATTGCCGACACCGTATCGCCTCCGACAAAACCGGCTATCACCGGAAAAACCCATCCCTCTGCCCGCGAATTTAAAGCCAGGTTGAGAGCCTGGGCAGAAACCTCTACACTCTGCCGGATGATGGGCAAGAAAGGGGATTGCCCCAGCCTAAAGGGATTAAGGCCTAATAACAAGTGATGCATGCAGGTGTTGCCCGCTAAAGTTACGGTATATATGCTATCCGAAGATATATTAGCTTCGTGTGCAACAGTTTCAATAATATGATTAATGGTTTCAATTACTTTAGCTTGGAGCTGGTTTAGATTATTCTCATTTAAAAACACTGCGTTAATACGAGAAATCACATCGGCTCCGAAAACCCTTTGGCTGTTTAACGCAGAACCTACTGCTATTTGCTTACCGCTGTGTAAGTCCATAAGGTAACCTACCACTGTAGTAGTACCAATGTCTACCGCTAAGCCATAACAAGTATTGCTGGTATCCCCTGACTCTATCTGAATTACTCGTTTACCTGCGGTCAACAAAGTAAAGCCTTTCTTTTCTTCCTGCAGGCTTTCCGCTAAGTCTTGCAACAGTGATAACTCTGGATAAAGCAAAAGGCCAATCCTCTCAGCCTGATTTTTCAATTCATTCCAATAGGGTTGGCCGGTCTTATTTATGTTTTTCAGATAATACTTTTTCAATCCGGAATCTACTTCTAATTCTGCGTTAGATCCCGAAACCAATATTGAAGTCCCTAACTCTTCCGTGATATCAGGGATTTCTACCCATAGGTCTGTTGTTATCTGATATGTGCAGGATAAAACTTCTTCCTTATTATGGCCAATCTCCCTAATTGATACTTTACATTGTCCGCACTTTCCTCTTCCACCACAGGGAAAATCCATTTTTATCCCTGCCTCGGCGATAGCATCGCTAAGCCTACTGCCAATCTCTACATTAACCTCTTGGCCGGTACTAAAGTTTACCTTTACGGTAGTCACAAATAACTCCCCCTGATTATTAGCAAAGTTCAGCTTGTTTTTTCATGATACGGCAAAAAAACCTACTTCCCCGGATATCAACCTATTTGTAGCTTCAATGGCATGAAAAGAATCATTAGCATAAGCATCCGCCTCTATCGCTATAGCAAACTCCGGCGTGACCGGACCGCCACCAACCAAAATCTTAACATCATGCCTTAACCCTTCTTCTTTTAGCAGAACCACTACATCCCGCAGTTCTTCCATCGTAGTGGTCAAAAGGGCAGATACAGCAAGGACGTCCGGCTTGTGAGTGCGTACAGCCGTAACAAAGTCTTTTGCAGGCACATCTATACCTAAGTCTATTACAACATATCCGGCTCCTTCTAGCATCATGGCCACCATGTTTTTACCGATATCATGTAAATCGCCGGCGACTGTACCCGTCAATATTTTCCCCTTGGTAACCAATTTAGGTGATGCTAGCAAGGGCCGGAGTACATAGAGACTGGCATGCATCGCTCGGGAGGACATCAAAACATCGGGAATAAAAAGAGTACCATCACGAAAATGTTGCCCAATAATTTTCATCGCCGGTAGTAAACCCTTTTGAATTATTTGCTCTGCCTGCATACCGCTGGCTATTGCCTCTTCAGTTTTGGTCTTGACCAGCTGGGCATCCCCGTCCATTAAGCCTTTTTGAATATCTTCGATTATTTTTTTCATAGACTTCAGCCTCTCCTGCGTTAGATCTGCTGCCTAAACTGACTCGGTGACATTCCTTCATTACGGCGAAAAACTTTAGAGAAATAACTCGCATCATTATAACCCAGTTTCTGAGCTATTTCTTCAACTTGAAACCTGGGGTTACGTAATAGTTTTTTTGCTTCTTCTAACCTAACTTTTGTTACATAATTCATAATTGTCATATTCTGACCGTGCTTAAATACGCGAGCAGCATAATAGGGGCTTAGGTAAACTGAGGCAGCTATTTCCTCTAAGGTTAGATCCTTATCATAATTTTCTCTGATGTACTTTTTTACGTTATCAATGACTTGGCGATTGGTTATCTTTTCATTGCGCTTAATAGCCTCAAAATAGCGTTCCTGTGCCTTCACAGCAGCTAGGTCTATTTCGTCTATGCTATTAAAATTACTAACGTCCTGTACAAATTCAGTGTTAATTGCTAAGGCCTGATCTGGATCTGCTCCGCCTTCTACCGCAGCACGCGAAAGGATTATACCTAGCTCCAACGTCCTCGCTTTCACAATAGGTATCTTTCCTACCCCAATAATTAATATATCCGCTAACAGCATACGGAAGGTTTTAGCCGCTCCCTCAAAATCACCTAACTTAACCTTGCTGATTAAGTCCTTTTCCTTATCAAGAGAGTAGCTGAGATTATATTTGTGCTCACTAAGTTTTTCTTCTAAGGCCTTACGGTTTTGTATCTCTTCATTTAATATTGATTGCTGGGTAGCCAACTCCTGCTGATGTTGCAGGCTTTCCCAACCGGCCTTCATAATATAGTTGGCTGTAACATAGAGCAAGTCAGCCGCCGCCTGTACCCGATCACCTGAAACCACCTTTAGCTCCTTGGCTGCTTCCATTAGAGGGGTAAATTCTTCCGTCAGGGCCTTGTTCATTTCTTTTAGCTCAATCCAAAAGAAATCTTCCGGTTCCCACATCAGGACTTGCCCACAAATAATTGAACCGAGGTGTTCACCTTCTATTATAATCGGGGCTGCCCATTCTATAAGCCCTGCAGGACATCTAAAGATATATGGCTCACCGAAAGTCGCAGCCTGCTTTCCGGCTCTGGCATACGCACCTCGACAGCGGTATAACTCTTTTTCCGTTTGGAGTTGCCAAATCATTTGACAGAATTTGCAGTTTTGCTGAGCATCTTCCTTAAAAAAAATTGACCGCCCTTTCGTATCCACAATGTTTGCAGTTAGACCAGTGGCTTTTGTAAAGGCGGTTAATAAGTTTTTAAGCACATTTTTATCTACCAGTTGCAAAAGACGGTGCCTACTGGATGAGTTTTTAACTTCTTTAGAGTTAATTTTTTTACTCGACATTATATCACCGCTTATTGTGTTTTTCTATCAAATATTTTTTATTATACCTCTACATCTTATTTATAACACGTTCACTAAGTTATTTTACAGGTAATTTCTTGATTCTTTAGGTACTATCCTGCAGTTTTAGCACGGAAAAGGACTGCCTCGACGTTCCCTTTCAATAATTTCACTGTAAAAAAGGTACAAGCGGACATGTTAAATCTATTGTTTTAATTCTGGCTCCAGGGGGAAGAGCACCCATGACAACTTTCTCCCAAGAGGTTCCTATTACGGGTTCCATAATAGCTATTGCTCCCCGGTCATCCTTTGTCCTTATTAACCTACCACACCCTTGCTTTAACCTGAGCCCCATTTCGGGATAATCCACTGTCATTACTGGGTCTAACCCTTCGTCATTTGCCTCTTTACGCTGTGCTTCAATTAATGGATCTAGCGATGGAAAAGGAAGCTGCCAAACGATTAAAAGTGATAATGCCTCGCCAGGCACATCAATTCCTTCCCAGAAACTAGCACCAATCAGTACAGAAGATACTTCCTCACGGAATTTACGGACGAGATATCCCCGCTCTCCTTTGTCCTCCCATAAAACCTCAAATGGCAGCCGATAGTCCCCAAATCCCTTCCTGATTTTCCGAACTTCATCAAGTGAGTTGGTGAGAACCAAGGCTCGTCCCCCATTTAGCTTTAATAAAGAAACTAATTGTTCAATACTATAACTATTTGACAGGTGCGGAGGCAAATAAACAACAACCTGCTCTTCAATATCAAAGGAACTGCCAACAGTAGAGCAGGATGCTTTTTTTAACCCAAGGGTACGGGTAAAATAGCTAAAGTCACCTTCATTACTTAAGGTTGCAGAAGTAAACAAAACAGGTACATTCTTTTTAAAAAGATGGATATCTAACATTTTACTAAGATTCCGGGGCACTACCCAAAAGCTACCATCCAGATGATCTACCCAAGTGATCACGTCCTTGCGTTTATTCCAACCGAACCGGTCTAATGCCATCATTGCTCTTTCTATTTGAATTTCGTATGTTTGCAATAAACTTGCAGGCAGAGATTCTAAGTATAGCTCTAGTTCGACTTGTATCTCAAGCAGCATGACATCTAAAGCACCATGAAAAGTATCCGCAGCTTTAAGGAGTGTATCATCTACCTTATGCGCTAATCGTTCCGAACGCTCATCTATAACCACACAGCCTTCAAGTGCAGTAAAGAAAGCAGAGCAAGCCTGATCCAAAACAACCGCACTTGTAACCAGCGATTCCCTGGCACCCTGGATTTGTTCAATTGAGAGGATAATGTTATCCATATCCTCCTTATTAATGTGTTGTCCTGCCCGCATGGCCGCCGGAAGTATAATTCTATGTCCCTCATCAAAAATAACTCCCGAGTAACCGGGGAGGATCGGTAACTTATCATCATCAAGCTGTTCGTCCCGTGTCCATAAGTCCTCAAAAAAGATTCCATGATCCGCAATTATTAAGTCCCTGGCTGATCGATAATGTTCCCTTGCTTTAATAAGTTTACAAAAGCCACGGCTAGAACACATTTCACAGGACATAGATTCATCCCACCCAATATGCCTCCACACACGATCCGGAACAAGTGGCATCTCAGAGCGTTCACCGCGATTTGTTTTTTCTAACCATTGATGAATCTCATTAGATATTGATCTCTGGGAAACCAGACTTCTAGACTCATTAACGCGTGCATCGCAGATATATTGACGTGGATCTTTTGCCATTCGTGCATCTATTTCTAGTTCAAGTATACGAGAAAGTGTCTGAATATCCCCCTTCGGTCCTGCCAGCTGTTCTTGAAGTGCTGTGGAAGCGCAGGCAATCACTACAGGTTTTCCGCTAAAGCGGGCATAGGCAATTGCTGTGAGTAAATAAGCGAATGTCTTACCTGTACCGAGTCCGGCTTCAGCTAGGTGAACTTTCTTAGTACAAAATGCTTCCGCAATTTGAAAGGCTGTATATATTTGCTCCTCACGGACTTCGAAAGATAGGAATTTGCTTTCTCTTTAGTCATACAATATCATAGAAACCGGAGCTAGACAATTCTTCTTCTAGCATAATATTCCATTATAGGCGTTGTTACAATCTATTCTCCATTCAACAAAAGAAAAATAACAAAAAAATAATCCCTCGCGGATTACATCGTGAGAAGTCACCTGTTTTTGGG
>Ga0208734_100197_pt1 | contig 13967 bp, 12 predicted proteins | sample Subbio2Aug_QV11A_FD_184824 | JGI IMG/M metagenome (GOLD analysis project Ga0208734, IMG submission 184824) | Serpentinite rock and fluid subsurface biosphere microbial communities from McLaughlin Reserve, California, USA - CR12Aug_QV11A (SPAdes) | ecosystem: Environmental > Terrestrial > Deep... | reverse complement strand
GCTTGCCGGCCAGGTGCCGGATCAGGAAAATAAGTGACGAAATGCCCGCCTCCTAAAAAGGCGGGTTATTTTACGCCCACAGACCTGACTCCGCCATTACATTAGGTGGGGAAAGTTTGACGCTCACCATCTTGTGCGCTTCATCGCAGACAATCAGGTCCCAGTATGTTACGCGCAGTTTTCCCAGGTTATCCTCGTTGCGCGATAACTTGTCCAACCGCACGATACACAGATTGGTTTCCGCAAAAAACGTTTCCCGTGACTGCCGACTCAATGCGGTCGTTAATGAGAATCTCAAATTTTCCGCACGTATTCCGTTTAGTTGCTCATCCCGACTCTATTCGAGCGAACATTTCAATTGTTTTCAAAGCTGCGGTACGGGGGGACCAAGGGGACGGGGTTCTTGACACATTGGGGGACCAAGGGGACGGGGTTCTTGACACATTGCCAGTTCAGGGTTAATGTGGCAAGGAGTTGTAGTTTGTGCCAAAACGGGCCAGGGAAAAGAGCAGTAGCGGAATTTAACACTTTTTTTTAATGAGGAATCAGCCGGCAAAACATCTTTGAAGACTGGGAAAATAACCAGAAATTTCTCGATGCTTTGCAGCTCTATTATATATAAAGAAAGTAGCGCCTATAGTCTATATGCATACTGTTTAATGGGTAACCACGTTCATCTAATGCTGCAAGTCGGTGTTGAGCCATTAAAAAGCTTAAGGATGAATACAAACTTTCAATCAGGCAGATCGCTAGACTAACTGGGATTAACCGGGGCATTGTTTGCCGGGCATAAATATGACTGGCGGAAAATGTGCCAAGAACCCCGTCCCCTCGTCAGCCTATGAAGAAAACCGCCAATACGAACTGACAGGCAAGGCCATGATTGTTGCATACTCTCGCGCCATCGGGATGAAAATTTACGATAAAATACTCCAGTTGCGCCCAGAATGGACAGAAAAAGTTGGCGTCGTCATGACCGATAGCAACAAAGATCCAGAAGAGTGGCGCAGTATCATTGGTAATAAACGTCGCCGTGATGATTTGGCCAAGAAATTCAAAGATGACAATGATCCAATGAAAATCGCTATTGTCGTAGACATGTGGCTAACGGGCTTTGATGTCCCTTCTCTTGCAACCATGTATGTCTATAAGCCTATGGCAGGACATAATTTGATGCAGGCCATAGCTCGAGTTAATCGGGTTTATAAGGATAAAGAAGGAGGGTTGGTAGTCGATTATGTAGGAATAGCCTCAGCACTGAAACAAGCAATGAATGACTACACCAACCGTGACAAGAGTAACTACGGCGATACGGACATTGCTAAGACTGCTTTGCCAAAATTCGTAGAAAAACTGGAGGTTTGCCGCGATCTGTTTTTTGGATTCGACTTGTCCAGCTTTATGGATGAAAAGGCCACCGACCTTACTCGTGCTAAATCCATCAGCGGCGGAGTGAACTTTATTTCGGGAGTGGATAAAGAAAAACAACGTGAATCGTTCATTAAAGAAGCAATGCTACTACGTCAGGCACTGTCTCTTTGTCGTTCGTTGCTGAAACCAGAACAACGCTATGAGGCAGCATTCTTCGAGGCGGTGCGTACTCTTCTGACCAGGTTGACCGGTGAAGGTAAGCCTTTATCACTGAAGGAAATTAACACCCGCATTAATGAACTTCTAAAGGCGAGCATTCAAAGTGAAGGTGTTATCAACTTATTTTCGGATATTGACACAGGGTTTTCTCTATTTGATCCTAAGTTCCTTGATGAAATCGCAAAGATGAAGGAACGCAACTTAGCCGTTGAAATTCTAAAAAAATTGCTTGCAGAGCAAGTCTCGCTATACCGCAGAACGAATCTTGTAAAATCCGAAAAGTTCTCCGAGATGCTCTCTCGAGCAATGAAGGCATACCTTAACGGCATGCTTTCTAACGAAGAAGTAATTGCTGAGCTAATGAAGATGGCAAAAGAAATGGCAAATGCTCATGCAGAGGGCGACGCAATGGGTTTGAGCGCAGAGGAATTGGCGTTCTATGATGCGCTAACCCGACCGGAAGCAGTCAAGGATTTCTATGAGAACAAGGACCTCGTTGAACTTACCCACGAACTCACAGAAATGCTCCGCAAAAACCGTACCATAGACTGGCAGAAGAAAGAGTCTGCCCGTGCAGGTATGAGGCGTATGGTCAAGAAACTTTTGAAGAAGTATAAATATCCGCCTGAAGGTCTTGAAGATGCAATCGCCACAGTTATCGGGCAGTGTGAGATGTGGACGGATAGTATCTAAATAATTTACATAATCCATATACGATTAAGTACAAGATCAAAATACCTGAAACATAAGATTGGGAAGCAAGCACATTTGTCCTGGATCCCGATGAAGATCAAAAACATTATTGATTGAGTGGTAGACACACATAATTTTAACTTGATTACAATTAAGCACGTGGGAGGCTAAAATGAAACGAGATATGGACCTTGTTCGCCTGATATTACTGGAAATTGAAGATAAATATAGCTCAACAGCCATATACGATTTGGCTGTTGATGGATATGATACCGAGACGGTTGCTTATCACTGTAAAATTCTATATGAAGCAGGTCTGATTTCGGACTATAAAGCACAATATGCTGACAACGAAATTTATGTGTTTGGTGTCGGTTCTCTAACTTGGGATGGGAATGACTTCCTGGAAAAAATAAGGGACGATTCTCAGTGGAAGAAAGTCAAAGAAACAATTACCAAAAAAGGTTTACCATTGGTTATAGACACAATTAAGTCGGTTGCAAATGCCCTTATTTCTGCAACAGTTGAAGGAATAACAAATTCGATAATGAAGGGAAATTAGTTAAAGAATAATGGCAAGCAATGCAAGTGTTTATACACTTGCCAAAATCACATTTGATTTTTTATCCTGGGAGAATCCCAGACCCATTACTACAAGTTGAATGAATCATTCATCAAGTAACAATTTCGTGGCTTTTAGTAAAATTATATATTTATTTGAAAAATTTTAAAGAAAGGAGCTGAACTCATAATGATAAAGATTGTTGATAATCAAGAACTCAAATTGGAATATAAGAGAGGATTTGGAGCGTGGACATACCACCTTAGAATTCCAGGGACTGCAGATATTGAGGGGAAATGGGGTTTTCTAAAGGTATCCGGGACAATTGACGGTTATGAAGTAAAAAGCATTAATTTGGCTCCAAGGAAAAATGAAGACAAGATAATCTCGATCAATAGAAAGATTAGAGAGGCAATCGGTAAAAGCGGCGGAGATACAGTTAATGTGACTTTGTTTTTGCACGATTAAAATACTTGATACATCTGACACAAATGATTTTAAAAGGGAAATACTTGGTGGCAACGCTGGCACTTTGTCAGATAACACAGTATTTAGGGCTTGCTCAACAAACCAATTTTCATCAGTAAGTCGAGCAAAGGTTGAATTGGATTTTTGAAAAAGCCTAACGAAGATAATTAAAGACAAACCAGTATAATTATTCATGGAAGGGTCAATTGAGCTGCTATTAGTTATTAATACGGATAAAATTGATTTGTCTGGTGCATGACGGGAGGAACCACAATTGGATCATTACTTACCCGGAACACCATAATCCAGTATAGGCGGCAACCCTGTTTTGAGAGTTCTTACAGGAAATGAATGATGGTAATTATGTTGCATTTGAAGAAGGAGGCTTATTCGTTCGTGAGTAATGATATTAAAGCAATTGAAACAGAATATGACGGACATCGATTTCGCAGTCGACTTGAAGCTCGTTGGGCAGTCTTTTTCAATGCAGTCGGTCTAACTTATGAAGGACTCTCTTGGAAAAGATAACGGTTTATGATGACTATTTCTTTGTGGAATTTAAGTCTGGAATTGAAATCCAAATTGACGAGTAATCGATACAACACTATAACGAAGTGGCTGATGAGATATACCGCTTGCGTGAACTGGGGCAAAATGCATTGGTTGAAAACGCAGTCATGTCAACTCGCAGAATATGATGATCTATTGGTGAGACGGCTTATTGAGAAGTTAACAGTCTTAGATGATAAACTGACTATTGAGTTCAGGCTCAGTGCTGAAATTGATGTAGAAATATAATGCATATAACTAACCGCCAGTCGAGGAGAATTATCCTTTATCTGGCGGTGTTTTAATCGTTAAAACCCTCATCAAGTATAAATAGAAAATACATTGCTCGTTCACTTGAATAACTGTTCAAGTATCTATTGACTTCTTTTTATCGCAGTAGTAAAATTAACATGTGAATAACTGTTCAAGTATGCAATTGAAATAATATCGGAGGTGATAATGTGGCAAGGAAAATTCAACCAACTGAAAGATGTGACTGTGATGTTATACATGAGGATACTGTTAACCAAGTTCGAGAAAAAATGCCTCAAGAAGAAACCCTATATGATCTTGCGGAGCTATTTAAGGTCTTTGGGGATTCAACAAGAATTAAGATACTCTGGGCGTTAGATGAAGCCGAGATGTGCGTTTGCGATATTGCATTCTTATTGAATATGACCCAATCAGCAATTTCTCATCAGCTAAGAGTCTTAAAGCAGGCTGAACTAGTAAAGAGCAGAAGAGAAGGAAAGATTGTATTCTACTCCCTTGAAGATGAACATGTAAAGCAAATATTTGACCAAGGATTAATTCATATTTCAGAAGAAAGTAAGTAAAGGTGGGGCAGTGATGTTAAAGAAGGAAATAATTTTAGAAGGATTAGATTGTGCAAATTGTGCAGCTAAAATTGAAGATGAGGTTAATAAATTAAATGGAGTCAAAGCCTATATGAACTTCATGAACAAGACATTGACTTTAGAAACTGAATCAGAGCAAGAGTATAAGAATACACTACAGCAAGTTGAAACCATAGTGCACAAGCACGAACCGGATGTGGCAGTGAAAGAGAAATCCATTAGCAAGAGCAATAAAAAAGTATTAATACTTGAAGGACTTGACTGTGCGAATTGTGCTGCAAAGATTGAAGCTCAAACACAAAGCCTTGAAGGTGTAAACAGTGCGACCGTTGATTTTGTATCTAAGAAGCTGACAATTGAAGCGGTCGATAAAAAGGAATTTGGTAAAATTCTTGGAGAAGTAACATCCATTGTAAATAAACTTGAGCCGGATGTTAAAATAGTTGATGCAGAGAAGAAAAGGGTGAACAAAAGCATAGTAATGCTTGAAGGACTTGGCTGCGCGAATTGTGCAGCTAAAATGGAAAAAGAAATAAGCGGTTTAGAAGGAGTGGAGTTTGCTGCAGTAGATTTTGTTTCGAAGAAACTAACAATGGAAATAAGTCCGAAAGTCAACCGCACTGAATTAAATGAGAAGATTGAAGGCATTGTAAAAAAAATCGAACCGGATGTAAAGATTGTTTTTGAGAAAGATACATCTAAGGCCAACATAAAAGAAAATAATGAAGAGGAAGAAGAAGGTGTCAACAAAAAAGAAATCATAAGACTTGTGGTCGGTGGAGCAATATTTGCCGTGGGAATCATCTTTAATTTCCAAAATTGGCTTGAGCTTACCTTATTTATTATTAGTTATATTATAGTTGGTGGAGAGGTTGTCTTAAGAGCAATAAAAGGTATTGCCCGTGGACAGGTATTCAGTGAGCATTTTCTAATGAGTATTGCTACCATTGGTGCTTTCTTCATTGGAGAGTATCCAGAAGGTGTAGCAGTTATGCTGTTCTATCTGGTAGGTGAATTGTTTCAGGATATAGCTGTAGGTCACTCCAGAAAATCAATAAGTGCTTTGATGGATATACGTCCTGACTATGCAAATCTTAAAGTTGGTGATGAGATCAGGAAAGTATCTCCTAAAGAGGTAAACATAGGTGACATCATTATTGTTAAGCCAGGAGAAAAAGTTCCCCTCGATGGCAAGGTTATAGAAGGAAACTCAATGGTTGACACTGCAGCGTTAACAGGGGAATCTGTTCCTCGTGAACTCGAGCCAGGAAACGATGCATTGAGCGGATTCATTAATAAAAATGGCGTTTTGACAATAGAGGTAACAAAGGATTTTGGTGATTCAACTGTATCTAAAATTTTGGATCTGGTTCAGAATGCCAGCAGTAAGAAAGCTCCTACAGAAAAATTTATAACAAAATTTGCGCGTTCCTATACTCCGATTGTAGTTTTTGGAGCATTAGCCTTAGCAATCATACCTCCATTGGTGATCCCCGGTGCAACTTTCTCTACATGGATATATCGAGCCTTAGTGTTCTTAGTTATATCTTGTCCATGTGCGTTAGTAATTTCAATACCATTGGGCTTCTTCGGAGGGATTGGTGGAGCATCGAAGAGAGGTATATTAGTAAAAGGCAGTAACTATCTTGAAGCGTTGAACAATGTGGAAACAGTTGTTTTCGATAAGACGGGAACGCTAACAAAGGGTGTATTTGAAGTTGTGAATATCAACTCTCAAATTGATTTTACAAATGAGGAATTGATTGAATATGCAGCATTTGCTGAAAGTCACTCAAGTCATCCAATTGCACTATCCATTTTGAAAGTCTATAACAAAGATGTCGATATCACTAAAATTGAAGACTATGAGGAAATTGCAGGTCATGGGATTTTAGCTAAAGTTGGTGGTAAAGAGATTCTTGCCGGAAATAGCAAACTGATGAATAAAGAAAACATTAAATATCAGGAAGTTGAGACTCTGGGTACAATAGTACATGTTGCAGTAGACAAGAAATATGCAGGCAATATTGTAATCTCTGACGCAGTGAAGGAAGATTCAGCTGATGCGATTAAAGGATTGAAGGCATTAGGTGTTAGAAATACTGTTATGCTTACTGGTGATTCGAAGGCAGTTGGGGAAAAAATAGCAACCCAACTTGGAATTGACAAGGTGTATACTGAATTGTTACCGGCCGACAAGGTAGAAAAAATTGAGGATCTGGATGCTAAGAAATCTCATAAGGGGAAAATTGTATTTGTTGGAGATGGTATCAATGATGCACCAGTACTTGCGAGAGCTGATATTGGCATGGCAATGGGCGGCTTGGGGTCTGATGCTGCAATTGAAGCAGCTGATATAGTTATCATGACGGATGAACCATCAAAAATTGTCACTGCAATTAAAGTAGCAAAAAGGACTAGGAAAATTGTGATGCAAAACATTGTGTTTGCATTAGGGGTTAAAGCCATATTCCTTGCACTTGGTGCGGTGGGAGTTGCAACTATGTGGGAAGCTGTATTCGCTGACATGGGTGTGGCAATAATCGCAATATTAAATGCAATGAGGATAATGAATACAAAAAGTATATAAGCCTACATGATTTATTAACCCCTTGATTTATTTCCTCAAAGATAAAATCAAGGGGTATCTCCTGACTTTAGAACTTAATATTAAGAAAACCGTTGGAAACACAAGGTTTGCGCCTTGTTTCCAATGGTTTTTTTGTACACTTATTCTAGATTCTTCACTAAATTCAATTTTGTTGCACTCCGAAACTGAGTCAAAGTCATGTTCTGTCTAAGTGCTGACATGCCGAGGATCTTGCTGATGTCCAGGTATGTCTGGTTTATATTGATCGGGGTTACGGTAATATTGGGATAAGTCCCCTGTGTAATAACGGTAGGTCCTGACAAAGCTTCCATGAGATTTGCAGCGGATACTTGCGCTCCAGTGTGATCTGTAATCTTATACTGCAGATATCTCATAGTAGTTAAGGCTAAAAAGCACAATGCAAAGTGTCCTTCGATATGTTTATCGGTCCAAACAAAAGCAGGAGTTGCCTGTAAATCTGTCTTCATGATTCTGAAACTCTCTTCGATTCTCCACAAACCACGATAGATTTCAACTACTTCAAGGGTTGATAACTCTAGGTTGTTCGTGATGATAGCATAATATCCATCATATTTTTCAGATTCTTTAATTTTCTCCTCGCTGATTTTCCAGTTTTCTGTCTCCAGTTCCATCTCCAAGAACTGGTTTACCCCTCTTTTCACCGCTGCTTTCAGCTGATAAGGCTTATCCATTTTTTTCATCAGTTTTTCAAGCATTCGTTGCCGATCACCGCGGTCTTTCGACGCTCTTTTGGCGCTCCATGTCAGATGGATCTTCACCGGAACAACATGGTGTTGATACTTTTTAGGTCGTCCACGCTTCTTTTTCACGCCTTCTTCCGCACCCTCCGGTGCGTCCAGCGCTAGACCTTCTGTCTTGTATTCCAGTGTTTGTTCCACCACTTTCTCCATGATCAGAACTTCGCCGCTCTCTTCGTTTTCAGAAGTCACTTTCCATCCATCGGGATTCAAGGCCAGTTCTTTAAACTCTTGCGTGGATCGTTTCAGCGTATAGCTGATTACAAAGTTATGATCCTGTGAACATAGGTAGCCTAAGTTTGTACCACTGTTAAGTCCTCTATCTGCGACTACTGTGATCTTCTCTAAACGATACAACTCCCTCAGTCTTTCGACTGACTTCGTTAAAGTTGACTGATCCATGGTGTTTCCAGGAAAAAGTTCATAGGTTACAGGAATCCCGTTGTTATCAATAAGAAGTCCCATAACTACTTGGACTTCATTGTTTTTATGGGATTTTGAAAAACCAAACATTCTCAGTTCACCACATTTGGTGCTCTCAAAGGAATGAGTGGTGACATCGTAATAGGCGCAACCATTCTTTCGTTTCGTTTTCTTCTGGAAGAAAACAGACAGGAATTCAATGAGATCCTCTTTAGACTCTGCTAGGATATCCAAAACTCCATAGAGAGCATCCAAAGTCTGTTCCGTATGACCTGCATATTGGCTCTGTTCTTGATAACAGCTGTAAATACTGCTGGGATCCGTACATCTCCTGGCCAAGAGGTAGAAGATGCTTTGTACTAGCTCTTCAGGATCTCTTTTTCCAGCATATCGTTCAAAGAACTTCTCCAGTTTCAGTTCTCTCCAGAGGTGCTGAATCAAGGCGTGTCCGAAACGGAACGAAGACGTCACGTCTTCGGCGGAGGTAATCTCTTTTGTGGGAACAGTTAAGGTAATTGGAGCAGACTCAGCATTCTTTTCCCGTGTTAAGCGTTTTGCTTCTTCTTTCAGTTCCTCAATGATATGAGGGTTTTCTGCCAGCAACTTTTCATAGTTACCATAATTTTTTACGATGACCGCTTTTCTTTTATCTGTGCCTGGAACTCGTCGATCATCACGCAACTGGACAATACGATGACTTCCTTTTCCGCTGATTGTGATATACATCTGGCACCTCCAACACCTTTTTACTTATAGTATATCATAAGTGATTATAAGTGTACATAACTAAATTAATTTTTTCCAAAATAAAACCTTGAATCCGATTGAGAATTCAAGGTTTTAAAGGTTTGCCTATTCATTTTTAGTTGTTTTTCTTCCAAAGTCAGGAGTATATAAGCCTACATGATTTATTAACCCCTTGATTTATTTCCTCAAAGATAAAATCAAGGGGTATCTGTATTTAAATTTATAAGGAGGAGAAAATGTTCTATATTTTTATTATCACAATAGTGACAGGGATTGATCAGTGGACTAAATATCTTGTAGAAACACAATTAAAACCGATAGGTGCTATACCCATAGTTAAAGATATATTCCATTGTAAATGATAAAATAAAGTGTACCAAAAACGCTAGCGAAAAGTGTGCCACTAAAAATAGGAAGTACTAACAAAAAATATGGCTTTCCATGGTAATATCTTTATTGGTGAATTACCAAAAAAGAATACATCATGGGGGGTTGTAAATTGACGAGGAAGAGGTGGCACATGTACAGCAAGATTCAAGCAATGAAATGCCAGGGGTTTAAACAAAGAAAGGTTTCAAGAATTTTACAGATTCACCGAAGCACCGTTAAGAAGTACTGGGACATGTTGCCGGAAGAATTTCAGGAAACAATCCTTGAGCCGGCTAAAAAGTCCAGCCTTGAGCAGCATAAAGGACTAATTTTATCCTGGCTAAATACATACCAGGAAATAACAGCAGCTCAGATTTACGATTGGTTAAAGGATAAATACAATCTGACCCTGGCAGAAAGCAGTATAAGAAGATATGTTCGGCAACTGCGGATGGATTATGATATTAAACCTGAACAAGATGACCGGGAATATCAAGCCATTCCGGATCCCCCCATGGGTCTTCAGATGCAGGTTGATATCGGGGTCATAGCTGTCGAGAACATAGCGACAAGACGCTACCAGAAACTTTATTGCATCGGCTTTGTACTCTCACATTCCAGATATAAATACGGGGTTTGGTATTCAAAACCACCGGCAGCACAAGACATGGTCAATGCAATTCAGAGCTGCTTTGAATGGATGGGAGGCAAACCAAAAGAGCTTGTATTTGATCAAGACCGGCTGATTTCAGTAAACGAAAACTACGGCGATATCATCTACACCAAAGAGTTTGAAACCTTCAGGCAAAGCGAAAAGCTTGATATCTATCTATGCCGGAAGGGGGATCCTCCCAGCAAGGGAAGAATCGAGGCTGTAGTAAAATTCTTTAAATATAACTTTGCTAGGTACAGACAGTATACGGAACAATGGATTTGGGATGAAGAATTTGAGAAATGGCTCCACAGAACCGGTAATGCCAAAAAACACTCGGTTACAAAAAAAGTACCGGCAGAGGCATTCGAAATCGAACGTGGATACCTCACACCGGTGGCATATAAAACAGATAACTTAGATGTTACTATACTACTGCGAAAGATTAGAAAAGACAATACCGTAATGTATGAGGGCAACAGATATTCAGTTCCAATTGGCAGCTTTGGTGCTCATAAAGAAGTTCAGCTTGATATTGTGGGAGACGAACTTTTAATATATGCCGGGTATTGCGACATACTGCTGGCCAGGCACAAGATATGCTACAAAAAGGGCAGATTGATCCAAAACAATGACCATCTACGAAACAAGGACATAAAGGTTGCCGGGATGAAAGAAGCATTAATCGTCAAATTCCCTCACCCTGAGGCTGCCGCGAAATTCCTTGATAGCATACATAACGAAAAGAAAAGATATGCCCGGGATCAGTTCATGTTAATAGAAAAAATCATTGATGAATATAGCCCTTTGGCAGTCGAAACGGCACTGCAATATTGCTTGACTAACGAACTAAAAAGCGCAGTTGATTTCAGGGATGCTGTCATCCACTTCAGCAAGGTGGAAAAAGAAGCCGCATGCACTGTCGACCCTTTAATTATACCTTTTGCAGGTAATACCCGTATCCCCGGGATAGAGGTAGCCAAAAGGGATTTGCAGGACATGATCAGGCGCCTGAAAGAAGGTGATGACAAATGGCTGAATTGAAAACCGTTGCTTCTATGCTAAGACATCTTAGCCTTACGGAAGCTTCTACCGGACTGGAGGCAATCGTTGCCGATGCAGCTATTAATAATATGACCCCCCTGGAGGTGCTGGACAAGCTATTAAACCATGAAATCAACAGCAGGAATGCAAGAGCTAAGGCCAAGAGAGTTAAGGCAGCCGACTTCCCCTACATCGAGGGACTGGACAGCTTTGACTTTGAAAGACGGGGTTTTAAAGGGATAAGCAAACTGCATATTAAGCAGTTATCAGAGCTAGCCTGGCTTGAGAAAGCTTATAATATCATGTTCCTGGGGCCGACAGGACTGGGCAAGACAAGACTCTCCATTGGTATTGGATTTAAAGCTATTGAGGCTGGTTATAATGTTTCGTTCGTTAGTCTTGATCAGTTGATGCGGATGTTAAAAACGTCAGAGATAAGTAAAAGGGCTGCAGGCAAGGTTAGAAAAATAAAGAACAGCGATTTGGTTATCCTCGATGAGGTGGGCTTTTTGCCCATCTCAAAGCAGGAAGCCAATAAGCTATATGAATTTGTAAATGCGCTATATTTGAAAACCTCAATAATACTAACTAGCAACAAGGGCTTTGATGAATGGAGCGAGTTTCTGGGTGATAGCATCATAACCGCAGCAATTCTTGATCGGCTGGCTCACCAGTGCGAGATATTCTCTCTGGACGGTCCAAGCTATAGATTGGAAAACAGAAAATCCATATTTGGTAAATAATCACTGGGAATTATATTGGCAATATCTAGCCCAAGGTGGTACAAAAAATATTAGCGTTTTTGGTACATTTGATATTGACGCTCACAATCAGCCTGTGATTCCAAAAATCCTGCATCCAACAAAGCAAGGATTGTCCTTTTTGCATACTCTCGAATGAAGACGTGAGGCTCCTCAGCAAACGCTAGTTTAATTAAAAAGTCAGCATGAGGGGCAACAATATTCGGATGTTCTTTCGCGGCACGGGCCAATCCGATCAATAGCCATTGGTGCGCGTGCAATTTATAAAAATGAAGACGGGCATCATAAAAAGCGTCATATGATGCTCCGTTCGCTAGCGTGATAAGATGTTGGAGAACTTTTTCGCAGCCAAGTGTGCATAACGCGCGGACTACATGAGCTGCCTCCCAACGCAAACTTGCCCTTGGCGCAGCGAGGCAGCCCCAAATATAACCGGCGATTGATCCTTCAATCTCAGTGGGAGGTTCAAGCTTGGGCGACCACGGGCCATCGCCATCGGTATCCTCTAGAACAAGGTCAAATAGATCAAGGCCGAAAGAAAGTGCCTCTAACGCTTCGTTTTCAGTCAGTTTTGGCACTAGGAGTCCAACTAGCGTGAACAAGCGGCTTGCACTAGCGACTTCAGCCGCTTCGCCTATTGCAGTTAGTACCACGTCGACCACGTCACCTTCAGGAAGGCCAGACATATCGCATGCAGTCTTGAGAGGAAGAATTTCATTGTACCGACTCTTCGTAATTGCCATACAGAATCGACGGCAGTACGCCTTCAGGGTTTGGGCAAGGGCTGGCTTGACTGCGAGCCGGCTTCTCCAGTTTTCCGGAAAATGTTTAAGAAATATGCTTAAATGATAAAGGTCGAAATCGGTTACACCTGCAATAGCAACGATGAATTCAGCTTCTTTGCCAATCTGCACGCGACCGCATGCTTCTTTAAAAAATCGGTTATAGTAGTACGGTGGGTCGAGATCTTTGAATCGTCGATATGCCCGTGAAATATCATCGGTGATACTTAGATCTATTCCTCTAAAGATTGCATTCCAATCACGCCCATCTTTGCTTTCTCGATCCACGGTTCGATCTATTCCGTAACTGTTCTCCCTCGACTTTATGGACTGTTCTTCGCTTTCGCTCAAAGTAATCCGTTCATCAAGGTCTGAGGGCGCTATGCCATACTCGTCCAAGATTCTCTTGAGTTCGCGCCACCTTCCAACATTCTGACATTCCAACGTCATGTAGCGGTAGGCAAGTCCCGCCGCAGCATCCTTTTCAGCTTTGGTTACGCAGGTCGCCAAAGCGCCCTTTAGCAAAAGAGGCTCATCCCATTGAGCGCGAAAACCGATTAATGCAAGAGCAATTTTGGGATCGAGGTCACCGCGTGCGACGAGAAAATTGACTGCAACTGGCAATAACCGTTCCGCCAACCCAAAATCCCGATCCCGCCAACGACTTAGGATCGCAAGGGATGACTTCCCGCATAGACCAGATATCGCCTCGACAGTAAGTTCCCAATCAAAATACTCGTCCCGGACGACATATTCATAAGTTAACTCCGCACAACGCGCGAGCCGATACGCTATCACCGGGCTCGGCCTTTCCTGAGAGGCAGCGCTGTTGGCCAAGCCTAGAAGCGCCCCCCATCGTTCCAAATTTTCATCGCCAATCTTGCTTGCTACTTCTACGGCCTGGTTGAAATAGGCAGTCGCTTCCGAGAGGCTTACTTTCAAGACCGCCCTCGCCAGCTTGACATAACTATCTGGTGAGCGTCAAACTTTCCCCACCTAATGTAATGGCGGAGTCAGGTCTGTGGGCGTAAAATAACCCGCCTTTTTAGGAGGCGGGCATTTCGTCACTTATTTTCCTGATCCGGCACCTGGCCGGCAAGC
>Ga0208734_100193_pt1 | contig 14320 bp, 13 predicted proteins | sample Subbio2Aug_QV11A_FD_184824 | JGI IMG/M metagenome (GOLD analysis project Ga0208734, IMG submission 184824) | Serpentinite rock and fluid subsurface biosphere microbial communities from McLaughlin Reserve, California, USA - CR12Aug_QV11A (SPAdes) | ecosystem: Environmental > Terrestrial > Deep... | reverse complement strand
CGGGGCAGGTGAGCATGAAAAACTCCCAGAAATCAACGCATAGGCGAATCAAACTGGGGGAAATTTTACCAGAAAATGGCTGGTTTTGCAAAATAAATCAAAGGGTTGTGGATTTTTCATGGGCGACTAATTAAAGAATGAACTTTTTACAAATGGTAGGGAAAAAAATTAACGGCACATACTCCGCTCACCCTTGATGCGCCGCTTTGTGAAGCCACCCGGCAAGCCGTGGAGCTGTGACTTGCAGACTATAGTCACGCTCGACTTGTTGGCGGCCTTCTGCACCCATGCGCACCCTCAAGCTGGCATCCGTTAACAACTTCTCGAGCGCGCAAGCCCAAGATTGTGCATCATGCGACCAAAAACCATTCACGCCATCGCGCACAATGCTCGCATTCACCCCTACAGGACTGGCAACCACTGGTAAGCCGCAGGCCATGTACTGTATGAGTTTGTAACCGCACTTGCCACGCTCCCAAGGTGAGTCCAGCAACGGCATGACCCCAACATCCGCATTGGCAATGTGGGCCACCTCGGTGCTTTCTGTCCACGGCAGGCATTCAACCTGCACGCCCGGGAACGCCACCTCGCCACCAATCACGCGCAGCACAAAGGGCATACGCTTAGCCAGACTCTGCAACGGTTCTTGCAACAGCTGCAAGTAACGCACCGTGCTGGGCGAACCAATCCAAACCACCACCGGAGGCACCGAGGAACGAGTGGCCTGAGCCGGATGCGGATACGGATAACGGTCAAGATCAATCACCGTGGGTAGTACCTCAACCCAAGACGCACCGGCATCGCGCGCTCGCTGGGCTAGATAGTCATTTCCAGCCACCACCAGTGACGCCTGAGCCATCAGCCCATCTAGCCTTTGCCCAAAAAGGTGGCGCACCGCAGCCAATCGGTGCTGGTCATAGTTATGAAACACAGCGTCGTCAAAATCAAGCATATATGGCACACCACGCAGCATCGCTGCTTCTATCCACTGGGGCCACCATGGCAGCGCTTCTTTTTCAATCCACAGCACATCAAAGTTATTTCGATTTTGCAGAGCAGCAATGCGCCGAGTAAAACACTGCATTATCGTACCCAAGCTGTACGCTACACGCTCATAACGCGCAGCCAATGCAGCATCGTCAAACAAAGCCTGCACTTGGATTTGAAGGCCTGCACCTTCTAACGCGGGTATATACTGCATGAAACGCATACGTGTTGAAGCACCCAGCGCGCCATATCGCGACAGCGCCAATACGCGCAGCGTCACCGCGTTACCCCCTTAAACACCCACTGCGGTAGCCAACACCAGAGCATACCGTAGCCCTGCCAGGTTTCTTTCAACGAAGGCAATGAACGCCGCATTAGTGCCCATGCGCTGCGTGACAGCGGCTCCAGTAAGAGAGTAGCTAGGAATACCAGCGCCGCCCCCGACTTGCTAAAATGCTTGGCCGCATACAGTAAACGGCTGCGCAGAGAGTAAAAGAGGCGGCGCGCCTTGACCTGATGGGAAGTTCCTCCGCCTGCGTGAAACGCCTGCGCATTGGCAAGATAGACACTTCGCCAGCCTGCCTGACGAGCGCGGTACGAAAAATCCAAGTCTTCAAGATAAACAAAAAATCGTTCATCAAACCTGCCGAGCGATTCAAACAAACTGCGTCGAACCAGAAAGAATGCTCCAATCACATGATCAACATCCCGAGTGATATCGTGTGGCCATTCAGCCATAAAATGACCCAAAAGAGGAAATACTCTATCTAGCCCCACGGAATGGGCCAAAAAACCGGCAACAGAAGGGAAGCGTGCACAACTTCGCGCGACATGGCCGTTTTGGTCAATCAATTGCACACCACAAATACCAACTTGAGCATTAGCTGGATCCCGCATGAAAGATATAGCTTTTTCTAACGTTTCTGGATAAACAGCCGCATCGGGATTGAGGAAAAGCAAAAAATCCCCTGTAGCTTGCTGTGCACCTATATTGCACGCTTTACCAAAACCCAAGTTTAGCGGCGATCTAATCAGGGTAACGTCTGGGTGCTTTGCTACGCATCCCTCTGAGCCATCGGTTGAGGCGTTATCTACCACCACGCACTCGAACTGAAACCCATCTTGTTGCGCCTGTGCGATTGAATGCAGGCACTGATCGAGTTGCAGACACGAGTTCCAGTTGATTATAACGATACGCAGAAAAATCATTGTTTTGACCGGCGTGGATTGAACTCTATTAGAAAACGGTTGATAATAGCAAGGGGCAAGAAAATCACCCACATATAATCAAATTTAAGTAAGTAAGGATTGGTTGCGTTTGCAATCAGAAAACATGTCAACCCCACCAACAACGGCAGCATTAGTCGGCCATACTCAACTGATGAACGAATCATCCGCACGCCTTGCCAGTAAATCCAAACGATACATCCGGCGTAAAGCAATGCGCCTACAATTCCGGTATTAAAAAAAAGTGCGTGATACTGCAATTCATATGCCCAAGGCATTTCATAAGACCTAATCACACCTGCAACTGCACCGTGACCATGCCCAAGCAGTGGGCTTTGCATCCAACCATCATGTAACGCAGCAGCCTGCTCAAACCTTAAATATGCAGAAGCTTCAATAGGGCCTGAGCCACCACCAAACGCCGCAACAATTTGCTTAATTATTGCATACAGATCAAGCTCAAAAGTTCCAAATACAAAAGTAAGAACTATTGTAAGAATTGGTAGCAATACTAGCCATGCAACATTAAATCTCAACTTTATGCGCTCTCGCTTAATTTTTATTATCGAAAGCAAACCGTAAATTATTGGCGTTAAAATCAAAACCAACCAAAGCACACGTCGACCGCTAAGTATGGCCAGAATCAAACACAGGACAAAGGCCAAGCAAAGCAACCAAAAAAGACTTTTCTGGTTAAATACGAAGCCATGAAGCAAGGCAAACATAAAAGGCACAACGAAAATCAAAGTGCTGATTGAGTACATATTGTACTCAACAAATCCCCCATGCAATCCAATTGCCTGACCTTGATCCAATTCAAAATACATCCAGCTTGGCAGCAAACCCGTGGCATATCCAATAAAAGTCAAACTATAAACCCCAATCGCGAGGCTCGCCACAATAATCGTAGTAAAAATAGCTTGAAACGCGTGCGCTGATGAAATAGCGGCAATCAAGAAAGTGAACACCAACGGCCAAAGTACATATACAGTGGCAACGCGCAATGCACCTGGCGCATTATTAACAACACCCCAAAAAATAAAAAACAAACCTGTTCCAACAAGCACGCACACCCAAATAACTACTGAATAATGGAGTGCAAATTTAATTTGATTAGTTAAAATCCCAATTAAAATTACATACAGCAAAACTGCTAGTACTATTGCTTTTAACGGCTGGTAAACTGTTGGCACGAACAACATCAGGAAGAAAAGAGAGAGACCCAGTAAGAAAGCAGCCTGCTGTGTTGACCTATCCAATTTAGGTTCACAATCTTGTTTTACACGGTGGGCTATAGTTAAACCATTCATGATTTGCAATCGAAACACTCGGCCTGTGCTAGCACCGGTGCCGCCGCATCCTTGGCCGCCAATAGCGGCTGCTCGACCCCGGCCTGCACCAGCGGCCAGTCTATGCCCAGGGTCGCATCGCACCAAAGCAAGCTGCGCTCGTGCGCGGGGCTGTAGGTGGCGGTGGTTTTGTAGAGGAAATCGGCCGATTCGCTGAGGGTGAGAAAGCCGTGCGCGAAACCCGGCGGCACCCAGAGCTGGCGGTGGTTGTCGGCCGACAGCTCGACCCCATCCCAGCGACCAAAGGTGGGGGAACTGCGGCGCAGGTCCACCACCACGTCATAGACCGCGCCGTGGCTGACGCGCACCAGTTTGCCCTGTGCCTGCGGTGGCAGCTGGTAGTGCAGGCCGCGCAGCACGCCGCGCGCCGAGCGGCTGTGGTTGTCTTGCACAAACTGCACGCCGGCCAAGCCGGTGGCGTCGTCGAAGTCGCGTTGGTTGAAGCTCTCGTAAAAAAAGCCGCGCGCGTCGCCAAAGACCTTGGGCGTGAGCACGAGCACGCCGGGCAAGGCGGTGGGGGTGACGGTGTAGGGCATGAGGGCTTGGGGCGGGCTGGGGCTGGGTTTTTGGAGCTGAGGGTTTGGGCTAGAACCGACGGCCTGCACCGAGCAACGCCAGCAGGTACTGGCCGTAGCCGTTTTTGCGCAAGGGGGCGGCGAGGCACTCGAGCTGGGCGGCGTCGATCCAGCCGTTGCGCCAAGCGATTTCTTCGGGGCAAGCGACTTTGAGGCCCTGGCGGCGCTCGAGCGTGGCGATGAATTGGCTGGCTTCGAGCAGGCTGTCGTGGGTACCGGTGTCGAGCCAGGCGTAGCCGCGGCCCATGGTCTGCACGTTGAGCTGGCCTTGTTCGAGGTAGGCCTGGTTGACGGCGGTGATTTCGAGCTCGCCGCGCGCGCTCGGGCGCACGGCTTTGGCGATCTCCACCACTTGCTGGTCGTAAAAATACAGGCCGGTGACGGCGTAGGGGCTTTTGGGCTGGGCCGGTTTTTCTTCGATGCTGATAGCGCGGCCTTGGGCGTCGAATTCGACCACGCCGTAGCGCTCGGGATCCTGCACGTGGTATGCGAACACGGTGGCGCCCTGGATTTGGGCGCTGGCGGCGCGCACCAGCGGCTGGAAGTCGTGCCCGTGGTAGATGTTGTCGCCCAGCACCAGCGCGCTGTGGGCGCCGTCGATGAAGCGCTCGCCGATGAGGAAGGCCTGCGCCAGCCCGTCGGGGCTGGGCTGCACGGCGTAGTGCAGGCTCATGCCCCACTGCGCGCCGTCGCCCAGCAGCTGGGCAAAGCGCGGGGTGTCTTGCGGCGTGCTGATGACGAGCACCTCGCGCAAGCCCGCGAGCATGAGGGTGCTCAAGGGGTAGTAGATCATCGGCTTGTCATAGACCAGCAGCAGCTGTTTGCTGATGGCCAGCGTGGCCGGGTGCAGCCGGGTGCCGGAGCCACCGGCGAGGATGAGGCCTTTGCGAGGGGTCATGGGGTTTGAGATGAGGGAGCGTTGATCCCCTGCAAAACCGCTGTCTTGGGAACGATCTCCGCTTGCACTTGAGCCACTTCAAAGCGCGGCATGATCTGTTGCGTGAAACACAAAACACCATTTTATTTTATTAAATCATGTGCTTGGGTGCGGTTTTTTGCAATATGGAACACGGATTTAGGAACTCTTTAAACTTTCCTCAGCACCAAATTGATAAAGTCGGAAGTTTCCTCATTGATGTCGATTTTGCCCGGGCATGCAGCCTCCATGGATTCGATATCGGCCGCAGGCAGACCGCGCCGGCGTGCGATTTGAAGGGATTCGGACAGTGTCAACGCTCGCGTGACCGGTGTTTGCAGCAACTCAAAACCCAAGCTGCGCACGAGTTCGGTAAAAGCGCGGTAGTCGGGTATAGACAAATGGCGCGGGGCTTCTAGGCCGCGCCAGTTCGCCCCGACGGCAGCCAGCACCGCGCTGCTGGCATTGGGCAGGCTGATCAGTGCCGTGCCGCCGGGTTTGAGCGCTTGCACGAGCAGGTGCAGCAGTGCACGCGGTTCGTGTACGTGTTCGATCACGTGGGAACAGATCAGGCAGTCGAACCGTTCCCGGTGTTCAGCCAAGCGCCGGTAGTCGCCCAGGTCAACGTTTACGCCAGCCGCGCGGGCCGTGCGCGCTGCCTGGGGGTCGATTTCAAGCCCCAGCACTTCCCAGCCCAGTTGGCGTGCCGCCACGAGGTTGTCGCCGTTGCCGCAGCCCACGTCCAGCACCAGACCCCGAGGCAGGCGATTGAGCTCTTGCAACATAAAGGAGGGGTCGGCCACCCTGCGCCGCAGCGGCGTCAGCAAGGGAAATAGCAGGCGCGGCAGCGGCAGCCGGGGCTGCAGCGCGAGGTCGTGCCAAGCCAGGTAACAGGTGTGGCGCAGCACAGTCTTGCCCCATGCGAGCGCCGATTCGGTGCCACCGCGCCGGTGTGTGTAGTAGCTGGAATAGGCACGGGCTATCGATTCCGGGCTGGGACGCGGGTTTAGATAAATCGCGGCGCAACCCGCACAGCGCCAATAGTCCCAGCGGCCGGGCGCGCAGCCAAAAGTCCAATCTTGCACGGCAGCAAACCCGAGCGTGCGCTCGGTTGCGTCACAGTAGGGACAACTGTCAACGGACTCAAGGTCTTGTGCAGGCCACGCGGCGCCCGCATCGGGTACTGATAAAGTTGCTGGCACGTGTATTACTCGATGTGTTTGGACAACGCACTGTTGGGGTATAGCATTAGGCACAGGTAGGTTCGTTCTTCCTGCCGCAGCAGGCGACTCCAACCCAAGTACACGAAGATCACCAGTGTCAACCCCACAAACAGCGCCTCGTGCAGCAGAGCGGTCAAGCCTGCGCCCACAGCCAGCACGAGCAGACTGAGCACCACGAGCCCGGCGTCAATTCGAAGCTGCCTACGCAAACCCGATTCGATCTGGGCTGCCATGAACGCGAGCACCGCACAATCAAAGGCCGCACGCAAAGCCCAAGCGGCAGCCGCACCTGCCAGCCCCCACTGGTGCATAAAAAACCAAAGCAGGAGCAAATAAGGCGGCAACTCGGCCAAATGCAGCTTGGCCGTCAGGTCTGGCCGTCCGGCTGCCTGAACCCATGCAAAAGGGAGTTGCGCCAGACTGTTGAGCAACACCCCGGCTGCCAGCCACATGAGTACCACAGCCCCGTGTTGCGCGAACTCCTCCGAAATCCACAAGCGCAAAAGATCATCGGCAAAAACCACGGCCAGCAACACCGGAGGAAAGACCAGCAGCAACACCCAGCGCCAACCCCGTTGAAATAAATCGACAGCGCGCAAACGGTCACTAACCAGACTGGAAGCAAAAATCGGGAACAAAACCCCCACCAACGCCGCTGGAATGATCAGCAATCTGGTAATGACTTCGTGCGGGGTTGCGTAGTAGGCCACAGCAGCCGCGCCGAGCACAGCGCCAATGACAAACCGGTCGCCAAACACCATCAGCGGCCCGACCACGTTGGTGACCGTCATCCAGCCGCCAAAAGTGAGCAACCGCCGGGCTGCAGCGCCGCTTAAACGCGCCGGACGCTTGAGAGCCGGCCAAACACGCAGGGCCATTAAGGCGTAGGCTAATCCCATCAGCACACGCAAACCCAGCAGCAGCGCCACCATGACGTCGATCTGGTTGGAAAATGGCAAGGCAAGCACCGGGGCCACAAACATGAGCACCCCAACCGGTATGCGCACCCAATTGACCAGGTCGAAACGCTGCATGGCCTCTAGCACCCCGCGCAGTCCGGTGCTCAGAATCACAGCAGGAATGGCCCAAATCAGCCAATGCCACGCGGCAGCAACCTCAGCCTGCAAGGCAGCAGCCACACCAAAACCGTGAGCAAGCAGCCAGCCCGACAGGGCCAGCAACAGCAGCGCGCCGACTATACCCAAACCGGCCATGAGGCTTAGCCCGGTCCAAACCAGCGGGGCTATATCCCCGCTGCGGCCTTGGCCGAGCTTTTCGGCTAGCAACTGCGTCATTGCCCGACCCAACCCGAGGTCGAACAAGCTGAAGTAGCCGATCACCACCCAAGCCAGCATGAGAACACCAAAGCGCTCTACGCCCATGGCCTCGATCAGGATCGGTATCGCAACCACCGCAGCCAAAAGCGGCAGCAAATGGCCCGCCAGATTCCAAGCGCTGTTGCGCACCAGACTTGGCCCGCCAGCGATTGCGCTGCCGACCGTAACCACTTCAGTCATGAGCCCAGCCCATGAAGGAGTTCAGGCTTTGGCGGCACAACTTGTAGTCCAGCCAGCACGGCTGCCCAGCCAAAGAACACAGTGAGCGGCAGCAGTAGGTCTTGCGGCTGCTGCAAGCCCAGCGCGGCGATGAAGGGCTGCATGAAGGGCAGCACAAACAGGGCTTCGGGCGCAGTGAGCGCAGCCAAAAACGGAATGAGCGCCCCGATGGACACGAGTTCGGCAACCGATGCCACCACCGTGAGGCCCAGCAGACCCACGCTCTGCCCTTTGCGCCGCGCCGACATGCTGCGCCACAAGCGGCGCAACTGCGGCAGCGCAGCCAGCAGCCCGGGCTCGGGGGTGGGGCTGGGGGTGGGGGTGGGGGTGGCGCTGAGGGTAGCGCTGGGATTGGCGGGGGGCATTGAGGGGGTGGGCCAGAAAAACGTTTGGCCACGCTACCGCCGTGCCGTGTCACGTTCGGCGGGCGCGTTTGGGGGAATTGATCTGGCCGGTGAGGCCTAGCGGGGCTGCAGCCCATGGCTGCGGCGCTACTTTAAGTAGTATACACACAAGCCATGGGGGGAAGGTGCCGCCTTCAGGCTTGACAAGCACAACAGAACTGTTAATCTTCAGCTGGTGAACTCAAAACAGATGAAGAAGTGAAATGTTTAACTACCCTGTCACCCTCACACCGGACGACAACGGCTCTGTGCTTGCAACGTTTGTGGACGTGCCCGAGGCGATCACCTTTGGTGCGGATGAGGATGAGGCACTGCTGAACGCGATTGACGCGCTGGAAACCGGCCTCTCCTTCTACGTTGACGCACGCAAGCCCCTGCCTGCTGCCAGCAAACCAGAACAAGGGCAAAAAACCGTATGCCCTTGCGCACTCGAATGCGCGAAGCTCGGGGTGTATCAGGCCATGACTGAGCAGGGTGTGAAAAAGGCAGAACTCGCCCGCCGCTTGGGGTGGCATATGCCGCAAGTGGATCGGCTGCTTGACCTGCGCCATGCCTCAAGGCTTGAGCAAATTGAAGCCGCCGCGAATGCGCTCGGCAAACACGTGCACGTGCACGTGGCCTGACCCGCAGAAACAAAAAAGGTTATGGGCCGCAGCACATAACCTTTTGATTGCTTTATCTTAATTTTTGGCGGAGCGGACGGGGCTCGAACCCGCGACCCCCGGCGTGACAGGCCGGTATTCTAACCAACTGAACTACCGCTCCGTGCGGTTGGCGACCCTACGGGGATTCGAACCCCGGTACTCACCGTGAAAGGGTGATGTCCTAGGCCTCTAGACGATAGGGTCAAACCTAGAAAACTGTTACCGTAAAACCTGTTGCAGCCCGCTTTGGTGGAGGTAAGCGGGATCGAACCGCTGACCTCTTGCATGCCATGCAAGCGCTCTCCCAGCTGAGCTATACCCCCTTTTGGAGAGCTGCAACCTTTGCACTCGGTTTAGAGCCTTGGCTCTGCGCTTCGTGCATCAGCAAGACTCGAATTATAGACAGGTTTTTAGGCCTTTTGCAAGGCGCGCAAAACTTTTTCGCGCGGCTGCAGCGCCAGCACGGCGTCGAGCGCGGGCGTGTTGGGGGTGCCCATGACGAGCACACGCACCGGGATGGCGAGCTGCGGCATTTTGAGGCCGTGTGCGGCCAGCACGGCTTTGAGCGCGGCGGCGATGCCGGGGCGGCTCCACTCGCAGCTTTGCAGCTCGGCGGCCAGCGCCGCCAGCGCCGGGCGCAGCGCCGCGCCGCCGTGTTCGGCCAGCGCGTCGGGCGCCACTTGGGGCTCGCGGTAAAAGCAGGCGGCCCAGTCGGCCAGCGCCACGGTGGTGTCGCAGCGGTCTTTGAATAGCGCGCAGATGGCTGGCAGGCGCTCATCGGAGATCAAGCCGCGGCGCGCCAGTTGCTCGGCCACCAAGGGCGCCAGCTCGGAATCGGGCAGGGCCTTGAGGTGTTGGGCGTTGACCCAGCGCAGCTTGGCTTCGTCGAACTGGGCCGCGCTGCGCCCTAGATGTTCGAGGTCGAACCACTGCAAAAACTGCTGGCGGCTAAAGATTTCGTCGTCGCCGTGGCTCCAGCCCAGCCGCGCGAGGTAGTTGAGCATGGCGTCGGGCAGGTAGCCTTCGTCGCGGTACTGGGTGACGGGCTTGGCGCCGTTGCGCTTGCTCATCTTCTCGCCCTGCTCGTTGAGCACGGTGGGCAGGTGGGCATAGACCGGCGGCTCGTGCCCGAGGGCGCGCAGGATGTTGATCTGGCGCGGGGTGTTGTTGATGTGGTCGTCGCCGCGGATGACGTGCGTGATGCGCATGTCGATGTCATCGACGACGACGCAGAAGTTGTAGGTCGGCACGCCGATGCGCGCGGACTCTGCGCTGTCGGCTGCCGCACCCGCTGCGCTGCCCGGTTCAGCAGCCGGGGCCGGGCGGGCAATCACCAGATCGTCGAGCTCGGCGTTGGCGATCTCGATGCGGCCCTTGACCTTGTCGTCCCACGCCACCACGCCGCCGATCGGGTTTTTGAAGCGCAGCACCGGCAGCACGCCCGCCGGGACGGGGGGCAAGACCTTGCCCGGCTCGGGCCGCCAGGTACCGTCGTAGCGCGGCTTTTCTTTGTGCGCCAGTTGGCGTTCGCGCAGCGCGTCGAGCTCGGCCACGCTCATGTAGCAGGGGTAGGCCAAGCCGCGCGCGAGCATGTCGGCCAGCACCTCTTGGTAGCGCGCCATGCGCTGCATCTGGTAGTACGGGCCTTCGTCGAAGTCGAGCCCGAGCCAGGCCATGCCCTGCAAAATCACATCGACGGCGGCTTGGCTGGAGCGCTCTTGGTCGGTGTCTTCGATGCGCAGGATGAAGTCGCCGCCTTGGGCGCGGGCAAAGGCCCAAGGGTAGAGCGCCGAGCGGATGTTGCCTAGGTGGATGAAGCCGGTGGGCGAAGGGGCAAAACGGGTGCGGATGCGCGGGGTGCTCATGGGTGGAAGGTGTCGATGCGGTCGAGGCCGCGCAAAAGGTCGGCTTGGATGTCGGGCAAATGCTCGAGCCCGACGGCCACGCGCACCAGCCCCTGGACGATGCCGGCGGCCTGGCGCTGCGCTTCGCTGAGCTTGCCGTGCGAGGTGCTGGCCGGGTGCGCGCACAGGGTTTTGGTGTCGCCCAAGTTGGTGCACAGCGACAGCACCTGGAGCGCATCGAGCACGCCGAAGGCGCGCGCGCGCGCTTGCGCGGGGCTGCTGGCCGCTACCTCGAAGGCCAGCACCGCGCCGCCGCAGCCGCCCATCTGGCGCATGGCCAGCGCGTGCTGCGGGTGGCTGGGCAGGCCCGGGTAGTGCACCCGCGCCACGGCCGGGTGCGCTTGCAGCCACTGCGCCAGCGCCAGCGCCTGTGCGCTTTGCGCCTGCAGGCGCAGGCTCAGGGTTTCGAGGCCCTTGAGCACCACCCAGGCGTTGAAGGGCGAGAGCACCATGCCGGTGTTTTTTTGCACCGGCAGCAGGCGCTGGTGGATGAGGTCGGCGCTGGCGCAGACCGCGCCGGCCATGACGCGGCCTTGGCCGTCGAGGAATTTGGTGCCCGAGTGCAGCACGATGTCGGCACCGAACTCGAGCGGGCGCTGCAGCGCCGGGGTGGCAAAGCAGTTGTCCACCGCCAGCCAGGCACCGGCGGCGTGCGCCAGATCGGCCAGCGCGGCGATGTCGCAGACTTCGGTGAGTGGGTTGGTGGGGGTTTCGGCCAGCAGCAGCCGGGTGTTGGGGCGCACGGCACGCGCCCAAGCGCCCAGGTCGGTCTGTGGCACAGCAGTGGATTCGACGCCGAAGCGCGCAAACTCGGTGCCCACCAGCTTGAGCGTAGAGCCAAACATGGACTGCGAATAGAGCACGTGGTCGCCGGCCTTGAGCAAGCCAAAGCAGACCAGCGTGATGGCGGCCATGCCCGAGGCCGTGGCCAGCGCGGCCTCGCTGCCCTCGAGCGCGGCCAAGCGCTGCTCGAAGCTGCTCACGGTCGGGTTGCCGCTGCGGCCGTAGGTGTAGCCGTCTTCGTCGCCGGCAAAACGGCGCGCGGCGGCGGCGGCGTTGGGCTGCACGAAGCCGCTGCTCAAATACAGCGCCTCGGAGTGTTCGCCGTGCAGGCTGCGCTCGACGGCCACGCGCAGCGCCAGCGTGTCGCGGTGCAAAGGGCTGGACATGGCGGCTTACTGCTCGCGGGAATTGGGCAGCGACAGGCGCGAGCTGTCGGCCTCGTCCTCTTCGCTGCCGCTGCGCTGCGCGTGCAGGCGGTTCACGTCGTCGGCGCTGATGTCGCCGGTGACGTACACACCGTGGAAGCACGAGGCCTCGAAGCCGTCGAGCGCCGGGTTGATCGAGCCCACGGCGCGCTTCATGTCTTCTACGCTTTGGTAGATCAGGGCGTCGCAGCCGATGATCTGGCGCACTTCTTCGAGCGTGCGCCCGTGCGCCACCAGTTCGTCGCGCGTGGGCATGTCGATGCCATAGACGTTGGGGTACATCACCGGCGGCGCGGCGCTGGCCATATAAACCTTGACCGCGCCGGCTTCGCGCGCCATCTGCACGATCTCGCGGCTGGTGGTGCCGCGCACGATGGAATCATCGACCAGCAGCACGCGCCGGCCCTTGAACTCGCTGCCGATGACGTTGAGCTTTTGGCGCACCGATTTTTTGCGCACCGCCTGCCCCGGCATGATGAAGGTGCGCCCGACGTAGCGGTTTTTCACGAAGCCTTCGCGGTAGGGCTTGCCCAGCAACTGCGCCAGCTGGGTGGCGGCCGGGCGGCTGGATTCGGGGATGGGGATGACGACGTCGATTTCGTCCAACGGCACCTGCAGGCGCAAGCGCTCGGCCAGCGTGTGCCCCATGTTGAGCCGGGCCTGATAGACCGAGATGCCGTCGAGCGTGGAGTCGGGCCGAGCCAGATAGACGTACTCGAACACGCAGGGGTAGCGGCGCGGCTGGGCAGCGCACTGGCGCGACTGGATTTGGCCGTCGGCGCCGACAAAAACCGCCTCGCCGGGCGCTATGTCGCGCAAAAAATCGTGTCCGGTACCTTCGAGCGCCACCGATTCGCTGGCCACCATGACGGTGCCGTCTTTGCCACGCCCGATGCACAGCGGCCGGATGCCAAAGGGGTCGCGGAACGCCAGCAGGCCGTGGCCGGCGATGAGCGCCACCACCGCATACGAGCCTTTTAAGCGCAGCTGCGTGGCGGCCACGGCGGCAAACAGCGCCTCGGTGCTCCAAGCGCCGTGGGCGCCGGCGCGGCCGATTTCGTGCGCGAGCACGTTGAGCAGCACCTCGGAGTCGCTGTCGGTGTTGATGTGGCGGTGATCGAGCTGCACCATGTCGCGGCGCAGCGCCTGGGCGTTGGTGAGGTTGCCGTTGTGCGCCATGACGATGCCAAAGGGCGCGTTGACGTAGAAGGGCTGCGCCTCTTCCTCGCTGTAGGCGTTGCCGGCGGTGGGGTAGCGCACCTGCCCCAAGCCGTGGTTGCCGGGCAGCGCGCGCATGTTGCGCGTGCGAAAGACGTCGCGCACCATGCCTTTGGCCTTGTGCATGAAGAACTTGCGCTCTTGTTCGGTGACGATGCCGGCGGCGTCTTGGCCGCGGTGCTGCAGCAGCAGCAAGGCGTCATAGAGCAGCTGATTGACCGGTGCCGTGCTGGCCACGCCTACGATTCCACACATACGACGAATCCTGTTGTTATCAAGGGAAATGGGCCGCCAGCCAAAGCGGCATTAGGCCTTCAAGGGCTGACAGACCATTGTAGAGCCAAACAGCCCCAACCGACTGCTGCCAGGCCGGGTGCTGGTGCAGCGGCGTGAGGTGCAGCAGCACGGTGAGCGCCAGCAAAACCACGACGCCGCGCAGCACGCCAAAGGCCGCGCCCAAGCTGCGATCGACCGGGCGCAAGCCCACTTGATCCATGCCTTTTTTGCACAGCCAGGCCAGAAATCCGCCGGCAAACACGCAGGCCACGAACACCAGCGCAAAGCCGATGGCAAAGGGCAAGGGCGGGTCGAGCTCGGCCAGCGGCAGCCACGCGGCGGCGTCGGCGGCCCACCACTGCGCCAGAAAAAACGCCGCCACCCAGGCGCTGAGCGACAAGACCTCGTACACCAGCCCGCGCCAAGCCCCGATCAGCAACGAGGCCAGCAGCAGCAGCAGCAAAAACACATCGACGGCAGCCACGGCTCATAGCGTGAGGATGGCGGCGGGCAGGCCGAGCTGGCGCACGCGCTCGGCGGCGCGCTCGGCTTCGGCGCGGCTGGCAAAAGGCCCCAAGCGCACGCGGGTGCGCGGACCGTCGGGGGTTTGCGCGACATGGGTGTAGGTGACCAGGCCGGCGCGCTCGAGGCGCTGGCGCACCTCGCGCACGCGCTCGGCGCTCTCGAACGCGCCCACTTGCACCACCAGGCGTTGGGGGGTGGCGGGGGGGGTGGCCGGCGCCGTTGGCGCGGCGGCGGGCGTGCGCCCTTCGAGGATGGCTTGGGCGCGGTTTGCCTCGGTGGGGGCCGGAGCCGGGGCCGGAGCCGGGGCG
>Ga0208734_100192_pt1 | contig 14329 bp, 15 predicted proteins | sample Subbio2Aug_QV11A_FD_184824 | JGI IMG/M metagenome (GOLD analysis project Ga0208734, IMG submission 184824) | Serpentinite rock and fluid subsurface biosphere microbial communities from McLaughlin Reserve, California, USA - CR12Aug_QV11A (SPAdes) | ecosystem: Environmental > Terrestrial > Deep... | reverse complement strand
GTGCAGCAGCCCGCTAGGCCACACTAGGGCCGGCTCTATACACCCCCTAAACGCGCCCGCCGAACGTGACACGGCACGGCGGTAGCGTGGCCAAACGCTTTTCTGGCCCACCCCTCAATGCCCCCCGCCAATCCCAGCGCTGCCCTCGGCGCCACCCCCAGCCCCAGCGCCACCCCCGAGCCCGGGCTGCTGGCTGCGCTGCCGCAGTTGCGCCGCTTGTGGCGCAGCATGTCAGCGCGGCGCAAGGGGCAGAGCGTGGCGCTGCTGGGCCTCACGGTGGTGGCATCGGCTGCCGAACTGGTGTCCATCGGGGCGCTTATCCCGTTTTTGGCCGCGCTCACTGCGCCCGAAGCCCTGTTCGTGCTGCCCTTCATGCAGCCCTTCATCGCCGCGCTGGGCTTGCAGCAGCCGCAAGACCTGCTGCTGCCGCTCACCGTGCTCTTTGGCTGCGCAGCCGTGCTGGCTGGCCTGGTGCGCATCGGCGTGCAGTGGGCCAGCACCAAGCTGGCCCTGTCTATAGGGCACGATTTGGTGGCCGGCATCTTTCGCCGCACCCTGCACCAGCCCTACACCATACACATCCAGCGCAACAGCAGCGAGGTGGTCGATGGCATCGTGCTCAAGGTCGAGCGCGTCATCAGCTTTGTCCTCTTGCCCACAGCCAACGGTTTTGCTGCGGTCTTCATCGTGCTCGTGGTGTGCGCGGCCGTGCTGGTGTTTCAGCCTTGGGTGGCCATCAGCATGATCTTGGGCCTAGGCAGCATTTACGGTTTGATTTATGCCCTTACCCAAGCGCGCCTGCGGCGCGACGGCAAGGGCGCCGCCGCAGCTGCCACCCAGCGCGTGCAGGCGCTGCAAGAGGGGCTAGGCGGCATCCGCGACATCACGCTCGATTCCACCCACGACACCTTTTGCGCCCGCTTCGAGCAAGCTGACCTGATTATGCGCCGCGCCCAAGTGCGCAGCGTGGTCTTTGCCATCACCCCGCGCTTCATGATCGAGGCGCTGGGCATGGTGCTCATCGCCAGCGTGGCCTTGCTCATGGCGCAGGGCCCAGGCGGCCTAGGGCAGGTGGTGCCGGTGCTGGGCGCACTGGCCCTAGCAGCGCAGCGCATGTTGCCCCTAGCACAAAGCATCTACGCCGCTTGGAGCAACCTCAGCAGCAACCACGGCTACCTCACCGAAGTGCTCACCCTGGTCGAGCAGCCCATGCCCGCCGAGCCCGATGCGGCCAGCGCACCGCCCGCACTGCCGTTCGAGCACGCCATCGAGCTGCGCAACCTAGGCTTTGCCTACCATGCCAGTGGCCCCCAAGTGCTGCGGGGGGTTAACATGCGCATCGCCAAAGGGGCGCGCATCGGCATTGTGGGCACCACCGGCAGCGGCAAAAGCACGCTCATGGACATCCTCATGGGCCTGCTGCCCCCCACTGAGGGGCAGCTGTGCGTCGATGGCTGCCCGATCACCGAAGCCAACCGGCGTGCTTGGCAAGCCCGGGTGGCGCACGTGCCCCAAGCCATGTTCTTGGCCGATGCCAGCGTAGCCGCCAACATCGCTTTTGGCGTGCCCGCAGCCCAAATAGACCCAGAGCGCATGCGCATAGCCGCCCAGCGCGCCCAGATTGCGCACACCATCCAAGGCTGGCCCCAAGGCTACAACACCCTAGTGGGCGAGCGCGGCGTGCGCCTATCAGGCGGGCAGCGCCAGCGCCTAGCCATCGCCCGCGCCCTATACAAACAGGCCGATGTGTTGGTGTTCGACGAAGCCACCAGCGCGCTCGACAATGCGACCGAAGAAGCCGTGCTCGAAGCCGTCGAAGGCTTAAGCCGCTCCCTCACCGTGATCATGATCGCCCACCGCACGTCTACGCTGCGGAGTTGCGAAGCGATTTATCGTGTGGAGGGTGGGGTTGTAGCTGAAGACCTGAAATCATGACCCATACCAGTAAAACCCACATCGCAGCCTGCACAAGCCGTCAACAAACCGATATATCCCCTCTATACACACCCAACCCATCACGCCCCATGTGGCGGCCAAGGATCGGCACTCGGCCATCGATGGGCGCACCAAGCAGCATGCGGGCTAAAAACCAGTCTGAAGGTGCGCAAGCGCATCGAAGAAGCCTTTGGCTGGATTAAGACCGTGGGTGGACTGGCCAAGACCAAGCTCAAGGGTCAGGTCAAGCTGGCTGGGCAGGCGCTGATGTGCTTTGCAACCTACAACTTGGTGCGCTTGGGCTCCATGGGTGGCTGGTGGGATGCGCATCATGCGTGATTCAGGGCCGAGGTGCATCCAGAATGGGCGAATTGGCATGAAACGGGCCTTACTAAGAAATTAGCTAAGTTACTTCATTTTTGGTTCAAATCGAGTTACAATGCGCCAATAAAAGCCGAACTCGATACCCGCCCCGTATTTACCAGCCGACGCAAAGAGTTGGAGCACAATCGAATGCAAGGCGTCAAGATGTACCGTCAAGGCATGTCTGCTGCTGATATTGCCAAGGTGTTTGACGTGTCGCAGCGGGCGGTGTTTCAATGGGTGGCGGCATTTGTCAACTACGGCCAATCCGGTCTGGTGGCCAAGGCGGTTCCGGGGCGACCGCCCAAGCTCACTGCGGATTAATTGTCTCGCCTGGCCTTTTTGGTGCGATCCAATAGCCCCAATCAGTTGTCGTTCGAATTCAGTCTTTGGACGCTGCGCCTGATCGGTGAGCTCATCGAGCGCGAGTTCAAGGTGCGCTTGAGTCTGCCAACGGTGGGCAAGGTCATGCACAGCTTGGGTTTCAGTGCCCAGCGCCCACTGCACAGAGCCTGGGAGCAAGACGCAGTGCTGGTGCAGTCTTGGCTGCAAAGTGACCTGCCTGCTCTGCTGCAACGGGACAAAAATCAAGGCGCCCTGGTGCTGTTTGGCGACGAGGCGGGTGTGCGCAGTAATTGCCACACGGGCACCACCTGGGGTCAGATCGGCCAGACGCCGGTGGTGCGGCGCAGCGCCGCTCGCGTGAGTGTGCAGATGATCTCTGCCATCGGCTTGAACGGTTCGATGCAGTTCATGGTGCACGAGGGCAGCACAACCGCAGAAGTCTTTTTGCGATTCCTCCAGCAACTCATGCTCGATGCCAAGCAGCCCATTATTCTTGTGGTCGATGGTCACAGCATTCACAAAGCCAAATTGGTCAAAGAATATGTTGCATCCACTCAAGGTAAATTAGGACTGATCTTTTTGCCGCCGTATTCACCCCAACTCAATCCGGACGAACAAGTTTGGAAGAATGTGAAGGCGGAAGTTGCAAAAAAACCAGCCGGCAACAAGTTTGACTTTCGGTTGGCGGTTGAAAAAGCACTTTTGAGATTGCAGGCAATGACCAATGTAGTTGCCTCGTTTTTTCGACATCCAGAGTGTGGCTTTGTGAATCTACTTACTTGATGGCTTAGTAAGAGGCTGCAAAAGCCGGGGTCTGTGACGAGTAAAAAAAAACCCTATAAAAAATAAAACGCATTAGATACAAACTTTTTCAACGGTATTAAAAAATCAACTCTATATTTTATAAAAAAAATAATAATATTGCGCCAAAAAAATGAATATAAATAAAAATTATCTCTTAAAAATCAAAAATTTCATATCTGTTGAAGCAAGGCAACTCATATGGAGCGAATTTTTTGAATCAAGAAAGCGAGGTGTAGCCTTAATTACTCACTTCCCGTGGATTGATGATAAAAAAGAAAAAATTGCATGCTTGACAATTGAAGCCAAAAATAAGAAAGAAAGTTTAGTTGGTGTGTTGGTAATGCTTACTCGTAATTTCAAAGACATTGGAGATGTTGGGTTCATTGGAATGGTATGTGTTAACGCTAACTTCCGAGGTCTTGGACTTTCAAGCGAGATGCTTGAGTGCATAAAAAGTTATGCAAGCCAAGAAAAACTTAGTAAATTAGTGTTATGGACTAGTCAGCCAAAAATATATGAAAAAACAGGTTTTGTTGTTGACAGTGAAGATATATATGCCAACATATGCAATTCAAGCTTAAATTCTGTGAATAAATTATATGCAAAACAAGATTTATTAATTAAAACAGAGCAGTACTCTGAGCACGGTGTGCCTGCATTTGCTGAAGAAGTATTAAGAGTGGCAAATAGAAAAGCTATTTTGATAGTTTGCAAAAAAAAAGAAAACACAACACTAGTTAAGTGGACTGGTGATAACAGTGATGTTGTTTCGCTTGCAAGTGAAATACTGTTAAGTTCATGGAGAATTGTTGCAGAAAATGGAGATTTAATAATTAAGGAGCTAATAAGTCGTGGCTTCACAATTAATCTAATGCAAGGTGCAAAAAGAATGGTATTGGACTTAAAGTCCGATATTAAATTAAAGCTGCCTTACGTAAACATTCTTTTCAGGATTTAACCAAATGATTCCTCTCGTTAAAGTAGCACTACCAAACAAAAAAAAACTATTACCAGAATTGGAAAAAATTCTCTACAGCGGTATGATTGCCGAAGGTGAAGCTGTATATGAGTTTGAGCGACAGTTCGGAAGTCACTTTGGCCTAAATAATGTACTTGCTATGAGTAGCGGAACAGCAGCTTTGCATGCCGCCCTGACGCTGGCTGGCGTTGGTCCAGGGGTCGAGGTTATCTCAACTCCTATGACGGCAGAGCCAACAAACCTATCCGTATTGCATTGTGGTGCTAAAATCATTTGGGCAGATGTGGATCCCTATTCAGGAAATATAGACCCTGAATCAGTTAAGCTAAAAATAACACCTAAGACAAAAGCCATACTTTGTGTTCATTACGCTGGATATCCAGTACGGTTACGGGAGTTGCGTGAAATAGCGGATGCACACGGAATATCATTAATTGAGGATTGTGCTCATGCCTTAGGTGCAAAATACGATGGTAAGCATGTTGGGGATTTCGGTGATTATGCCATTTTCTCTTTTCAAGCCATTAAGCACATGACCACTGTCGACGGCGGAGTGCTCGTGATTTCAGATGCCTCTAAGTTAAACCTTGCCAAACGTTTTCGCTGGTTTGGAATGCTTAAAGGCTTACCACGCACAGAGCTTGATATATCCACAGTTGGTTACAAATACAACATGAATAACGTTACCGCCACTATTGGACTTGTTCAGTTGTCTGTTATTGATGAGATTTTAAATAAACACATTCAGAATGGAAGGTGCTTTGATGAAGAATTTGCAAGTATTAAAGGAATTGATTTTGCGAAGTGCGAAGATGTTGCGGAGTCAAGTTATTGGTTGTACACTATTCTAAGCGATAGAAGTAATGATTTAGAGAGGGCATTCAATTCCGCTGGAATTTCCGCATCCAAGCTTCACAAGCCAAACAATCTACACAGCATATTTAAGTCTTCCAAAGTTAACCTCCCGGGCCTTAAATTATTCTATAGCCGACTACTACACATACCTTGTGGCTGGTGGGTAAGCGGAGAAATTAGGGAAAAAATTATAGATGTTGCCAAAAAGGGGTAGTTTAAGTGGAAAAAACAATTCCTTTATTTGGTGTGTATCATGATGAGAAGATGGATCAAACTGCGCTTGAAGTGTTGAAATCTGGTCAAATAGCGTCTGGTCACTATGTAAAAAAATTTGAAGATGGGTTCGGAAAACTAGTCGACCAGACCCATGTTGTGTCTGTCAATGATATGTCCAGTGCGATTCAGATTGCCCTTCGATTGATCGGCGTTGGTCCTGGCGATGAAGTCTTAACTTCTCCTTTTGCATGCATGTCAACTAATGCTCCAATCGCAACCAGTGGAGCAACTCCTGTATGGGTTGATATTGACCCAAGTACTGGTCATATTGATCCTGCTGCTCTTGAGCGTGTTATTACACCTCGTTCCAAAGCCGTTCTTGTTTATCATTTAGCTGGCTATCCAGCTAACATGAAGCGAATTTCAGAGATTTGTCGAGCACATGGATTAAAAATCATCGAAGACTGTGATAACGCACTTTTGGCAACTTTGGATGGCGTGCAAGTGGGAAGTTTTAGTGATTTTGCTGTTTATTCTTTTTATCCAAATAGACAAATAAATGCAATTGAGGGCGGGGCACTTTGTTGCAAGAGCTTTACTGACGCAAAGCGTGCAATTAAATTACGGCGCTATGGTATTGATCTTACTCGATTCCGAACCGATAATGGCGAGATAAATCCTAACTGCGACATTCCAGAAGTTGGATGGGCGGCTACCCTTAATAACCTTTGCGCTGCAATCGGTTACTCGCAGCTTTCTAGTGTTGCTGAGCGAATAGAGAATGTGCGTGCTGTTGCCTCTCAGCTAAAAGATGAACTGTCTAAAATTAGAGGGGTTGAGGTTATTTCACCTCAACCAGGATCTGTGCCTTCATACTGGGCATTTTTAATTAAAGTTCCAAATAATAGTGTTTTTTTGAATAATATGAACGAGTATGGTATTAATGTTTCTAAAATTCATCATCGAACAGATTTGTACACAGGATTCAATGCTTCGGCTAAAAAAAATCTACCTAATACAGAAGACTTTTTAAAAAAAGTTTTAGCGTTGCCGTGCGGTTGGTGGATGACTGATTGCGATATTAAATACATTTCATCAACGCTTCAGAATATTTTATTAAAGTATAAATATGTTTAGCTGCCGCATATTAAGCGATCGTAAGGGTGCATAAGCTGTTCTTTCTTGCAGTTATTACATTCACAATTTTGGCGCTTAACCTGCTCCCTTCCTTGTTCATTCTATAAATCGCAATAGACTCAAATGCTCCAAGACAAAGTTCTAATGATAACAGGCGGAACCGGATCATTCGGTAATACAGTACTCAACCGCTTCATCAACACCGGCGTCAAAGAAATCGTCATCTTCAGCCGTGATGAGAAGAAGCAGGAAGATATGCGCATCGCACTGAACCACCCGAAGGTTCGGTTCCAAATCGGAGATGTACGTAACTTTGAGGTTATCTCCAGAGCCATGGTCGGGGTTGACTTTGTCTTTCATGCGGCTGCACTCAAGCAGGTCCCCTCCTGTGAATTCTTCCCGATGGAAGCCGTGCTGACTAACGTCATCGGCACTGAAAACGTCTTAAATGCAGCTATCGACCGAGACGTGAAACGGGTCGTCATGCTCAGCACCGACAAGGCGGTCTACCCGATCAACGCCATGGGCATCTCGAAGGCTATGGCCGAGAAACTGTTGATCGCAAAGTCGCGTACCGTACCCAATAACGGCCCTGTCCTGTGCGCCACGCGATATGGTAATGTAATGGCATCACGGGGCTCTGTCATACCGCTTTTTGTCGAGAAGATCAAGGCAGGGATGCCCCTGACAATAACCGATCCGAACATGACGCGCTTTCTAATGTCATTGGAGGAGTCGGTGGATCTGGTGCTGCATGCCTTCCAGAGTGGGGAGCAGGGTGACATTTTTGTGCAAAAAGCACCTGCGTCAACCATTGCCGATCTTGCTCAAGCAATCCAAGAACTTTTTAACGCCAAGGCCGATATCAAGATCATTGGAACGCGACACGGGGAGAAACTGTACGAATCGCTAGTATCGCGCGAAGAAAAAGTAAAGGCTGAAGATATAGGCCGCTACTACCGCATTCCGGCAGACAACCGGGGTCTGAACTATGATAAGTTCATTCTCGAAGGGGAGCCAGAGGCGAATTCCCTAGACGACTACACATCACACAGCACCGCCCGGTTGACAGTACCGCAAATTAAAAATTTGCTGCTCACGCTCGACTACATCCAAGAAGAGCTAAAGAAATGAGCCAGCCAGTTGTCTCGGTCATCATCCCCACTAATGAGCGGGCAAAGTACGCTGTTCCGACCGTCCGGTCGATGCTTGACTTGGAGGGAGAGATCGAGGTCGTGGTTTGTGACACGAGCAGAGAGGACCAAATCTCCGCTGAACTGCGCGACCACCCGAACATCTCGAGACTCAAACTTGTCCGTCCCGGCAAGACCTTGAGTGTGGTGGACAACTTCAACACCGCGCTGGCAGCGGCCACCGGAAAATTCCTGACATTCATAGGAGATGATGACTTCGTCACTGAGCAGATCGTGACCGTAGCCAAGTGGGCTGAAGCACAACAGGTTGACGCCATCAAGTTCAGCTTCCCCTCCGTCTACTACTGGCCCGACTTCCGGCACAAGACACAAGCAGATGCCTTCGCGGGCACCTTGCGGACCAGTCCATTTAACGGTAAGGCTACCCCTCACGACGCCAAAGCGGCCGCCTTCCAAGCGCTGGCAAACTTTGGCGGGGGTGTCATGGAGATGCCCAGGGCATATGCAGGTCTGCTCTCCATTGATCTGGTGAATCGCACTCAAGAGAAGTACGGCCCGCTGTTCGGTGGCGTCAGTCCTGACATCTACAGCGCGTTCTTGATCTCTCAGGAGTCGCAAAAGTGTGTGTATATCGACTACCCCGTTATCATCCCCGGCTCGTCCGGCGCCAGCACGGCAGGGCAAAGTGCAATGGGAAAGCACGTCGGACCCTTGAGGGATAACGCGCACATCCGGCCATTCCGTGATCTCGTATGGGATGAACGGATTCCAGCCTTCTACAGTGTTCCCACTGTCTGGTCATACTCCTTGTTGAAGGCAGTTGAAAAACATGGAGCACTCACCGAGCAAATCAACTTTGTCCGGCTGTATCTGAAGTGCCTGATTTTCCACAAGGGATTTCTGCAGGAAACCCTCCAGGCTACCACCACATACAGACGACAAACCACGTTGGAAACAATTCTTCGCTCGGCGTTCACGGCAACTTATTCAGAATCGTCTTGGATCGCAAATAAAGTCGCGGAACGTCTGATGCAAAAAATCAAGAGGAACCAAGCCCAACAAGTGCTGCCGAATCTGGAAGACACCTCGGTCGCCAGCGCAGCGCTTCAGATGACCATGCGCCGACACCCGACCCAGTTGAAACTGCCATGAGCTAACGTGGTAATCTATCTCTTCACGTATGCCCTCTACTTCGCCATCCTAGGGGTTGGACTTAGGCGCAAGAATACAAGACGCTGGCTCGTAGCCGCAACGATGCCCATGTTTGCATTGGTGTGGTTGAGGGGGACTGTGGGCGTGGATCTCCCGGTGTACGTCCAGGCCATCGAAGTGATTCAACAAAGTGGGGGCTACACCTTAATTTTTGAACCAGGTTTTCAACTCCTTATTCTTGCATTAGCTTATGCTTCAAATGATCCGATGATTACAGTGAAGCTGATCGCAACGATCACAACACTGTTTCTTTTGGGCATGAAGTGGCGAAGCAATACCGCCTATCAAGTAATCGGACTGGGTATCATTCCCTACTTCTATTTCGACATGACCATGAATGGCCTGAGATACGGCTTAGCATTTGCAATCATATTGGCATCGTTGAATAGCCTAATGTCTACTCAGCAAACCCGCTACATATTATTAGCATTGCTTGCTGCTTCAATGCAGGTATCTTCATTGTATTTAAGCTACATCCTATACATACTGTTCAAGACCAATTGCAAGTACCAAATTTTCATGCTCATCCTGCTGATTGGAGTGGCACTGATTGGCTCGGAGTACTTTCTGAACAAAGCCTCGGTCTATGCTGATCTTTCAAAGCCGGGCTTCACTTCAGGCGTGGCGCCGCTGTTGCTGTCCCTTTTGGTACTCACAGGCTGCTGGTGCAGCAAGTTAATTATGCACACGCATCGCAAAAAATTGCTGACTCTGTTTGCTCTCTCCATTGCCACTTACTGCGTGACACAAATCAGCTACGCCGGACTTCGATTACAGCAAATGAACTATTTCCTGATATTTCTCTTCGTGATATATGCAAGTGAAAAAGCCGGACTAAAAAATTCCAAAATAATTCTCACAACGCTCATCTTGACGTCTTTGATCAGTTCGGCATTCAGGCTTAACAACTTTCAGTCGGAGGCTGGTATTGGCGATGCCCCTTTCGTGCCTTACATATTTTTCTGGTCGGAATAATGTCGAACAACATTACCAACGAGCTCGGCATCTCATTTATACTGCCAATTTTCAATGTCGAGCCGTACCTTGAAAAATGTCTAAATAGCATCGAACGGCAGACATCCAGTCGCTGGGAGGCAATACTTGTAGATGATGGATCAACCGACGACTCTTCAGCCATCTGCAAATCCTATGCAGCAAGAAATTCGAAATTCAGATATATCAGACAGGCGAATCAGGGCCAAGGCAGCGCTAGAAACAATGGACTGAAATTAGCCGAAAAAAGTTACGTTTGCTTCGTTGATCCAGATGACTGGATAAGCGAAGAAACAACACAGACTCTGCTAGAGCTAATGAATACAAGTGATGCAGATTTCGCCAACTTCGGAATCGAATTTATCACAAGCAGCGGAAAAATCAAGCGGAAAATTTATAAATTCAAAGATAAAGAACTTACAGGCAAAGCTATCTTCCATAAGGCCTTGCTAGATTTAGATATATACACATCTCCATGCAACAAAATATATAGGACATCTTTTCTAAAGCTGAATGAAATTCAGTTCCCTCATCTTAAAGCCTACGAAGACGTTTTCTTCTCAAGAAAACTCTCACTACATGCAAAGAAATGTCTGTTCATTGAAAATATTTTGTATCACGCGCTAATCCGAGCTGAAAGCACGACAAGAACTCTAAGCCCTCAAAAAATTACACAAGTAAATGATGTAATTTTCCTCGAAAAATCAGCTTTTATTGGTCCAGAAACACCAGGCAGTGAGCTAGAAGTCTTCAATGCCCACATCCTGAAATTCACAACCTACATGATTTTCCAGGCGGCTTTTCGGGTCAGAAATTATAACGACTATATGACTTGTGTTTCGGCCATGCATTCAGCATCCAAACCCGCGTTATTTGAAACACCGCGCGCAGCTCGCCACCTCTCGATGAATAATAGAGTCTTGACCTACGCCGCATTCAACCCTAAATTTACTTACTGGTGTGCCAAGCTTCTTAGCTTGCTTGGATATAGGCCTTATTGAATCAAACAGCGGACAAGTCACAAAAAAACTAATAATGCTTTTAATCAAAAACAATAACAATACGCATTGTATTGACTGTCGTTATTAGACAAAGAGAAGATGGTGGATGCGCTGATTGACAAGTCGAGCAGAACACGGCTAAGATACGCGCTAAGGTCGAGTATACGTTTCGGGTCAGCAAGTGTCATTTTGGCTTCAAGCACGTGCGCTATCGGGGCCTGATTACGTTTGTGTCGGGCTTGTTCTTAACTTAACTTTCTTAAATCGATGATTATTGCAGATAAAAATACTATACGCAAACCAAAATTTGCAGTATTGCTAGCGGCTTACAACGGGTCACTTTATATAAGAGAGCAAATTGAAACAATACTAAACCAAGTAGATGTAAGTCTAAAAATATTTATCAGTATTGATTTATCTTCAGATGACACGGATCTGGTAGTCAAAAAAATATCAGAAAATAATAATAATATAAAATTATTAAGTACTGGCAATAGGTATGGAAGTGCTTCAAGCAATTTTTATCGACTAATAAAAGAAGTTGATTTTTCTGAATTTGATTATGTTGCGTTTGCTGACCAAGATGATGTTTGGTTACCTGGAAAGCTAGCAAGAGCTCATGCTAAAATAATAGAAACCGGGTCAGCAGCTTATTCAAGTGACTTTGTGGCCTTTTGGAATAACGGAAAAACAAAATATTTTAAAAAATCAAGTGCTCAAAAAAAATATGATTTCATATTTGAAAGCCCAGGTCCAGGCTGTACTATAGTGTTAGGCACAAAATTAGCTCTTGATTTCAAAAATTTAATCATTACAAAAGAAAGTGCAGTGCAAAACATAGCTTATCATGACTGGTTGGTTTATGCGTTTGCTCGATCAAGCAGTAAAAGTTACAAATGGTTCATAGACAACCATTCGCAAATTTTGTACCGCCAGCATTTAAGTAACCAGATAGGAGTCAACAATGGCTTTGCTGCATATAAATCAAGATTAAACAAAGTTCTAAATGGGTGGTGGTTTAATCAATCAAAAATAATATGTGATGTTATTGAATTTTCTGAATCAAAAATCTACTCATATGGATTGTGCGGTGGAAAATTAGGTGTTCTATATTTGGCGTTAAATGCAAGAAACTGTAGAAGGGCGTTGCGTGAGCAATTGTATTTTATAGCTTTATGCATTATGTTTTGTCTTGGCCGCAAAACATAAAAGCGAATTTACTTTTAAAAAATCAGCAAAAATTCAAAATGAAAACCTTAACGCACATATCGCTTATTGGCGGAAGTGGATTCATAGGTTCTCGCTTTACCAAAAGAATGGAGTCAAAGGAAGATTATAAAATAGAAATTATAGACAAGAAAAAAAGCGAATCCTTTCCTTCTATTTCAAAAATAACTGATATAAGATTTTTGTCGCAATTAAATGATGCCGTGCGTGATGAATCTATAATAATTAATCTTGCAGCGGAGCATCGCGATGATGTAAAGCCTGAAAGCCTTTACGATGAAGTTAATATTGGTGGTGCTGAAAATATTTGTGCTGTAGCAAGAAACAAAAATGTAAACAGAATTATTTTTACAAGCTCCGTCGCTGTTTATGGATTTGCGCCTGTTGGAACAAATGAAGACGGGGAAATTAATCCCTTTAATGATTATGGGCGTACTAAATATGAAGCTGAAAAAATCTTTAAGGTATGGCAGGCAGAGTCACCTAATGTACGAACACTTGTTATCATTCGCCCTACTGTGGTTTTTGGTGAACAAAATCGCGGCAATGTTTACAATCTGCTGCGACAAATTTCATCTGGGAAATTTATCATGGTTGGTAACGGCGAAAACCGTAAATCTATGGTTTACGTTGAAAATGTAGCTGCGTTTATCGAGTTTGGCTTAAAGTTTGGTCCCGGTATTCATATTTTTAATTGTGTTGACAAGCCTGATTTTACAATGAACCAATTGGTCTTAACTGTGAGGCGTTCATTGGGTATATCAGAGTCAATAAAATTTCGCTTGCCTTTCTTTGTGGGGGTTGCACTTGGGCGGGGTTTTGATTTGGTGGCTCATATTACTGGGCGCAGATTTCCTGTGAGTGCTATTCGTGTTAAAAAATTCTGTTCTAATTCTGTGTATAGTACCGCTATCGACAAAACTGATTTTGTACCACCGGTTTCGATTTTACATGCTTTGGAGAAAACTATTCGCCATGAGTTTATTGATTCCAGTTCTGATGGTCCTCTTTTCTTTTCAGAATAGTATCAGAAGCTTTTTTCGCCGGTAGTGTGGCAGCATTTGCATATTACAAAGCAATCCTCTGGTTTCGTATTTTTGCAGCAGCGAATGTTCATCGCCTCCAAGCTCCTATCCGCCATCACCCAGCCCATGTTCTGGCTGGCGTTGTGGTGGGGGCTGGGCTTGTTGGTGTTGTGGCGCCGCCGTGTGCTGGGCATGGCTATGCTCTGGGCGGGCTTGGTGGTGTTGGGTTTGCTGGGGTTCAAGGCGCTGCCCGACGCTTTGTTGCGCCCCTTGGAGAACCGCTACGCTGCGCCGCCCGCGCACTCCATTGGGCAGCATGTGGGTGTGATAGTGCTGGGCGGAGCCACCGGGCACCCAGGCAGCTTTGTGGCTCACGGCCAAGTGCCCTTGGGCGATGCAGCCGAGCGCATGACTGCGCCGCTGTATCTGATGCGCCTGCACCCCTCGTTGGAGCTGGTGTTTACGGGTGGCGAAGGGCGGCTGCTGCCCACCGGCCTGACCGAGGCCGAACTGGCGCGCGCTTTTTTTGAGCAACAGGGGCTGGACATGGCCCGGGTTCACCTGGAAGGCGGCGCCCGCAACACGCGCGAAAACGCCATCAAAGTGGCCCAGCTTTTGGGGCCGCGCTGCCAGCAGCCTTGGCTACTGCTTACATCGGCCTGGCACATGCCCCGCGCCATGGCCGAGTTTGAGGCGCAAGGCTGCCGCGTAACGCCCTATCCGGTGGACTTTCGCACGGGCGCCAGCACCCCGCTCACCGAGTATTCATTGGCCCGTAGCCTGCTGCGCTGGCAAACGGCATTGCACGAGTGGCTGGGGCTGCTGGTTCAATCCTCCACATGACATCAAACCCACCCAACTCCAGCACCCCCAACACCACCAGCACCCGCACAGGCGTTTTGATCACCGGCGTGTCCGGCTTTGTGGGCCAAGCGCTCGAGCGCCGTTTGCACGATGCTGGGTTTGCGGTATCGGGCAGCGCGCGGCACGAGCACCGCATGGCGGGCGGCGCACTGGCCGGGGTGGCGCAGCTGCACACCAGCCAAGATTGGTCTGGCTTGTTGCGCGGGTGCAGCGCCGTGG
>Ga0208734_100183_pt1 | contig 15005 bp, 10 predicted proteins | sample Subbio2Aug_QV11A_FD_184824 | JGI IMG/M metagenome (GOLD analysis project Ga0208734, IMG submission 184824) | Serpentinite rock and fluid subsurface biosphere microbial communities from McLaughlin Reserve, California, USA - CR12Aug_QV11A (SPAdes) | ecosystem: Environmental > Terrestrial > Deep... | reverse complement strand
GGCGGCTTCATCCTCTTCATGCTGTTTATCGTCTTTAACCTGGCGCGCGAATCCAAGGCGGGCAAGTTTGGCACCTTCATTTTGCTGCTGGTGTTGTCGTTTGGGATGGTCGGCTTTCTGGCCAAAAGCGTGATCAAATGGTTTGTTGAATAGCCCCCTCACCGTGCACCTGCGCGTATCCACTCCACATGAGCCGAACCCATTTTCAATTGCCCGACCTGCTGCAGGATGAAACCCTCGAAATCGGGCAAACCGGTCTGATTTGCAGCGCCGACGGCTGGGGCGAGCAAACCGTTTCGGGCCTGTTGCTCGACTTTGATCAGGCCGCCCGCGTGATCAAAATCCGGCCCACTGCGCAGCAACGCAGCCTGAGTTTAAAGTTCAACCAAGTCAAGCGCTTGAAAATCGATGCGCGGCCGGTCAGCGAGGCCGACCACGGCCGCACCGATGCGCACAGCCTGGAGCTGCATCCGGCCACCCATTCTTTTCTGGTTTCCTTGCGCGACGGCGCGCTCTACTCGGGCATTTGCCTGGGCTACAAAAAAACCGACCAGGGTTTGTGGATTTTCCCCAAATCGGCCCTTGACGGCGAGCCGCAGCGCGTTTTTATTCCCAAAAGCGGGATTTTGCGCTTCGAGCTGCGCGCGGGCCAGCAGAGCCAAATCGCCGATACCGATTTTGCCCAGACCGTGTTGCACGAATGGCCGCACACGCAACCGCTGGCCCCGGTTGCCAGCGAGGCGCCCTCGGTGGTGGAAACCTTGGTTGATTTGCAGCGTGCGTTGCAACGGCAAGCCAGGTTGCAGCCAGTGCCCATCGGCGAGGCCCTGGTGGGGTTGGGCAAGATCACGCCTGAGCAGCTGGCGCAAGTGCTGGAGTGGCAGCAGTCCGACCAAAGCCGGCAACCGCTGGGGCAGCTGTTGCTTGATAAAGGCCTGGTGTCTGCAGCCGACCTGCAAACCGCCTTTGCCCGCAAAATGGGCTACCCCTTTGTCAATTTATACAAATTTCCGATCGATGCCAGCGCTTTGCGTCGCATTCCGTTGGCATTGGCGCAGCGCCTGCAGGTGCTGCCCCTTGTGGAGCAGGGTGGGGCGTTGGTGGTGGCCATGCTCGATCCGCTGCAGTTTCGCGTCATCGATGATCTGGAGTTCACAACCCAGCGCAAAATTTTGCCGGTGGTGAGTGTCAGCACCGAAATAGGTGAAAGCATTCAAAAAGCCTATCGCGAGGTGGGGTTGAGCGAGCTCTCTAGCGCCACCGCTCCCGCTTCTGCTGTTGCCGCCACTGCACGACCGGCCCAGGGGCCGCAGGATGCGGTGCAGTTGGCGGTTGAACTGGTTGGTGGGGCCAAAGACGATTTCGAAGAAAAGCCGATCGAGCAGTCCGACAACACCTTGGTGCGGTTGATCAATTCCATGATCGCTGAAGCGCACCAGCAAGGGGCCTCCGACATCCACATCGAGCCCTATCCGGGGCGCCAGAAATTGCAGATTCGCTTTCGCGTCGACGGCCAGATGCGCAACTACCTCGAGCTGCCGGCCAACTACCGCAACGCCTTGGTGGCGCGCATCAAGATCATGTGCGACCTCGATATCTCCGAACGCCGCAAACCGCAAGACGGCAAAATCAACTTTGCCAAGTTCGGTGGCTTGCCGATCGAGTTGCGGGTGACCACCGTACCCACTGCGGGCGGGCTCGAAGACGTGGTGTTGCGGTTGCTGTCTTCAACAAAGCCATTGGCGCTCGAGCAGTTGCAGCTCAATGCCCGCAATTTGCAGCGTTTCGAGGCCTTGGTCGAGCGCCCCTACGGTTTGTTTTTGTGCGTCGGCCCGACCGGCTCTGGCAAGACCACCACCTTGCATTCGGCGCTGCAGCGCATCAACACCCCGAACCGCAAAATCTGGACCGCCGAAGACCCGGTCGAAATCACCCAGCGTGGCTTGCGCCAGATACAGGTCAACGCCAAAATCGGTTGGAACTTCGCCAATGCCTTGCGCACCCTGTTGCGTGCCGACCCCGATGTGATCATGGTGGGCGAAATCCGCGACCATGAAACGGCGGAAATTGCTATCGAGGCGTCGTTGACCGGGCACTTGGTGTTTTCGACCCTGCACACCAATTCGGCTGCCGAAACGGTGGTGCGCCTGATCGATCTGGGGGTCGATCCTTTTTCCTTTGCCGATTCGCTGCAAGGGGTGTTGGCGCAGCGCCTGGTGCGGCGCTTGTGCAAGCACTGTGAGGTTGAGCGGCCGCTCGAGAGCGCCCAAATCGATGAGCTGCTGCGCGACTACCAAGCCCTGCTGCCGGCCACTCACCCCTTGCGCCAAGGCCATGCCCTGCTCGACGAATGGATGCAGGCTTATGCCAAGGACGGGCGCCTGCTCGTGCGCACGGCTCCCGGTTGCGAGCAATGCGGCCACAGCGGCTATGCGGGCCGCTTGGCTCTGCACGAGCTGTTGTGCGGCAGCCCGGACATGCGCCGCCTGATTCAAACCCGCGCTCGACCGACCGAGATTCAACACCTGGCGCTCGATGAGGGCATGCGCACCTTGCGCCAAGATGGCATAGAAAAGCTCCTGCAGGGCCTGACCAGCCTAGCCGAGGTGCGTTCCAACACCGTGGGCTAAGAGGCTGGTAGGCAACTGGGCCTTTTCTCAGCAGCCGCGCGTCACCGGGGGTTCGAGTTCGGTGGCTGACGCCAGCAGCTGGTGGCGCGCCAGTTCCAGCTTGGCGATCGCCATGCGGTGCACCTCGTCGGGGCCGTCGGCCAGGCGCAGGGTGCGCTGGTTGGCGTAGCTTTGTGCCAGCACGAAGTCTTGCGACACCCCGGCGCCGCCGTGCGCTTGGATCGCCCAATCCAGCACCTTGCAGGCGACGTTGGGGGCCACGACCTTGATCATGGCGATTTCGGCCTTGGCGACCTTGTTGCCCACCGTGTCCATCATGTAGGCGGCCTTGAGGGTGAGCAGCCGCGCCTGCTCGATCAGGCAGCGCGATTCGGCGATGCGCTCGTGCCAGACCCCCTGCGCCGCCAGCGGCTTGCCAAAGGCCACGCGCCGCGTCAGGCGCTGGCACATCAGCTCCAGCGCGCGCTCGGCGGCGCCGATGGAACGCATGCAGTGGTGGATGCGGCCCGGCCCGAGGCGGCCTTGGGCGATCTCGAAACCGCGCCCAGGGCCGAGCAGGATGTGGTTGGCGGGCACGCGCACCTGCTTGAGCTGCACCTCCATGTGGCCGTGTGGGGCATCGTCGTAACCAAAAACCGTCAGGGCGCGCTCGATTTGCACGCCGGGTGCATCGGCCGGCACCACGACCATCGACTGCTGGGCGTGCCGGGGCGCTTGCGGGTCGGTTTTGCCCATCAGGATAAAGACGGCGCAGCGCGGGTCACCGGCACCGGAGGACCACCATTTGCGCCCGTCGATGACCAGCTCGTCGCCGTCGCGCTCGATGCGGCATTGGATGTTGGTGGCGTCGGACGAGGCGACTTCGGGTTCGGTCATCAGGAAGGCCGAACGGATTTCACCGCGCAACAAGGGGTTGAGCCAGCGGTCTTTGAGCGCCTCGCTGGCGTAGCGCTCCAGCGTTTCCATGTTGCCGGTGTCGGGGGCCGAGCAGTTGAACACCTCGGGGGCAAAGCTGACACGGCCCATGATCTCGCACAGCGGGGCGTACTCGAGGTTGCTCAAGCCCTCGGGGGCGCGCGGGGAATTGGGTAAAAACAGGTTCCACAGACCGGCGGCGCGGGCCAGTGGCTTGAGCTGCTCGACCAGCTCGGTCGGGCGCCAGGGGTTGCCGCGGGCGCGGTTGGCGGCCACCTCTGCCATGAAGCGCGCTTCGTTGGGGTAAATGTGGGCGTCCATGAAGGCTTGCAGGCGCGCTTGCAGGTCTTTGACCTTGGGGCTGTAATCGAAGTGCATAAAGGCTCCTCTGGGTGGGCGTGGGCGGGGTTTTGGGTGGCAGGGCGAGGGGCTCAGGCAGCGCGCTGGGCAAAGGACCAAGCCAGCTCGGCCAGCGGCCGCGCCCCGGCCCCGGACTGGCGCGCTTGGGCGCTGGACGCGGTGCCGGCCTCGACCCGTTTGGCGATCCCCTGCAGAATCGCCGCCAGCCTGAACAGGTTGTAGGCCAGAAAGAAGTTCCAGTCTTGTTGCAGCGCCTCGGGGTCGTAAAAACCCGTGCTGGCGCAGTAGCGCTCGATGTACTCGCGCTCGCTGGGTATCCCCAGGGCTTGCAAGTCGAGCCCGGCGATGCCGCGAAACTGCCCCGGCTCGATGTGCCAGGCCATGCAGTGGTAGCTGAAGTCGGCCAGCGGGTGCCCTAGGGTGGAAAGCTCCCAGTCGAGCACCGCCAGCACTTGGGCCTGCTCGGGGTGGAATACCAGGTTGTCGAGCCGGAAGTCGCCATGCACCACGCACACGCGGCTGTCGTCGCGCGCCAGCGCCGGGATGTGGCGGGGCAGCCAGTCGATCAGGCGCTCCATCGCGGGGATGGGCTGCGTGACTGAAGCCTGGTACTGCTTGCTCCAGCGCGCGATCTGGCGCTCGAAGTAGTTGCCGGGTTTGCCGTAGTCGGCCAGTCCCACGGCCTGCACATCGACCCGGTGCAGCGCCGCCAGCACGCGGTTCATTTCTAGGTAGTGGGCGCGCCGCTGCGCCGCGCTCAGGCCGGGCAGGGCCTGCTCCCAGAGGATGCGCCCGGGCACGTATTCCATCAGGTAAAAGGCGCGCCCGATCACCGCTTCGTCGGCGCACAGCAGTTCCATGCGCGGCACCGGCACCGCCGTGTCGGCCAGCGCACGCATGAGGCGGAATTCGCGCTCGATGGCGTGCGCCGAAGGCAGCAGCTTGGCCGCCGGGCCCGGTTTGCTGCGCAGCACCCAGTCGTGCTGCGGCGTGCGCAGGCGGTAGGTGGGGTTGGACTGGCCGCCGGGAAATTTCTCGATCAGCAAAGGGCCGGCAAAACCGGGCAGATGCGCACGCAGCCATGGCTCCAGCGCGCTTGCATCGAAGGGCAGCTCGGCCGCCGGAGCGCTGGGGGCAGAGTCAGGCGCGGCCGGATCAGGTGCGGCCGGATCATGTGCGGCTGGGTCGTGGGAGGAAGGGTCGTGGGAGGAAGGGTCGATCATGGCCGCTGGGTGCATCCAAAGGGTTTTAGTGTTCGGCGGCGGCGATGCGCAGCAGCGCGCTGCGGTCGCACACCACCAGGCCGCCGGGTTCGATGCGGATGGCTTGCTCGCGCTCCATCGCTTTGAGCTCTTGGTTGACGCGCTGGCGCGAAGCGCCCAGCATCTGCGCCAGTTCTTCTTGTGCCAGCTGCAGCCCGATGCGGGTCTCGCTGGCGTTGGCCAGGCAGGGCACGCCGTAGCTGCGCGACAGGTGCAGCAGCTGCTTGGCCAACCGGGCGCGCAAGGGCAGGGTGTTGAGGTCTTCCACCAGCCCGAACAGGTTGCGGATGCGCCGCGCCTGCAGGCGCAGCAGGGCTTCGTAGAGCTCGACGTGCTGGGCCAGGATTTTTTGGAAATCCTTGCGCGCCACGCACAGCAACGAGGTGGGCCCGTGGGCGTAGGCGTCGTGGGTGCGGCGCTCGCCGTCGAACATCGCAATCTCGCCAAACCAGACCCCGGGTTCGACGTAGGTGAGCGTGACCTGCTTGCCCGCCAGCGAGGTGGAGCTCACGCGCACGGCGCCCTTGCTCACCGCCGACCATTCGGTGGGCGGGTCGCCGCGGGCGGCGATCAGGTCGCCGTCCTGGAAGCGTCTGACAAAAGCGCATCGGAGGATGTCGTGCCGCAGTGAGGGTGAAAGGGTGTTGAACCAGCGACCGCTGTTGATCGCTTCGCGTTCCTGCATTGTGAGAATGGGTTCGTCCATGGGCTGTCTTGTGGGTGACTGGGGGCGGTGCGAGGTGTCACCGGGGTGACCGCGCAGGCTGGAGTACGAAATGTTTGCACGCATCGAGCGGCATGGAATTGGGGGCGGGGGTTCCATGTGCCAAAATGAGACCCAGTGAGCAAAACAAGCACGATCAAAACAAGGATTGGCAGATGATGAAGTTGGCGCTGGGCAGCGCGCTTTTGGTGGCGGTTACGCAAACGCTGGCGACAGGCTTGGGGCCGACCCAAGGCGATGTCATTATCGGTCGTCCCTTCGATATTCTGGTGCAAACCCGAACCGAGCCCGGTCAGGGTTTGGCCGACTTGTGCCTGCAGGTGCGGTTGCAGTATGGCGAATCGCAAGTACCGGGCGTGTCGCTGAGCACCAGCTTGCAAAGCACAGGGGCTGGCGGTGAGGCCCTGCTGCGGGTGCGCAGCACCGAACCCATCAACGAACCGATCGTGACCTTGGGCTTGCAGGTGGGCTGCCAAACGGTGTTCAGGCGCACGTACACGCTGCTGGCTGATTGGGTGCCGGTGCAGGCTGTTGCGGCAGCCGACCCAGCCGCTGCCGCCTTGGCTGCTCCGGCGCTTGTGCCCAGGCCCGTGGCCAACGGTGCGGCAGCCACGCCTGCCGCTGCAGACGTGGTGCCGGCAGCGCCACCCCCAGAGCAAACCCCAATACGCTTGAGCGCACCCGCACCGCGCCCTGCTGGGCTAGAGCGCCTGCGCAGCAAAGCGCCGCCCCGCATGGCCCAAGTGCCTGCCGCCGCGCCGGTTGCGATCGCCACACCCGCCGCCCCGCTGGCCCCGCCCCCAACGGTGGCCGCTGGCGCGCGCTTGCAACTCGACCCGATCCCGATGCCTGCTCAGGCGTCACCGGTGGCGGCGGTTGCGCCCGAGGGCGCTGTCGCTGGCGCGCTGCCCGATGCCCCCTTGGCCGAGGTGGGTGCAGCCCAAAACGTGCTGGCCGCCCCAGAGCAGGAGTTGCTGGCGCTGCGTGCCGAGCAGGAACAACTGCGCTTGGCTCTGCAAAGCACCCAAGCTCAGTTGTTGCAAATGCAAACCCAGGCCCAAGCCGGTGTGCCCGCGGCGTGGCTTTACGGCTTGGGCGCCTTGCTGTTGTTGTTGCTCGGCGGGGCCTTGTATGCCCATCGATCGGGTCGGTTGCTGCTTTCACGCCCGGCCGCAGCCACGCCGGCACCGTGGTGGGAAACCACTTTGCCCGATCAGGCCATGCAAACCAAACCGGGCTTTGAGCCGTCGCAGCCCTTGATTGGGCCAGCGGGCGCGTCTGCGCCAGCTGCCGTGCCTGTGTCTGCTGGCCTAGGCAGCGACGCCGAGGCAACGAACCAAGCTGCCCGCGCTGAAGAGTCCACAGTGCAGCCAATGGGTGGCCCACCTGCGGTGTCTGGGCCGGCGCTCGCACCCACTACTCAGGCTCCTGCTGCGCTGCCTTTGGATTGGCTTGATGTCGATGCGGTAGCTGGGCTTGATGTGGTCGAGGGCCGTGCTTCGATGTTTGTCGAGGTGCCTGTGGCGGTGCTCGATCTGCGAGCCTTGATCGAGGTCTGGCAACAGGCCGAGTTTTTCGAATCGATCGCACAGGGCACCCAGGCCATGGAGGTGCTCAAGGCCTTTGTGGCTGGGCACGCACGGGCCAGCGAGGCCCCCTACTTGCGCTGGCTGGCTCTGGCTGCACAAACCGGCAATGCATCCGAACTGGCCGAGGCCACCCGTTTTTACGAGAATCACTTTCAGCGCATTGCACCCAGCACCGAAGCCATCTTGGCGCAGCGCGGGCTCGAGCACAATGTGGCGCTGCTGCAAACTCTGCAGGCGCAGTGGCCGCAGACCGGCGCAGCGGCGGTCATCGAGCGCGCCTTGGCCTCTCAACCCGGTGAGCCTGGTAGCGTGCTGACCGTGCGCACGCTGGTGGCTTTCGACGATTTGCTCGTCTTGACCGATGTGCTGGATGCCTTGTTAAACCCGCCCATCCCCATGCTCGATTTGGGTTTGGCCCCCGAGCCGGAACCCACGCCCCACCAACCCCCGACACCAGCTTCCAAGCCCGACCCGATGTCGATCGATTTCGACCTTGGTCAGTTGGATTGGGGTGACGGCAAAGCCGCTGCCAAACCCGATCTGGACCCAAGCGCTCAGCGCTGATAGTGCAGCGACCCGGGGTTGACGATGTGGGTCGGGGTGCCTTTGATGTAGTTGAGAATGTTGTCGAACGCGGCCGAAAAATACTGCTCGTAGCTGTTTTGCTCGACAAAGCCGATGTGCGGCGTGCAGATGCAGTTTTCCAGTCGCAGCAGGGCATGCCCCTGCAAGATCGGCTCGGACTCGAACACATCCACCGCCGCCATGCCGGGCCGGCCGCGGTTGAGTGCGGCCACCAGCGCATCGGGCTGGATCAGTTCGGCGCGCGAGGTGTTGACCAGTAGGGCCGTGGGCTTCATCAGGCTCAAATCCTCAAAGCTCAGGCAGCCCTGGGTGCTGGCCCCAAGGCGCAGGTGCAGGCTGAGCACATCCGACTGCGCCAGCAGCTCGGCTTTGGACGCGGCGGCCTCGTAGCCGTCGGCGCTGGCCTGCGCGCGCGCGGCTTCGCTGCCCCAGACCAGAACCCGCATCCCAAAGGCGCGGCCGTAGCCAGCCACCATGCGCCCAATGCGGCCGTAGCTCCACACCCCCAGCGTTTTGCCGTGCAGCACCATGCCGATGCCAAAATTGGCCGGCATGGAGGCGGTTTTGAGGCCCGACTGCTGCCAGACCCCGTGCTTGAGGTGCGCCACGTAATGCGGCAGGCGGCGCATGGCGGCCAGAATCAGCGCCCAAGTGAGCTCCGCCGGGGCCACCGGCGAGCCTTTGCCTTCGGCCACCGCCACCCCGTGTTCGGTGCAGGCATCGAGGTCGATGTGCGGCCCCACGGCCCCGGTCTGGGCGATCAGGCGCAGCTTGGGCAGCTTGTCGAGCAGCTGGCGCGTGATCTGGGTGCGCTCGCGGATCAGTACCAGCACCTGGGCGTCGCGCAGCCGCACCGAGAGCTGGCCCACGCCCTTGATGGTGTTGGTGAACACCTTGGCCGGGTAGGGTTCGAGCTTGGCGGCGCAGGGCAGCTTGCGCACGGCGTCTTGGTAGTCGTCGAGGATCACGATGTTCATGGTGGCTATTGTGCCCGGCTGGCGCGGCGGCTGCGGCTGCAATAGTGGCACACGGCGCGCGGTTGGGCATTTGGGCTTAACATGGCCGCCCATGTCCAGCCTACAACTTTCTGCAGCCGCTGCCCCAGCCCTTGCCGTGCCGTGGCGCGCCGACGCGCGCGTGATGGGCTTGGTCGGGCTGGCGCACGGCAGCTCGCATTTTGGCCATCTGCTGCTGCCGCCGCTGTTTCCGCTGCTGATGCTCGAGTTTGGCCTGTCGTTCACCGACGTCGGCCTGCTGATGACGCTGTTTTTTGCCGTCTCCGGGCTCGGGCAGGCGGCCTCGGGCTTTGTGGTCGATCGCGTGGGCGCGCGTCCGGTGCTGTTTGCCTCGCTGCTGCTGTTCATGGGGGCAGCCTTACTGGCCTCGCAGGCCGATGGCTACACGACGCTTCTGCTGGTGGCCGCACTCGCCGGCTTGGGCAACGCATCCTTTCATCCGGTCGATTTTTCTATCCTCAACCAGCGCGTGTCGGCCTCTAGGCTGGGCCATGCCTACAGCGTGCACGGCATCAGCGGCAACCTGGGGTGGGCGCTGGCGCCGGTGTTTTTGGTGGGTTGGTCGATGCTGCTGGACTGGCGCAGCGCCTACCTCGCCGCCGCTGGGTTGTACCTGTTGGTGTTCTTGCTGTTGCTCTGGCAGCGCGAGCACCTGCAATCCGAGGTGCTGCGCCGCCCGGCGGGTGCAGCGGCGGGCAGCGACCTGGCTTTCATGCGCCAGAGCGTGGTCTGGTGGTGTTTTGCCTTCTTTTTGCTCACCACCCTGACGCTGGGTGTGGTGCAAAACTACTCGGCCTCGATCCTGAAGGCGCTGCACGGCGTGAGCCTGCAGGCCGCCACGCTGACGCTGAGCGCCTACATGGTGTGCGGGGCGCTGGGCATGTTGGCGGGCGGTTTTGTGGCGGCGCAGGCGCGGCGCAGCGATTGGGTGGTGGGCGCTTCGATGGCCGCTGGTGCGCTGCTGCTGCTGCTGGCCGCCACCGGCTGGCTGGGCGGCACGGGCACCATGCTGCTGCTGGCGGCCACGGGTTTTGCGGTCGGTATTGCCGCGCCCAGCCGCGACCTGCTGATCAAGCAGGTCACGCCCAAGGGGGCCACCGGGCGCGTCTATGGCACCGTGTACTCGGGGCTGGACGTGGGCTTTGCCATCGCGCCGCTGATTTTCGGCGTGTTTATGGACCGCGGCTGGTACGCCGCCACCTTGGCCGGTGCGGGGGTGGTGCTGCTGCTGTCGATTGGCGTGGCGCTGGGGGTGGGGCGGCGCAGCCCACTGCGGCGCTAACTGCCCTGCAACGCCGCGCAGGCGGCCTCGAGCAGCCCCGTGCTTTCGCACGCCAGCACCCGGCGCTGCGGCAGGCTGCGCAGCCAGGTGAGCTGGCGCTTGGCCAGTTGGCGCGTGGCGGCTGCACCTTGTTCGGCCAAGGTGGCGAGCTCGGCCGCTGTGAACTGGCTGCGCCCGCTGGCCTCGAGCGCATCCAGCGCCTGCCAGACCTGGCGGTAGCCGACGCTGCGCAGGGCCGGCAGGCCCGGGTGCAGGTCGGGGCGCTGGCGCAGGGCACGCACCTCGTCGATCAGCCCGTGCTCGAGCATGGCGGCAAAGCGCTGCCCGATGCGCTGGTGCAGCCAGGCGCGTTCGAGCGGCTCCAGCGCCAGCAGCAGGCCCGGCTGGCCATTGATGTGCAGCGGCTGCGATCCGGCCGGGTTGGGAGCGCGCTGTGCGCGGGTGTGAAACGACGACAGCGGCCGCCCGCTGGCGCGCCAGACTTCGAGCGCGCGCCCGATGCGCTGCGCGTCGTTGGGGCTCAGCCGCGCCGCCGTGGCGGCATCCACCGCCGCCAGCTGCGCGTGCAGCGCCGGCCAGCCCAGTTGCGCCGCTTGGGCCTCCAGCGCAGCGCGCAGCGCCGGGTGCGCGGCCGGCATGTCGTCTAGGCCTTCGAACAGCGCCTTGAAGTAGAGCAGGGTGCCGCCCACCAGCAGCGGCAGGCGGCCGCGCGCGGCGATCTGCGGCAGCAGGCGTTGCACGTCGGCGACGCAGGCCGCTGCACTGTAGCTCTGGCTTGGGTCGAGGATGTCGATCAGGTGGTGCGGCACGGCGGCGCGCTCGGCGGCGCTGGGTTTGGCGCTGCCGATGTCGAGCCCACGATAGACCAGCGCCGAGTCGATGCTGATGATCTCGAGCGGGTACTGGCGCGCCAGCGCCAGCGCCAGCGCGGTCTTGCCGCTGGCGGTGGGGCCGGCGATGGCCAGCCAGGCTGGTGGCGCGCTGGTGGGGCTGGTGGGGCTGGGGCCTGAGGCGCTGGGGTTCATCGCGCTCGCTCGGGCTGGTGTGGGGCCGGTGCCGGGTCGCCAAAGCGCTGCACCAGCGTCCAGGCCACGGCGGCGATCAGCACGCTCCAGAACCACAGCCCGTCGGTGAGCGGGCGCACGCTGGCGCCTTCGGTGCCGGTGGGCATCTGCGCCGCCAGATAGGTGCCCATGGCAAAAGCCACCATCATCATCAAAAAGCCGCTCAGCGCCGAGGCCGTGCCGGCAGCGTGCGGGAACGGCCCCACGGCCCCGCTCTGGCCGCACGGTTGGTGCATGCCGTGCGCCAAAATGAACAAATAGTAAGGCAGCATGATCGCCCAGACGCTGTGCCAGCCCAGCCAGCCCAAGGCGCCGATCAGGCTGCCGCCGCACAGCGTCAGGGCGCCGGCCACGGCCACGGTGCGGCGCAGCCCCAGGCGCACGATCAGGCGTCGGCACAGCACCGTGCCCACAATGTACACCGCCGACATCGAAAACATCAGCAAGCCGTATTCGGTTTTGCTCAAGCCCAGCGCGTTGATGAACACGAACGACGAGCTGGCCAAAAACGTGAACAAACCGGCATACGAGGCGCTAAGCAGCAGCGCCCAAGCCCAAAAAGTGGGGTGGCGCAAAATCACGCCCCAGGTGCGCAGCAGCACCGCTGGGCGCAGCGCTTGCGGGTTGGGCTGGCGCAGGCTTTCCTCGAAGCGCCACAACACCAGCGCCAGCACGGCGGCCCCAAACAGGGCCAGCACGCCCAAGGCGGCGCGCCAACCCATCCAGTCCGACAACAAACCGCCCAGCGGCGCGCTGATGCAGGCCAGCACGCCCAAGCCAGTCAGGCCCTTGGACATCATGCGTGCGCCCTCGACCGGGGCGTAGAGGTCGCGCACAATGGCGCGCGCGCCCATCACGGCCGCACCCAGCGCGGCGCCTTGCACGATGCGCCACAGCACCAGCTGCTCGACGTTGGCGGCAAACACGCTGCCCACCGAGGCCAGCGCGTACAGCGCCAAGCCCGCCAGCAAGATCGGGCGCCGGCCATAGCGGTCTGACAGTGGGCCCCAAAACAGTTGCGAGAACCCAAACGCCAGCAGCAGCGCCGACAGCGTGAGCTGCGCCTGGTGCATGGTGGCACCCAGGTCGAGCGTCAGCGCCGGCAGCGCCGGCAGGTACAGGTCGGTGGTGAGCGGCTGCAGCCCCAGCAGCAGCGCCAGCAACAGCACCACCAGCCCAGCGGGCATGGGGGCTGGTGGCGGCTGCCGGGCCGGGCTCAAATCACTCCTTGGGCCAGCATGGCGTCGGCCACCTTGACAAAGCCGGCGACGTTGGCGCCGTCGGTGTAGCTCACCGAGCCGTCGGCGCGCTTGCCGTGGCGCACGCAAGCCTCGTGGATGCCGACCATGATGCCGTGCAGGCGCGCATCGACTTCGTCGCGGTCCCAGTTCAGGCGCATGGCGTTTTGGCTCATCTCGAGGCCCGAGGTGGCCACGCCGCCGGCGTTGCTGGCTTTGCCCGGCGCGTAGAGCACGCGTTCGGCTTCGAGCAGGCGGATGGCGTCCATGGTGGTGGGCATGTTAGCACCCTCGGCCACGCACTTGACGCCGTTTTTCAGCAGGGTGCGCGCGTCGTCGGCGTCGAGCTCGTTTTGGGTGGCGCAGGGCAGGGCGATGTCCACCGGAACCGCCCAGGGCTTGACGCCGGCCTCGAAGCGCGAGCCGGTGCGCTGCGCGTAGTCGCTGACGCGGCCGTAGAGGTGGTTTTTGACCTCCATCAGCTCGGCCAGCTTCTCGGTGTTGAAGCCGTCTTCGTCGATCACGGTGCCGCTGGAGTCGGATACGGTGACCACTTTGGCCCCCAACGCCATGGCTTTTTCGACCGCGTACTGGGCCACGTTGCCCGAGCCAGAGACGCTCACGCGCAGGCCGTCGAAGCTCATGCCCTGGCGCTTGAGCATTTCTTGGGCGAAATAGACCGTGCCGTAGCCGGTGGCCTCGGGGCGGATGAGCGAGCCGCCAAAGCTCAGGCCCTTGCCGGTAAAGACGCAGTCGGCGCGGTTGCTGAGCTTTTTCATCATCCCGGCCATGTAGCCGACTTCGCGCCCGCCCACGCCGATGTCGCCCGCGGGCACGTCGGTGTCAGAGCCGATGTGGCGGAACAACTCGCTCATCAGCGCCTGGCAAAAGCGCATCACCTCGCCCGGGCTTTTGCCCTTGGGGTCGAAGTCCGAGCCGCCCTTGCCGCCGCCCATGGGCAGGGTGGTGAGGGCGTTTTTGAAGGTCTGCTCAAAGGCCAGAAACTTGAGGATCGACAGGTTGACCGAGGGGTGAAAGCGCATCCCGCCCTTGTAGGGGCCGATGGCCGAGCTGTGCTGGATGCGGTAGCCGCGGTTGACCTGCACGTCGCCGTGGTCGTTGACCCACGAGATGCGAAACATGAGCACGCGCTCGGGCTCGACCAGCCGATCGAGCAACCCCTGTTCGGCGTACTTGGAGTGTTGCTGGATGAAGGGCCACAGGCTCTCGACGACCTCGGTGACGGCTTGCAAAAACTCGGGCTGACCGGGGTTGCGCTGGCTGACTTGAGCCAGAAAATCGTGCGCGCTGGCGTATTTCATGACGGGATGGTGGTTGTATGGGGGTGGGATGGACTAGAAAAGCGCACCGATTTTGCACCAATTTTGCGCCTAATTTGGCCTCAATTTGCCCCATGGTGGTGCGAGCAGCCCAATTCGGCCTAGATACCGCCCTAGACTGCTTGAGAATGGTGCGCAACCCCTAGCGCCCGCGCAAAAACAGGGCGTCGAGTTCTTTGAGGCTTAGCTGGCGCCAGGTCGGGCGGCCGTGGTTGCACTGGTCGCTGCGCTCGGTGGCTTCCATCTGGCGCAGCAGGGCGTTCATCTCGGGCAGGCTCAGGCGCCGGTTGGCGCGCACGGCGCCGTGGCAGGCCAGGGTGGCGAGCAGATCGTCGCGGGCGCGTTGCAGCAGTTGGGTGCCGCCGTGTTGCTCGAGTTCGGCCAGCACGCCGCGCGCCAGCGCCACAGCGTCGCCTAGTGCCAAGGCAGCGGGCACGGCGCGCACCGCCAGCGTCAGGCGCGACAGAGGCTCGATCTGCAGCCCGAGCCGTTGCAGCGCCTCTTGCTGCACCTCGGCCGTGGCCAGCTCCAGCGCGGTGGCGGCAAAGGTGGCCGGAATCAGCAGCGGCTGGCTGGGCAAGGTGGCGGCGGCGGCGTTCCACTGGCGCTTCAGGCCTTCATAGACGATGCGCTCGTGCGCGGCGTGCATGTCCACCAGCACCAACCCGTGGCGGTTTTGCGCGAGGATGTACACCCCGTGCAACTGGGCCAGCGCGTGGCCTAGGGGCCAGTCGGTGTCGGGGGCGGGCTCGGGTTGCGGCTGGCCTAGATCGGGGGTTGTTGCTCCTGCTCCTGCTCCTTGCGTGGCTTGTGTTGCCTCGGTGCTGCCTTGGGCTGCGCTCTGCGGCCACGACCCGTAGGCCGGTGCGGATGTGGGTGTGGCTTCGGGCCTGCGCGGCCACAGCGCCGCGACATCGCTCACCTGCCGCCCAGCTAGGCCGCTTGTTGCCGCGCGCTCGGGCCACGCTTGGGCGTTGGGCCAATTGCTGGCGCTGGGCCA
>Ga0208734_100180_pt1 | contig 15262 bp, 13 predicted proteins | sample Subbio2Aug_QV11A_FD_184824 | JGI IMG/M metagenome (GOLD analysis project Ga0208734, IMG submission 184824) | Serpentinite rock and fluid subsurface biosphere microbial communities from McLaughlin Reserve, California, USA - CR12Aug_QV11A (SPAdes) | ecosystem: Environmental > Terrestrial > Deep... | reverse complement strand
AACGATAAGCCGACGTTTCAATAACTTTACTCATGATTTGAGTCTATACTAATGATGAGCTTGTGTCCAGCACTAATTGCAGTGGTCTACCTAATGATAGTCACGACTTATGGGTAATGATAAGCCCAATGGGAGAGGGTAATTGTCGGGAAGGGTGCTGTAGGGGCGAACCTGCGTGTTCGCCCGGTTGCTCTCCCGCAGGGAGAGGGGAATTGTTGGGATGTCAGAAGGGCTTATGCCCTCGCTCGTACCATGTAGGGGCGGGTTTCAAACCCGCCCAAGCAGATAGTAGATGCTATTTTGAGAGTGAGCGGTATGAAGGAGGCGACAGAAATGAAAAAGGTTAATCTCTCCTTAAACGAAACCGTGCTGGCGCGTGACTTGGAGCGCTATAGGGAAAAAGCGCTGGAGCTTGGAGCGACTAACGCTTGCCTGGTGCGCACGGCTCAGATTCCAGTCGATGAAACGGTCGTCCTGAAATGTCAGATTCCTAGATGTTTCGGTTATGGCGTATCTGCAAATTGTCCTCCACATACACTAAAACCTGAGGAATTGCGCCAGCATTTGAAAAAATATGCGTGGGCAGTATTTTTTAGCATGGATGTGTCGGCGGAAGTCATCGTGCGAGATAAGGCTACAATTAAGGAAAGAGTGTCAGCTTATCAGGAGATTAGTAAAATTGTCGGTGCGCTTGAGTCGCAGGCCTTTTATGACGGTTACTACTTAGCGTTTGGTCTTGGGGCAGGCTCGTGTCGGCATACTTTTTGCGGCAAAGAAGAAGCATGTCTGGCTTTACAGGGAAAGAAGTGCCGCTTTGCGCTGCTCGCCAGACCTTCCATGGAAGCAGTGGGAATTGATGTTTTTCAACTGGCGACACAGCAAGGATGGGAAATTTATCCTATCGGCAGTGGCATTAAGTCAGACAATGTGCCAAAAGGTGTTCTCGCTGGCATAGTCATTATTAAGTAGTTCCCGCACAAGAGAAAAAGCCCCTGTTTTGCCTAACGGCAAAATCAAGGGCTTAGCATGTTAAACAAATAGGCAAGCCTTTTTTAGTAATTCGCCGGATAACGAATAATACTTACTTTTTGATGTTTATGAATCTCTCACAACGCCATTCTCGATGATATATGGTCTGCCGCTCGAGGGGCAGACCAGGTCTATGGTTTCCACAAACGGCTCTTGGCCAGCTGTTGTTTCCAGCAGTTGACTAAGTTCGGTGGGATAGACGCCGAAAGCTGCTTGATACCTGTCGACACCAGCCTGGAGATAGGCGATGTTTTCTGCGCAGACATTGCCCGACGGTCCGCCACTTGAAGTTGTGCTTGCGGCACTATAGACAATAAAGCCGAGCAAAAGGATGCCAATCACGATTGCAATTGTTGCGGGAGAAAGTGAGTTTTTCTTTTTGGGGACACTTTTTTTAGAGCCGCCTGTTTTTTTACCAGTCTGTTGAGGTTTTGCTTTTTTCTCCATCTTGCTCCTCCCCTCTAGGGCTTGTTCCTAGAAACACTAGAGCAATTATAGCAATTTTACGCCATGCTTGTCAACAGGGTGCTAAGCTTTGCGCCGCATCTTGAGAATGGCCAACGCTCCTATTAGTGCGGCTGAAACTAGGGCTATCGTATAATAAGCTGTATTATTAGGAGCTGCAACAGGAGCTGCGGCAGTATCATTGGCAGGAGTTGGCTCAGATTCTTCGGCAGGAGCGCCTGTCGCTCTAAACGTTTGCTCCTGGGGGTCCGAGGGAGCAAGCTTGTTGTCTTCCTCTTCTAATGCTTTCAGTTCGTCAGCCGTTAGTACTACCTTTTGGTCTACCCTGACCGGCACCTGTATTTTTTGCTCACTCGTCAGTCCCTGGTCGATTACGGCTTCCAGCATATACACTTCCACTTTGATGTTAAAGAATTCACGCAGCCAGCCGTCTTCGATGGTGATGGCAGCCGCGTTGGTGTTGTGCGTCTCGGCTAGGTGGTTGACAGCTATTGTTCTAAGTTCCTCACTTACTTCGGGGTCCAGCACTTTAAGGATTGCCATAGTTGGTGCCGACATGATTAACAGTAATCCGCAAACGACTGCAAGAACAAGTGATTTTTTGATCATTTCAATCCCTCCAAAAATTTGATTTACCGGTTTAGACGAAAGAAGCAGAGATTTGTTCCGTAAAGTTACTAAAATAACGGAGCGCTTTTTATTTACTGGGAACGCAGCTTGACTTGTGCATTGAGCATAATTATGCTAAGTTTACACAAGATAACTAAATATAGGTAAAGGTATGCGGGGGTAGTCTTATGGAAAAACAAATCTATAAAAATCGCAAGATTGTCTTGTTGACTAAACATCAAAAGGAGGAGGCAATTCGGCCAATCCTTGAAGAAGCCACAGGCTGTACGATCATTGTTGAATCAAGCTTTGACACAGATAAATTTGGTACTTTTTCCAGGGATATCACGAGAACCAAATCACAGCTAGAGACAGCCAGGCTGAAGATTAAAGAGGGGATGCTGCTCACCGGGCTGGAGATTGGCATTGCCAGTGAAGGAAGTTTTGGCTCTCATCCGTTTATTCCCGCGCCTTGGAATATTGAGTTGGTACTATTGATTGATCAGCAGGAAAACTTTGAGTTGTATGGTATCCATGAGAGTGGCGAGACAAATTTTGCCCAGCTTACTACGGCTAGTTTTAACGAGGCGGTAAATTTTGCAAAAAAAATCGGCTTTCCGGAGCATTTTTTAATCATCAGACCAGATGACAGCGAAGCGGCGCAAATGATTAAAGGGATAAATAATTGTGACTGGCTCGAAGAGGCGTTTGCATTGAGTACCGCAAATTCTCATTCAGGCAAAGTGTTTATCGAAACTGATATGAGGGCACATGCAAATCCGACGAGAATGGGAAATATTAGAAAAGCCACGGCAGACTTAATAAGCAAATTGCACAATTTTTGTCCAAATTGCGCGGCACCTGGCTTTATTGTTAGTGAAAGAATTCAGGGGCTTCCTTGCGAATTATGCGGGCTTCCCAGTGATTTAGTGCTAAAAAATATAAGTAAATGTTATAAATGCAGCCATGTTCTGGAGCGGTTACATCCCAACGGACAATTTGCCGCCGCCCAATATTGTCATTTTTGCAACCCATAGCTTGGCTGTAAGAAAAAAGTGCCCGCTTCTCCGGAGAGAAGGGGCCTTTTTTTACAGCCTAGGAAAGAGAATTCCTAGGCAGCAGGGAGGAGTTAAGATGCTCTCAAGCGTTTATGGTGAAGCTTGTGCCGCTAAGTCAGCCATTTCTTGTGTTGCTTTGCGGGCTGCTTCGAGGATACGTCTTCCTTCAGCGGCATTGTGGAAGCCGGTGCTGTTTTCCACCAGGAACCAATCCAGGAATAGTTGTGCTTCCCGGTGTTTCCCTTGAGCTTGCTTGACTAATTCCAGATTGACGTTGGGTGCACGACGTGCGTCACGCAAGGCATTGATTGCTTTTTCCAATTCAAGACCTATTTCGTTGGCGCTGGAGCGTAATTCGCCTTGGATAGCCTCTGTCCTGGTTTTAATTTCTGCCAGGTCGGCGTGGCAGCGTTGGCAGGAGGCTTCCAGATGCTTTAGCGGGCTGGTCAGCCAGTGTTGCGTGTATTCATTGCCTTGAGCATCTTTAACTTTGGGCATGTGGCAATCGCTACAGGTGAGTCCCAGATTAGCATGAATACTGCCCTGGTAAAACTCAAACTCCGGGTGCTGTACTTTGTGGACGCCGGCACCGGTACGGGGATGGGTCCAATCAGAGAAGTTTTCTGCGTTAAAATGTGCGAGCGCATCTTCCGGGCGGAAGCCTTGGCTCCAGGGGAAGACTATTTTGTTTTGTGTAAACGGCCCTTCGAAATAATATTCAGAGTGGCATTGTGCACAGACAAGCGAGCGCATATCAAAGTCGGCTAATGTTTTTCCTTGGGCGACAATGGCTTCCTCCAGCCAAGGACGAGTAAGGCGCAAGGCAAAATCCGGGCTGTCCGGGTCATGACAGTCAATACAGGCCACAGGGTGTGCTGTTTTTCTGGCTACTTCACTCCAGGGCATAGTGTCAAACTCTACCTGGCCATATTCTGCCACCAGCGCCGGGTAATCGGCAGACTTGCAGCCGAAACATACGCCGCCAAATTTGGGGCGCCCTGTCACCAGCGTGTCCTCAATGGCGTACATGTGGCCGCGGGATTCGCGGAAGTCAAACCAAAAGCCGAAGCCATGGTACATCGTGCGCATAAAGGGATAAGCGTCCAACTTCTGGTAAGGAACTGAGCCGGCAAAGGCTGTCGCCGCCTCCTCTGTTGAGCGCAAATAGCTGGCTACCTGAGCGGGAAACTTTGTTTGCCAATACTCAACAGCAGCCTGACTAACAGGTGCTGCTACCGGCGCTTCTACCGGCGCGGCTGCTGGTTGGCAACCGGATGCCAGCACAGATAACAACAAGACGAATAGAAGAAAAAGCTTCTTTTTGCTAGTAATTTTATGCAATTTTTTTGACCTCCCTTTTTTTGAACAATTTTACAATTTTTTCGAGCTTAGGTTTACGGCGTCGTAAAGAGTAAATGCTCCATCCACCCCCCTGTTAGCGAATATCGCCTATTTCTGCGGCAAAATGACACATATTTCACATGCATGTCGCCATTATACAGGTGGAAGATTAATATTCTCTGAACGTTTCATTAACAAATAGTTATAATTTGTTCCCAAAATAGCTACAATTTGTTCGCAGGGGCGAATTTATAGCCGATGCCGCGGACAGTAAGCAAGTATTCAGGTTTTGCCGGGTCTTTTTCAATTTTTTGCCGGAGGCGGTTGATAAAAACGTTTACTGCATTGCTGTCGCCGATATATGGGTCGTCTTCCGACAATTTCAGCAGTTGTTCGCGTGTCAAAATCTGTCCTGCGTGCCGGATGAGAATGGCCAGCAGTTTAAATTCTTTTGGCGTCAAATCCACGCGCTGGTCGCGTACGAAGAGCCGGTGGGTCGTAAAATTCAGCTCCACATCCGCAATACGTATGCTTTCCCCTTGTTGTTTGCTCGCTTGGCTTCTCTTTAGGACAGCTTTAGCCCTCAGTGCCAGTTCCAGCGGGCTGAAAGGTTTGGCAACGTAGTCGTCGGCTTCCAAGGTAAAACCAATAGTTTTATCCAACAGTTCGTCTTTAGCCGAGAGGATAATAACAGGCGTGTCATATTTCTTGCGGATTGTTCTTAAAAAATCAAAACCGTCCATTTCCGGCATCATGATATCTAGAATGACAAGGTCCGGTTTTTCAGCTAAGAAGCAGGCCAGTGCTTCCCGGCCATTTTCTGCCTCCACCACAGCAAAGCCTTCTTTGAGGAGAATCTGCTGCAAAATACGTCTGATTTTGCTCTCGTCATCCACAACCAGTACCTTTTTAGACACATGTTTGTCCTCCTATGGCTAGCATGAAGCTGTTGGCAAAGTAAATGAAAATGTTGCACCGCGTCCAGGTTCGCTCTGCAGCCAAATTTCTCCGCCCTGCATTTCCACCAAACCTTTTGACAGATAAAGACCTAAACCGGAGCCGGGAGGACGGTTGTTAGCCCATTTCCCGCCCTGACGGAAGCGCTCAAAGATGAACGGCTGGTCTGCTTTGTTAATCCCCGGTCCGTTGTCGCTGACAGAAAAAATCACCCGGTCAGGCTTCTGCCTATCAGCTTGAATGCGCACGGAAATTTTGCCTCCCGTCGCAGTAAATTTCACCGCATTGCCCAACAGGTTGACCATAACCTGCTTAACTCTTTCCGGGTCACAATAGACCGGGGGAAGATCCTCCGCCGCCTCCAGCTCCAGCTCCAGCCCTTTTTTTTTGGCCAGCGGGCCGAAAGCTTTCACAATGCCTAAAATCAGTTGCTTGGGTTGTTGATTTTTATTGTCCAGCCTGATACGGACTGAATCTAATTTCGCTGTGTCCAACAAATTGTTGATCATGTTCAAAAGTTGCGTGGCGCTCTCCCGAAGATCTTGCAGGTTTTGTTGCCTTTCCTCTTGTGAAAAGCCTGGTATCTCCAAAAGTTCCACAAAAGCAAGGATACATGTTAGCGGCGTGCGCAGTTCATGGCTGACCGCAGCGAGAAAATCACCTTGTAACCGATTCAGTTTCTGCAGTTCTTCGTTCATCCAAGAAAGTTTTTGTTTTTCCTGCTCTAAGTTCAAAGTCTGTGCTTGCACCTTGTTTTCCATGTTTTCATAGAGCATCAGCAGTTCGTTAGCCATGTTCTGGAATATTTCTTCCAGCACGCCAATTTCTCCGTACCCTTTGCGCTGGCTGTCCTTGTCCCGCAGAGGGAAGTCTCCTTTTCCTAACTTAACTGCCAAAGCGCTTAAACCTTCAAGCGGTGCAGTCACCAGTTTGCGCTGCAGTACATACAAGAGGAGCAAAGAGAGGCACAGCAGGAGAAAGATAAAGAATAACTGGGCATAAATATTTTTCCAGAGCTGGGCGTAGTAAGCCGCTGCTGGAATAGTGACAGATAAGGCACCTGCAAAATCGCCTAGAGCGAGCCCTTCCCGCGGGTAGCCGGAAATGTCTCTTTCGCCTCGAGGAGAGCCATGACAGGGCAGGCAAGAGCTGTCAGCATAAAGTGGTATCATGTAGCGAAAGACCGGCTCTCCTCCTGATACGTCTTCTTTCCAGACATAATCAGCTGCGGGGTTTTCCTGCAACCAAAGCAGCTGAGCAGATTCAAACTCATCCGGCGCGTTGGCAGGGTTGCGCGGCTGCAGGCGGGTCTGTTTAAAAGTGTAGGACGTTTTGTTATTAAAAATTTCGCCGACGCCCCGACCAAAAGCTGCAGGGTTTAGTCGTTTGAATTCAAAATTTCCGTGCGAATCGAAATTAATTCTGTCCTGATTTGCCGCCGCGAAAGAACGGACAGCCACAAACTGTTGGGTAATCAACTGTGCCTTCTCCAGCATTTTTTGCTCGCCAGACTCTTTCTCTACCCGGATATTCCAAGCCAGGTTTAGAGTCATTACTATTGTGATGGCGAGCGTAATGTAGCCCATATAAATGTGAATCAGCTTTCTACCCTTCACCCTGTCTTTCCCCCAGTTTTGTTAACTGTGAATCCGGACTATGTTTTGTTCGACAAATAACTTACTTTTTCCTGCATAAGCCGTGAAACTACCTATTTTTGCCAGCAGGAGGTTGAAAGTCAACAGAAAAATACAGGTTTTTGTTTAGAGCAAACAGAGACCTGCCCGATTGAAGCATGAAGCAGCTGTTTTTGCTATTTATTAATTTTGGCCCAGGTATCTTTCAGGCCGACGGTACGGTTGAAAACCAGCTCACCTTTGGCGGCGTCGCATGACTCGAGATAGAAATAGCCCTTGCGCATAAACTGAAAATGGCTACCGGCGAGAGCCTGGGCGATGGCTGGTTCCACAAGCACATTGGTGAGGGTAACGAGTGAATTGGGGTCAATGTTGGTGGTGAAATCGTTGGCTGCTTCATCCTCAGGGTTTTCTTTGTTAAACAGATTGTCGTATAAGTGCACCGTAGCTTTGGCAGCGTGCTTGGCCTCTACCCAATGGATGACACCTTTAACTTTTCTGCCGCTCTCATCTTCACCGCTCTTCGTCAGCGGGTCATAAGTGCAGCGCAGCTCAGTAATTTCCCCCGTTGGATCTTTAATGACTTCCTCACAGCGGATGACATAGGCTCCTTTAAGCCGCACTTCTTGTCCGGGGGCAAGGCGGTGAAATTTTTTCGGCGGTTCCTCCATAAAATCTTCTGCTTCAATATATATCTCTCGGCCGAAGGGAACTAAGCGTGTGCCTGCGTTTTTATCGTCAGGCAGATTCTCTAGTGCCAACAATTCTGTCTTACCCTCAGGCCAGTTAGTAATCACTACTTTCAGCGGTTCCAGTACAGCCATCATCCGGGGAGCTGTCTTACCTAAGTCTTCGCGGATGCAATGTTCAAAGAGGGCCAAATCTACCGTACTGTCTGCCCGGGCTACTCCTACCCGCTCCTGGAAGTCGGCGATGGCGGCAGGAGTAACACCGCGTCTGCGCAGGCCGGCGATGGTGGGCATTCTTGGGTCATCCCAACCATGCACAAATCCTTCTTCCACTAAACGGCGCAGTTTACGTTTGCTCAGCACTGTATAGGTCATGTTTAAACGGGCAAATTCAGTCTGCTGCGAACGGTATTTGCACATTTCCGGCATCAATTCCAGTGCATTTTCCACCACCCAATCGTAGAGAGGGCGGTGGTCACTGTATTCGATGGAGCAAAGAGAATGAGTGATCCCCTCTAGGACGTCAGTAAACGGGTGGTCAAAATCATACATTGGGTAAATACACCACGTATCGCCGGTTCTATGGTGACGGGCATGGAGAATTCTGTAGAGAACAGGGTCGCGCATATTCAGGTTGCCTGAAGCCATGTCTATCTTTGCTCGCAATACCCGGGCGCCATTTGGAAACTCGCCATTGCGCATCCGGGCAAAGAGAGCCAAATTTTCCGCAACCGTCCGCTTGCGATAAGGACTTTCCTTGCCGGGCTCGGTAAGTGTTCCGCGGTATTCCCGCATTTCTTCCGGATTTAGGTCGCAGACGAAAGCCCGGCCGGCCTTAATCAGCCGCTCGGCGAATGCAAACTTTGTCTCGAAGGAGGAGGAGGCAAAAAACAGCCGTTCTTCCCAGTCAATGCCAAGCCAGCGAATGTCGGCAATAATTGATTCTACAAAAACCTGCTCTTCTTTGATTGGATTGGTATCATCAAAGCGCAGGTTGAATTTTCCGTTAAAGTCCAAGGCAAGCTTATAGTTTAGCAACAGCGCTTTGGCATGTCCAATGTGCAAGTAGCCATTAGGTTCAGGTGGAAAGCGAGTATGTACCTGTCCATTGTTTTTCCCTTCAGCCAAGTCTTTGTTAATCAGCGTGTAAATAAAATTTGCTTTCCCTTCAGTTGCAGAGCTCATCTGTAATCTCCCCTTTATGGTGACGCTCAAAAGAGCACCTGATCTACAATTAAAGATATTATCTCCTATTATAGCAGATAAGCGCCTTTGATAACAATTTCTAACATTTCACCGATGTGTTATAATAACAGGAAGTAGCTAACAAAGGAAGAAGCAAATGATTAGAGTATCTGAAGTAAAGCTTGCTGTTGAGGAAGATTTAGGACTATTGAAAGAGAAAATAGCTAAAAAGTTGAGCATAAGCCCTCTGCAGATCATCGATTTCAGAGTTTTTAAGGAATCGCTTGACGCCAGAAAGAAAAATGAAATCTCTTTTGTTTATATTGTGGATGTGCAAGTAGAGGACGAAGCAAAAGTTTTGCGCCGAAACAAGAATGTGCAGAAGAGTCCTCATCTCAGCTATCAGGAAGCAAAAACGGGTGATAAGATTTTGCATCACCGACCCATAGTCATTGGCACCGGGCCGGCCGGAATGTTTTGCGGACTCCTATTAGCTCAAAGGGGCTATCAGCCGATTTTGCTGGAGAGAGGACAAGATGTAGATACCAGAGCAAAGGATGTGGCGGAGTTTTGGCGCCACGGGAAGTTAAGCAGCGAATCAAACGTACAGTTTGGGGAGGGTGGAGCCGGCACTTTTTCAGATGGTAAACTTACTGCCAGAACGAAAGATTTTCGCTCGCAAAAAGTGTTGGAGGAGTTTGTCTCTGCCGGAGCTCCGCCAGAAATTTTGTATGCTTACAAGCCTCACATCGGCACAGATATTTTGAAATCAGTAGTTAAAAACATGAGAGAGCAGATTATCGCGCTCGGTGGGGAAGTGCGGTTTGGCAGTAAAGTAACCGATTTTTGCTTAAAAAACGGTCAAATCACCGGCATTAAAATCAACAATACAGAACTACTTAATTCAGATGTCGTAGTGCTGGCAATCGGTCATAGTGCGCGAGATACTTATGAAAGGCTGTTTGTCAGTGGAATTCAGTTAAAGCAAAAACCGTTCTCGATTGGGGTCAGGATAGAGCACCCTCAGGCGTTGATTAATCAAGCACAATATGGGCAGAAGGCTGAATGTTCTCGTTTGGGAGCTGCAGATTATCGGTTAACTTATCAAAGCAAGCTTGGCAGGGCTGTTTATACTTTTTGCATGTGTCCAGGCGGCACGGTGGTTGCCGCCGCCTCCGAGGCCGGTACAGTTGTCACCAACGGGATGAGTGAATATGCGAGAGATCAGCTAAATGCAAATAGCGCTTTGCTTGTACAAATCAACACGGCTGATTTTGCTAGTGACCATCCTTTAGCGGGAGTGGAATTTCAGCGAAAATGGGAGAAGGCGGCTTTTGAACAGGGGGGAGCAAATTATAGCGCTCCTGTCCAACGAGTCGAAGATTTTCTCTTAGACAGGCCTACAGTACGGCTGGGCAAGGTGCAACCATCCTATCTGCCGGCGGTAAAATGCACTGAGTTAAAAGATTGTTTGCCGGAGTATGTCCTGGCTGCCATGAGAGAAGCTATTGTGGAACTGGATAAAAAATTGCGGGGTTTCGCCTTGCCTGACGCGATCATGACCGGCGTTGAAACCAGAAGTTCCGCGCCGTTGCGCATCGAAAGAAACAGCGCCAGCATGGAAAGCATAAATATTAAGGGTCTTTTCCCTATAGGCGAAGGTGCAGGTTATGCCGGGGGGATCATTTCGGCAAGCGTCGATGGGCTCAAGGCAGCAGAGAAGATTATCAGTAGTTATAAACCCTGAAACTAAAGGAATGATGGTGATGACAAGTTTTTTGCCGATTAGTAAAGAAGACTTACAGGCAAGAGGATGGCAAGAGTTGGATTTTGTGCTGGTTTCTGGCGATGCCTATGTTGACCACCCATCTTTTGGTGCAGCAGTCATTGGCAGGGTTTTGGAAAACAGAGGCTATAGGGTGGGGATTATTGCTCAACCTTCCTGGCAAAGTAGTGCCGACTTCAAAATCTTTGGCAAGCCAAGGCTAGCCTTTTTAGTTACAGCAGGCAACATTGACTCCCTCGTTAATCATTATACTGCGGCAAAAAAGAAGAGGAACGCTGATCTTTATTCTCCCGGCGGTAAAAGCGGCCGACGGCCTGACCGGGCAGTCACTGTTTACTCGCAAAGAATCAGAGAGGCTTATGGTGATATTCCCATCATTTTGGGAGGCATAGAAGCAAGCCTGAGAAGGTTTGCCCATTATGATTACTGGTCAAATAAGCTCAGGCCGTCGGTATTGTTAGATGCAAAGGCTGACTTAATCGTCTATGGCATGGGTGAGCGGCAAATCATTGAAATAGCTGAAGCATTAGAAAGCGGCATTCCTGTCGGCGAAATAACGTTTATTAGCGGCACAGTTTTTAAAACAAAGGATCGGGAAAGGCTTTTTAACCCCTTATTTTTGCCGCACTTTACTGAACTTGTCGATGCAAAGCAAAAGTATGCAGAGAGCTTTATGTTGCAATATAACAATATGGATGCCATTACGGGCAAGCTTTTGGTCGAGCCTTACAAAGACTATTTTGTCGTCCAGAATCCGCCTCCGGAGCCGATGAGCACATCGGAGCTAGACAGAATTTATGCTCTTCCCTATCTAAGAGCTTATCATCCAAGCTATGAGCAGTTGGGTGGAATTCCGGCGCTAGAGGAAGTAAAATTTAGCCTCATTAGCAATCGGGGTTGCTATGGAGGCTGTAGCTTCTGTGCTCTTACCTTTCATCAGGGAAGGGTGGTGCAAGCGAGAAGCCATCGTTCCATCTTGTCTGAGGCAGAAAAGTTTGTCTGGGAAACTGATTTTAAAGGATATATCCATGATGTGGGAGGCCCCACGGCTAATTTTCGGCACCGAGCTTGCACCAAGCAGGAAAAGCAGGGTGTTTGTTTAGATAGGCAATGTTTATTCCCAAGCCCTTGCAAACAGTTAAAGATTGATCATCAGGATTACCTAACGCTTTTAAGGAAGTTAAGGGAACTGCCCAATGTGAAAAAGGTCTTTGTCCGCTCAGGGTTACGTTATGATTATCTGATTCATGATAAAGACGATGTGTTTTTCCGGGAGCTTTGCGAGCATCACATTAGCGGGCAGCTTAAAGTTGCGCCGGAGCATATTTCCAGTAGCGTGCTAAGTAAAATGGGTAAACCAGGCAGAGCTGTTTATGAGAGATTTGTAAAAAAATATAATAAGCTTAATGAAGAGCTGGGGATGAAGCAATTTCTTGTGCCCTATCTCATGTCTAGTCACCCGGGCTCAACGCTGCATGACGCCATTGAGCTTGCCGAATATCTGCGGGACCTGGGGTATACGCCTGAACAAGTTCAGGACTTTTATCCAACGCCCGGTACCCTATCCACGTGTATGTATTATACGGAGTTGGATCCAAGGACGATGGAAAAGGTTTTCGTGCCTAAATCAGCTCATGAAAAGGCAATGCAGCGAGCTTTAATTCAGTACCGTAAACCGCAAAACTATAATTTGGTGTCTGAGGCGCTGGTGAAGGCCGGCAGAACAGATTTAATCGGCTATGGCAAAGAGTGTTTGTTAAGACCAAGAAAGCAATCAGCCCGGCCTAAAGCTAACAAACAGGGAGCAAACGCGCAGAGGAAAAGAGGCAGAGACAAACAAAAAGCCGGCAGCGGGAAAGGTTAGATTTCCAGCTGTTGCTCTTTATTGAAGAAGGTTTTATAGCCTAGCTCCATGAAGAGAATGACGGTAAGCGCCACGCTGCCAACAATCCCCAGCATTATAGCAATTTGGTACTCAATGGCAGTGAGCGGGGAAACGCCGGCAAGAATTTGCCCGGTCATCATCCCGGGAAGAAAGACAATGCCCATTCCCACCATGGCATTGATGGTGGGGATGATGGCAGCGTCAAAGGCGCAGTCAACCAGCGGTTTTGCAGCCATCTTCGGAGTGGCGCCCAGCATCAGCGCGCCTTCAATCATCTCTTTTTGGCTATGCATGCCTTCCGCCAAACGGCTGACACCAAGCGTAATGCCCGTCATGGAGTTGCCGATAATCATCCCGGCGATGGGAATAAAGTAGCGCGGCTCGTACCAGGGAGAGAGGGCTACCACCACAAGGAGAAAGTAGCACAGACTGGTAAGCGTGCCCGCTGTCATCGACAGAGCGATTACTTTTTTGATTTTGGCTGACAATGGCGTTTTAATCCGTTTAATGATGTTGTTAATCGCAAAGACGAGCATAATCGCTGTGGCTGCCACCGTCAATATTGGGTTAGAGTTTGCAAAGAGGTAGACAAGCAGATAACCGGTTAAGACAAGCTGGATGGTCATGCGAAATGTGGCCAGTGCAATCTCTTTCTCACGCGGGATTCCTCTCAATCTCACAATTCCCAGGAGGAGCAAGATAAAAAGATAGGCTGAGACCAGTTGCCACAGTTGGAGTTTAATCACCTCTTGCATCACTGCTCACCTCCTGTTGACTGACGACAGTACCGTTATGTACTTCAATGAGATATTGGGCATAATCTCGGGCCACCTGTTTTGCATGAGTAACCATGATTAATGTTTTCTGGTTCCGACCGGAAAAAGCTACCAAGCTGTTCACAATTAGTTGTTCCGTTTCCTCATCTAGTCCTGCAGACGGTTCATCAAGTAACATCACATCAGGCTCCAGCAGCAGAATTCTGCCTAAGGCAAGGCGTTGTTTTTCCCCGCCGGACATTTTTTCTGCCGGGCTGTTTAGTTCCTTGCGCAGGTGGACGAGGCTGAGAGTTTCACGCAGTTTCTCTGCAGAAACTGGAGGTTTTTCTGCAAACCTGAGTCCTGCCTGCAAATTATCACTTACGCTTCCGGGAAAGATTACCGGGAGCTGTTGGAGCATAACTACTTTGCGGCGCAATTCAATCGCAGGTAAACTGCTGAGAGGAATGTTCTGGTAATAGATTTCCCCGGCATCCGGGCTGACCATTTTGTTTAAGAGCCGCAGGAGCGTTGTCTTGCCGCTGCCGCTTTCTCCGACGATACAGGTTACTTTGTTGCCTGGTAAAGTCAGCCGTTCGATTGCCAAGATATTTTTGTAGCTAACCGCCTCTAACCTGAACATAAGTATCCTCCGCAGGCAAATGATAAAATGAGTATAGCATCATCTCTGGTCGGTGAAAAGTCGAGAAATTGCTTGAGTTTTTTGACGCTTACAGTCAAAAGCAGAGCTGATGTTTTTCGTTCTACTGCCTTAGACACAGCTACGCCCGGAAGGCTTACAGCCGGGCGTAGAAAGCTGGTCTTAAGGGAAAACAAAACGGGCTGACGCAGGACTACCGCTAAAAATTCTCTCGCGAGGTCTTAATATGGCGCTGAGTTTGCTTGATACTCATGAATCTTCCTAACATCAATTTTTTTGTCTTTATTTAAAACAGACTGGGCAGTAGTTTTTCCGTCGACAACTTCGTAAACTCCTTGAACATAGCTTATTGGAGTGTAAGTTCCATCATGATTTTTTGTCAAAAACACAAGGTATTCACTACCTGCCGCAAACGGATTTTTATTGCTTGAATCAACCAGTATAATAGTTATTTGATTTTCTTTGTTTTCACCTTTAAGCATCTCAATAACTTGAACTTTATACGATATCATTGGCAACTCTACTGTGCTTAGTTTCCCCTCGTACCCCTCAGCCGTTTTTGCCTCAGAGCCTCGTTTCTTAATGCCGGATATCCTTACTTTGGCAATTAAATCGGCATTCGCTGTTAAAAACTCTTCGTCCATCCTAACCTCACTAAACAACAAATATGAGCCCATCTCAGCCTTTTTTGCGGGCACATTATCAATCAGGGTCAATACTCCTGCAGACAAAACAATTGAAGCAAGCAAAATTTTCACAGTTCTATTTATTCTCATTGCGACACCTTCTTTCCTCTACCATGAAAATAGCATCTACCCTCTGCTTGGGCGGGTTTCAAACCCGCCCCTACATGGCACGAGCGCGGGCATAGCGCTCACTTCTCCCATCAAATTCGCCTCTCCCTGCGGGAGAGCAACCGGGCGAACACGCAGGTTCGCCCCTACAGCACCCTTCCCGGCTATTACCCTCTCCCTGCGGGCTTATCATTACCCATAAGTCGTGACTATCATTAGGTAGACCACTGCAATTAGTGCTGGACACAAGCTCATCATTAGTATAGACTCAAATCATGAGTAAAGTAATTGAAACGTCGGCTTATCGTTATTGTGGCAGATTGTTCACAGAATCAGATATGGAAGTTATCCGGCAGGTCATTGCATCAACTGAACATCCTACGCGAGCGGCAATAGCTCGTGCTGTTTGCTCAG
>Ga0208734_100168_pt1 | contig 16316 bp, 19 predicted proteins | sample Subbio2Aug_QV11A_FD_184824 | JGI IMG/M metagenome (GOLD analysis project Ga0208734, IMG submission 184824) | Serpentinite rock and fluid subsurface biosphere microbial communities from McLaughlin Reserve, California, USA - CR12Aug_QV11A (SPAdes) | ecosystem: Environmental > Terrestrial > Deep... | reverse complement strand
TCATTGAATGTTTTGAATCTCCCGGCCAGCAGCTGCGTGTAGGTGAATTGCTTGAGAAGCAAAAGGAGATCTATCACGCGCTGGGCGTTGAGCCACCTGCCTCGTTATGAGTTGGCGGGAATCCAGGATACATAGCTTGCCCCCTGCCTTAGTTGATTTACCAAACTGTCCTTATTGGGAGTGCAAGACAGCTACCGAGATTATACCATAAAACTTGAAAATAAATTAAGACAAATTATTCATATAAAGATAAAAACGGCCAGAAGAGCCAAAACAAAGAGCCGCCCTAATTATGGACGGCTCAATAAGGTAGACCTCCATGCTCCTCTTCGAACTCCTCGACCCATTCGGCAAGTTTGCGTTGTAATAAAGCCTTATCAGGGAGATACAGACTGTACGCAGAGGCATAAATATTACTGTCTTCCGGCAATGTTAATTCAACAATGTTGTCGTTTTTTTCTTTGCAAAGAAGAATACCGACTGTGGGCGTTTCCTTATCCGTTTTTACGAAACGGTCAAAGTAATTAACGTACATTTGCATTTGTCCCAAATCCTGATGTTTCAATTTTCCGGTCTTCAGGTCAACCAGGACATAGCATTGTAGCAGACGGTTGTAAAAGACCAAGTCCACAATAAAGTGGTCTTCATCAAATGTAAACCGTTTTTGCCGTGCCTCAAACAGAAAGCCTTTACCCAGTTCTAAAAGAAAATGTGATAGCTTGTTTATGATTGCCGACTCCAAATCAGTCTCCGAATACTCGGCTTTCTCGTCAATACCGAGAAACTCAAGCACAAGCGGATTCTTCAACACATCACGGGGTTTTTCGATGGTTTGTCCCTCATTGGCAAGCCGCAAAACCTTATCTTTGTCGCGAGAAAGACCGAGCCGCTCATACAGGCTGCTTCCGTATTGTCTCTGTAACTGGCGGCAAGTCCATTGCTGGCGTGCCGCCTCGATTTCATAAAATCGACGTTCATGTTCGTTTTCAATTCGCATTAAAATCAAGTAATGCGACCAACCGAGCGTGAACGGATAAGATTCACCAAACAATATTTGTTGTTTTTGCGGTTTCTCAAAAAGGCAGACAGTGACTGCCCTTTTTGAGATTCAGCAAACAATGTTTGCTGAATTGACGGCGCGTAAACCTGGTAAAATTTTCTTGCGTTTCTAAGCGTTGATTCCGAGAAGCCTTTACCGATACGTTCGCTTAAGAAAGCCGACAAACCCATAAGCAGCCCTTTGCCGTATTCAGCACGGGCTTTGCCTCCCTGTTCTTCCTCAACTATCATTCTCCCGATCTCAAAGTATGTTACACACATTGTCAGGTCAGCGGTACGACCGACGAATGCCCGCGCCTGTTCAATTATCCGGGCCACATTTTCAAAAAACGCCGATGCGTTGGGTTTATTCATCATTTCCATCATATCACCCTCACATTCATATTCGGCGCAAGCAGCTTGACAATTTCTTCAACATTAATTTTTTCGAGCGAGTTGGTAAAGCTGCTGTCCTGGAACACAGCGCGCAGAGGCTGGCGCTTGGCAATTTCCTTAACCACCACGTCGCTGATTTGTTCATCAAAACAAACAATGATGTCACCGCCGTTGTAGGCATGGACGGTGAAGCCGTCTATCTTTTCATGCGTGTGGGGCATGGAAAGTGGCAGACACCAGTCCAACAGACAGGCATAGAACAAATCCCTGTCATTGCGGTCATCCTTGATATTATCCTACCGGCAAGCAAGTCCTGCGTGTATTCGCCTGCGGCATAATAAACGTCTTTCATGTTTGTATCGTCCAACTTGATAACACGGAAGCCGGTATCGAGGTTCTGCGCAGTCAGACCAGCTTCTGCTTTTATTTTTTCCCCGGCGCAGCGGATGCGTTCCTTACCAAGCTCAGAAAGCAATAACGGCATTTCCTGACTAACGCAGCCAGTTCTTCAGTAGCGTCCTCGTTCATGCCGTCGTTATTCCACCATGATTAGGCTTTTAGTTTCGTAGTGCCTCTATCTTTTAAAAATACCTTCTGAACAGGCCTGGCCGCACCACTCTTGCCAAAGATAATCCGTCCATCTGCTATGCGCTTTAAAACTTCTTGTTCATTAAACACCTAATATCTTCCTTGCGGTGGATTGCCTATTTGTCAGGTTTGTAATGGCGAAATGAGGCCCTTTATGATTAGCTGACAAGTCCATTATGTTACAAGAACCACAAGAAATCTTCCTTAGTTGCGCCACTTCACCATCATCAATACTGATAAAAATAACCCCATCATTCCGCAGTAAATTCCTCGCCAGCACAAGCCTCGGGCACATCAACTGCACCAATCAGAGTGGAAACGACCGTTAGTTTCCGTGTTCTTGAACAGACGGTCGCCTTTGTCCCGTGTGAAGTCATCATGGCAAACAAAATCGTTGCCAGTATTATATGACGGATCTATATAAATCATCTTAACTTTGCCCATATAACTCTCTTGCAGCAGCTTAAGCACGTCAAGATTATCGCCTTCTATAATAAAGGTTTTCGGTGGCATCCCAGTTTTACTGCCGCTACTGCAATAAGAGTTACCGGTGCTGTCTGCTCCTGTTGGTGTGGTGTCATCTTCAACAACGGGGCGCAGGGTTTTTCGGATAGGACGACCCGCTTCGGCAATGGCTGCTTTTTTGCCCACCCACGTAAATTCATAAGCTTCATCGCTATACACCTCATCGCCTAACAGAGAACGGAGCAGGTCGAAGTTCACTTTCCCTTCGGCAACTGCACCGGGGAAAAGCTCCGCTATTTTCGCCACGCTATCTGTGATTAGGCTCGGTGTTTCAAATTTAGGCTTGTTCATCCTTAGGATCCTCCTCTTGTTCTTCTTCATGGTCAATGCCCATCATCATATCATAATGAGCAATATGGTCACATTGTTTAAATATTTCTTTGAATATTTGCAAGTATCTTTCGACAGTAGCTGCATCCGGCATTGAATAATACTCATCGCTGAGTATGCCGCCACTATGTGACCCATCATTAACCCAAGAGCATAAATCTTTGCACTTAATTTTGTCATCGCCGTTAAAATTAGTGTACAGACTGTTGAGCGGGATACCACCTAACAGTTTAAAATAGTTTTCAAGGATACGCCGCAAGGTATTTTGTATAGTCGCATTATTTCGTTGCTCCGGCTTTGCCCGAACTTCCTCCCAAAGCAACTCATAAGAGGTCTTTATCGGGTTTGTTGCTTTTCGTTCGACGAATGAATCATAGCCTCGTTTCTTTATAAGCCAAAATGATTCATCTCTCAATGGGTTGTCTTTACTCCGGTTTGAGTTATAGGTCACTTCTTTGTGAAAATATACGTTATGCGTTAGAATAAATATTTGCTTAATCGTTCCTATGTTCTGACGTATATCTTCATATAATTCTCGAACCAAGCTGCTTACGACAAATAAAACATCGCTATCAAGACTCGAAACAGGATCATCGAACACTACAACTTTATCAGCGGTCATGCCGCTTTCAGCCTGGCTACCCCTGAGTAAATAGTAGAAATATAGGAATGTAACGAAGTTCCTTTCACCTTCGCTCAATGTATCCTGAGCATCTGAGCCGTTTGCTCTGACCAGTTTATATGTTCTATCATCGTTGCCTTTTGCCAATTTAAAGCTTGTAAAACCAAATGAGGCGAGTAAATTGTTGATCCCATCAATCGTTGGCTGAATGCTTACATTTTGTTTTTCCAATTCGCGGAGTGCTGCTTCTAGTGTTTGCTCGTTTTCATTCTTTGTCCGCAACTGTTCTTCTAAGTTTTTTTTAGCTGCAGAAAGATTATTTTTCTGTTTGGTATAGTCAGAAATAGCGTCCTTTAATTCCTCGATGATAAGTCGCCATATTTGCGCTGTTAGCACATTTTTTTCACTGGCAAGATTATGTACAATTGCATTGTGAGAATCAATCTTTACATTTGCCTCGCTAATCAAAGCGATAATCTCATCAAAAACATTTTTGAGCGAGTCGAGTTCAATGATTTGGCTTAACTCTTTCTTTTTCTGGTCGAGACGCTGAATATTGACAGATATTTTTGAATCAAGTAGCTTCTTTTCATTTTCGAGTTTTTCATTGTTAACAAACTCAGAATTCAAATTGATAATCACCTGTACTTGCTGTTGAACTCGCTCACTTTCAGTAACGTAATCCGTTATAAGAGTATTTATCGCTAAAGTATCCTGCTCAAAGGCTTCATCAAAATATTCATTCAGACTTTTTGCAAAATCCTCATCGGTTTTCTGCTGGCAGAAAGGGCATATACCACTATTAGCCTCAAAATATGTAAGGCCTTGACGTACCCAATCGCTATTCCCCAATTTTTTTATAATAGCCGCAATATTGACGTCTTCCTTGCCGATAACTCTCTTCCCGAGAATCGGTGCTTTTTCAAGGGAAAGCAATTTTACAGGCTGAATTGCCTGTATGCTTTGGGCTTGCGTCAAATTATCGGAATACACGGTGGCAGCTCTTGTTTCAATTTCTTCAACAGTTCGCAAATCAGCTTTGTTTGACGCAGATTCATTTAAAACTTTTTCTTTGAAGTCTTTCTTGCTGCCCATATAGCCCCGCAGTCCACCGGCTAATTTCCCCTCATGCTTTTGTTTGGCAGACCAAAATCGCTCTGCATAAGTGGTTTCGAGTTGGGCTAATTCATTTAATATACCATTATTGCCATTATCGCCCTGAAGTGTATAAGTTAAAGTTTTTATCTCACCATTAATCTTGTCAATTTCAGCTTTAGCAGTCGCAATCTTCTCCTTAGTGTCGACTTCTTGCTTACCTAACGTAAATACACACGGTATCTTTTGATCGAAATTCCGTTGAACAAAATCACGATTATAGACTCGTGTTTCCATCACAAGGCCATTTTCCCATACGATGTTACATTCCGGGAACTGAGAGCAATCCGCAATGACTTTGCTTATGGTTGTTTTGCCTGTGCCATTAGAACCGAAAAAGTAGTTAAACCTTTTCAGATCACTAATCGGTGTCGCTATTTTCCCAAATGTAGCGGCGTTACAGATATCAATTTTCGTTATCATAGATTTTGTTTCACCCCTCCAATTCCTATCGCAGCAGTTTCAACTGATAAAGGCTTGCTATTTCGCCATGTTCTCGGCGATAATACTAAGTGTTTCAGATTCCATTTTATCAGAGTTACTCATTAAGGGGTGTACCCTAAGCATATTTTTATCTGGTATTCTTACTGTGGCTGGAACAAGTATGGAAAAATATCTAATACCAGTAATAACCAAACGAAGACAGACTTATCTCGTCCAAATTAAAATAAGTAAATCCCCGAACTTGTAATATCGGTCAACAACATTCCCGCTGTTATCATCGGCAATTGCATCAATCGCACTTTGAATCCGGTCGGCATTATTATTTATTGAATATACCCACTCTTCACAAATGAAAATTCGTGGGGTTTTTCATTCTCCTCGCAGCCTTTGAGCTGACTGTTTAGTTCGACTTGCCTATTGAACTGCTTTTCTCCCCGCACCTTTTTCTCTAATACAGCGATTTCCCTTTGCAACTTTTGCCGCCGCTTATCAAGGGCGACTGCATCTTTTATATCTCCTCCAAGCGTACCCTCCAGACTTTCCTTGGCAATCTGACGGATAAAGCCTTCATACACGGCATCCATATTGAGCCCGTACAGTCAGAAATAATTCGTTTGCGCTCAGCCATTCGGTGTTATAATACGTTCCCGCTTTGAAAGCTTTTGCGCTGCTTTGACTCTGCTCCTTGTAGCCAATCCACGCCAGCACCTACTCCACATACATGAATAAAAAGAGAATATGGCAGGGAACCTCTCGGTCTAACAGCTACAAAACCCGCTTATCAAGGCTGTTCTAGTACTCTGTTAACTCTTAAACTGTGGATACAGCCTTCTTAATTTTATTCTTGCCTCATCGGTAGTAAACTGCCAGTCGACACCTTTTTGTTCTTTATTGCGTGATGCTTCCCATTCTCGCAGTTCCAGACTCAACTCCATAAGGGACGGAATTCGCCGACTCAAACATTGGCTAGTCATTGCACCTAACTCGATTTCAGCAATGTTGAGCCAACTGCCATGTTTAGGCGTGTAATGGATTTCTAACCGTTTGGCTAGCCTGCGGGCTGTTTCTGGGTCGAAAGCTTCATAAAGCGATGCAATAGTATGGGTATTCAGATTATCCATTACCAGTCTGATTTTTAGAGCGTTCGGGTAGTGAACTTCCAGCAGTTCCCGTACTTCATTGGCCCAGTCGATGCGAGTTCGTCGTTCGTGTACTGAAACGTGCCTCCAGCCTGCTAACGGCTCTGTAAAAAGGAAGATACTACAAGTGCCATTTCTCTTATATTCACTATCCCGCCGTGCTGGTTTTCCAGGTTTCATAGGAATAGGTTTTCTGGCTTCATCCAAAAGTTGATAGGGCTTTTCATCCATGCAGATGACAGGAATATCTTCATCAAAGGGTTGATGATACAAATCCAAGACATCTTCCATACACGCCACAAAAGCAGCGTTTTTATCGGGAGGTATGCACCAGCACTTACGAAGGTGGGGTTTTAACTCGTTTTTTTAAAAGGTTGCCGACAGCTACGTGTGAAATACTGTCAATATACTCAAGTTCAACGGCCTTATCCGCTAACAATCGAAGCGTCCATTTGGACCTTCCAGAAGGTGGAGCACTGCAGCTGAGAGCGATTATTTTTGCTTCCACTTCTCCAGTAATCTTGGGTTCAACGGGAGGCGTCTCTCTCTTTTTCCTTGAGAGGACTACGTCAATACCTCCTTCGGAATACTCTTTTCTGATAGTGTGAACGGTCTGTTGGTGGACATTAAACATCTCTGCAATTTCAGCTTCAGTCTTTTTACTATTGGGGCTATTTTCATCGGCAGCCAGCAATACATTAGCTCTCATAATGGTTCTGGCAGAAGCAGTGCCTTTGGAAATAATGCCAAGCAAAGCAGTTCGTTCCTTTTTTGAAAGACAGACACGATATTTAACCTTCGGCATGGTATACACCCCCTATTCTTAAGGATGAGTATACCATAAAATTGAATTATATTATAGATTTAGTGTTAACAAAGTACTAGTTCAGGCATATCTCTATAACTTCAATCTCTGAAACAGTGTCTCCGGCGGCAATATTAACGGTACTGGGAAACATCTTGTTCCGCCAGCAAATGACGTTAATCTGTTCCACAAAAATCCGTTTATGCTCCGCACTAACAGACAGGTTCTCATAAAACTTCTGCTTCGAAATACGCCGAGTAAATACTTGAGAAAAAGGTGATTGCACACCTCTTCGCTGTTGTTTGCAATGTACATTCGGGTGGAGCCTGTTTTGTTTGTCGATGTTGACACCGCCATTAATGTTTTTAACACAAAAATGACGCCGGGAGGCGTATCGTCCTCAGTCTGAACTACGGCGTGGAGGCCTAATGGAGTCTTGTCCAAATCACCGTTATTTTTGATGTAGTCCAGCAGGTCAAGGCAGAATTCGTTCAACCCTAACTCCATGATGACTGGCCAAAAGTTTTGTACTATTGTCAAATATCTCCATACTCCGCTTCTTTTGTAATTACACGTTATCTTGTTTCGTGTCGGGTTGAGCATTTGGTACAAGCTCCATAATATCGCCAATGTCAACCTCGAGAATAGTACATACTTTAATTAGGACATCCATGCTAACATTTTCGTGATTTGACAGTTTGGCAATCGTGGCCGAGCTCAATCCTGCCGCCAGTTGCAAATCTTTCTTTTTCATATCTCTGTCGATGAGGAGCTTCCATAGTTTTTTATAACTTACTTTCATATGCGCCACCTGTTTTATAAGTTTCAACTTATTATACCAAAATCCGCTTGTGTTTCACAAGTTATTTTACGCATTTGTAAAGTTTTAGTCCATAATCGCACGGAAATTTGCTGCAGCTGCATTTACACCATAAGCTTCGGTGGCATTGGACTTTATTTTGTTGTGCAAACTCGTTCGGCTTACAAATTTATATGCAGTTCCTTTTCGTCAGACCGGGAGTTTGCCTCCAGCTTCTTTCAGATTCCACGTCACGATGGACACCCTTGCCTTTAGCTAACGGTTGCGGCTAACAACCCCCGTAACGAACTTTCACCGTAAAGGTCGCGTGCAAAACAAAGAGCCGCCCTAATTATGGACGGCTCTTTGTTTTAGTTGCTTGCTACCTTGCGGTTAGGGGAAATCAACGTGTGATTAATTCGTTCCAGTTCTACGAGCGCGCGGCCGGTACCAAGAGCCACACTCCCAATCGGATCTTGAGCCAGATAAACATTAACACCTGTTTCCCGGATAAGCAGCTTACCAAGACCGTCTAACAGTGCGCCGCCACCGGTCAGCACAATCCCACGTTCAATAATATCGCCTGCCAACTCGGGCGGTGTTTTTTCCAAGACACTGCGAACAGACGCAACAACCGCGTCAAGCGGCTCATGAATGGCTTCCAAAACATGCTCTGTGCGGACCAAAAAAGAACGGGGCAGGCCGGAAAGCAAGTCACGACCACGGATTTCTGTTTCCAAAGAACGACTCCCGGCAAAAGCAGTCCCTACTTCAACTTTAAGCGCTTCTGCCGTGCGCTCGCCAATTAGCAGATTAAACTCCTTACGGATAAAACGTGCAATAGCCTCATCAAACTTATCACCGCCCACACGGACTGATTCCGTCACGACAATCTCACCTAGGGAGATAACAGCCACATCGGTGGTGCCGCCGCCAATATCAACCACCATATGGCCGGTGGGCTGAAAAATATCAAGACCGGCGCCTAAGGCAGCCGCGCGGGGCTCTTCAATTAAGAAAGCATCTCGAACGCCTGCGCGCATTACCGCTTCCACCACTGCTTTTTGCTCCACGCTGGTAGTCGCGGCAGGAATACAAACGATGACCCTCGGGCGAATCAGTCTGCGCTTATCACAGACTTTGCCTATGAAATGGCGAAGCATCACTTCAGTTATTTCAAAATCAGCAATAACTCCCTCGCGTAAAGGGCGTGTCGCAATAATATTGCCCGGGGTGCGACCCAGCATCTTCTGTGCCGCTTCGCCCACTGCCAAAACTTGACGAGTGTTTTGCTCAATTGCCACCACAGAAGGCTCGTGGAGAACGATGCCTTTGCCTCGCAGGTGAACGAGTACGGTGGCTGTTCCCAGGTCTATACCCATGTCGGTTCCGAGATTGATGGCAAACACCCCTTTTCAGCTTGTCTCACCAAAAGACTTCCTCGTCTTTAGATTTGATTCGGCAGTTGAACGTTTTTTCCTTTTTGATTTCCATATTTTTTCTCAATCACCCAAATATTTCTGGCGGGTTGCCTCACCGCCGCGCAAATGACGCTCCGCTTTGTTTTTCTCCAAAACGACTTTAATTTCTCGAAAGATAAAGCGGTTAATATATGGTAGTCTTTCTGTTATATCTTTATGGACTGTCGATTTGGATACGCCGAAAATCTTGGCCACTTGCCTGACTGTAGACCCTGTTTCAAGAATATAATTACTTATCTCCAGGACGCGCTGCTCGATATAGTCCTGCACTAAGCCGCCCCCTTTATGCATTTTGTAAACAATATATGTGCCGGGGGGGCAATTATGACACAATCCCAGTTAAGCAATAATTGTCAGCGTAACGGCAAAATCAGGGCAAGTAATAGTCCAACAGGTATTTAGTGAAGCGAGCGATAAGCTCATCGTTTCGCTCAGCAGAAATACGTGTTCCATCTCTTGTTTTAATCATCACTGACAAAGCCAGCGGCTTCCGGTGAGGAAAATAGATCAGTGCCATATCTGCTATTCGGTTAGATGTATCACCGATTTTATTAGCCACCATTAATTCAGGAGGCGCATATTTACCGATTCTATGTTTCTTTGCGTTACGATGCAATAAAACCGCTTTGCGATACAACTCACCGTCAATAAGCTCTCTATTTTCCAACAATACGAGCAATGCCGTCAAATCATTCATAGTGGAAAGAATTGACGCTGGTGAGCCACGCTCAAACATCAGTCGGGCAACATTGGTCTCTTTTAAACCGTATGCTTGCGCCCGCCGGTTGATCAACTCCTTACCTAACAGGCGGATGATAATATTCGTGGCCACGTTATCACTCTCCGAGATCATCAGCGAGAGAAGCTCCCAGTGCGCATACTCGATCCCCGTTGGCTGGAAACGCAAAAAACCCGTTCCTTTAACCCGGTTTCCGGCAGCATAATGGTCCTGCTGCTCTAAAATATGGAGATTGTCCAAAGATTGTCTCCCCTGGTTAACTTCATCGAGAAAGACTAAAAGGATTAGCGTTTTAATAAGGCTGGCCGGAAAGACGCGCACATCTCCATTATGACTAAAAGTCTCCCCGGTTTCAAAATCATATAGACTAAACAAAAACATTTCATTACTCGACAGCTGCTCCAACGCCCAAGATTGGGCAGCAGCAGGCTTCATTCCTTTATTATTTCTTTCGCTTTCAAGAGAAGCAGCTTCAGGAAGGACAAGCTCAAACTGCTCTGCTGAGACAACTTTTCCCTGCGCAGCTTTCTTTGCCGAGGGAAATAGCCAATCGAACCAGAAAGAGTATGCGGCTAGCATCGTCATAATCAAAAGCAGCACAAGCGCCATTTGCTTATTCTGAGCATTCAAATCCCTTCCGCCCTCTCCCTCAATTTTGTATTTCCCCCGTTATTTTCCTGTTATGCCCCCTTTTTCCTGCCTGACCATATAAAAAAGACGCTTCGCACTTTCTCTCAGCCGACGCGTCTTATCCGTTGGCAGGGCGGGTTTCAAACCCGCCCCTACGGAACAATAATAATTTCCTGTTACAAAAATTCCCCTCCCCTGGAGGGGTGCCCGCAGGGCGGGGTGGTCGCGTGGACAAGTGGGACAAATCACCTGTCCCCCTGTCCCAAAAATTGCAGCGGATCAAGAGCTTGTCCGTCCCTATAGACTGAAAAATGAAGAAAAGCTCCCGTGGAAGCGGCAAGCCTGGCGCTCTCACCTACAACCCCCAAGAGATCACCGCTTTTTACTTCGTCGCCCACAGAGACATAGGGCTCTTCTTGCAAGTTGGCATATTGAGAAAGGTAGCCGCCACCATGGCTGATTTGCAGCAGCCAGCCAAGTCGGGGGTCCTTTGCGACCTGTTCCACCATACCGGGCCAAGCAGCTTGAACTGCGGCGCCTGCAGCCGCTTGGATGTTTATCCCCACATTGAGTCTCAACTGGTTGCCAATCCGATATACTTGTTGATGGGCAAAAATGACCGGACCTTCCAGAGGCCAGCGCATGTCTTCTTGTGGCATAGCGTGCGCTGCCTGAGCCTCCTCATTCGGCAACAAGCCTTGCCCCAGTCCGTCCTCTCGGGGATCAAATGGCCTCTCCGGCATAATTGCCGGTTGTTCTTCTCTGCCTGCGCCGACTTCGCCAGGTATATACTGCGTGATTTCCAGCCGATTCCCAGCCGGGCCGCGCCAAATGACTAGCGCAATTAAAAAGGCGACCCCCAGCAAATAAGCGATAAACAGGCTGGTCTTTTTACCTGGACGTATTCTCTTCAGCGGGGCGAGAGATGTAAAGACTTTCTTCATTTGGACATCACCTCTTAATCAAGAATTATGTCCAAATTTTTCCTGCCTATACATTAGCGCCGCAGAGATTCGACACTTACATCTGTATAGTAGAAATTAATAATTTCTCTGAACGTTTTGCCTGCACGAGCCATACCATCGGCGCCGTATTGGCAAAGACCGACTCCATGGCCGTGGCCTCTGACGGTAAAAACAACCTGCTCGCCTTCGACGCGCCAAGTAAAGTTGGTGGACGGAAGCTGCAGGGCGCCGCGAAAGTCGCGGCCGGAAACGTTTTCCCCCGCCACGGAAAGCTGACTCACCCGTCCGGTGCTGCTGCGGACAGCCGGCCCAAGCAGAGGTCGTCCCGCAGAGGAAACAGGGATGGCTTGCACATAGGGCAGAATTTGTCTGGCAAATTGCGCTCCGGTGTAAGCGTGCTCAGTCTGTGACCAACGTGTGTTATCGCAGTAGGGACAAGGCTTGCCACGCAGATAAGACCTGGCGGAAAGCCAAACATCCTCGCTGTTTTCAGTATGTCCGCCGCAGTTGGAATGAAAGACTGCATCAATAGTCTGACCGTTGTGCAACACAACCTTGCCGGCGGTTTGAGCTACTGCTCGTCGCAGTTTAGCAAGATGCTGCCCGGCGTCGGCCGCAGGCCACTTGGCCAGTGATTGTGCTTCGCTTTCCCAGGCTTGGCAGAAGGCAGGGTCGGTACAGATGTCGGCACCTGGATTACGGGAACAACCCTTGCCGCCAAAAGAGCGCATTTTATTAACAGTGTAGGTGCGGGCAACGACAGCTTGTGCTTTTAATGCTTCAAGGCCAAAAGAGGCGGGCATTTCGGCTGCTACTACGCCTACAAGATATTCTTCAAGCTCCATTTCCACCAGTTGCCCACTAAGATGATTAGATACAAGAAGCGTAATCTTTCCGGCAGGTGAGGGAATTGGTGTCCGTTTTACCGCCTGCGGCCGCTCATTTGTCGGGTGGCGGCAACTACGGGCAAGCAACACGGGCAAAACGATAATAATGAGCAAAACTACCAGCAATGACAGTGGGAAAATTCTGCTCATCAAAAAACCCCCTCAGGCAGGATAGAAATAGCTATGCAGACAGTTCAGTACTTAGAACCTCTGCCCTGAAAATAGCCACCTCAATCCCTCTGGGAGAGGGCTAGGGTGAGAGCCAAATCCACTCTCCCTCTGTTACAGTTCCCCTCTCCCTCTGTTACAGTTCCCCTCTCCCTCTGTTACAGTTCCCCTCTCCCTCTGTTACAGTTCCCCTCTCCCTCTGTTACAGTTCCCCTCTCCCTCCGGGAGAGGGCTAGGGTGAGGGCCAAATCCCCTCTCCCTCTGGGAGAGGGCTAGGGTGAGGGGGTGTTAGAGATCGTCAACTGCCTTGCGCAGCGACAGACGTTTAATATCTGCGCCCAAAGAAGCAAGTTTCTCGGTAAATTGCCAATACCCCCTGTCAAGATAGTGAACTTGACTTACTTGGCTTCTACCCTTAGCCGCCAGTCCGGCCAGAATCAGCGCAGCGCCGGCGCGCAGGTCGGTCGCTTTCAGCAGTGCTCCGCAAAGATTTTTCCGCCCGGTTACTACAGCACAGTGTGACTCAATCTTAATCTGCGCGCCCATGCGACGCAGCTCATCAACATGCTTAAAGCGATTTTCAAAAACTGTTTCAGTGATAAACGATGTGCCGTTAGCCAAGGTCAAAAGCGCCATCATCGGTGACTGCAAATCGGTAGGAAAGCCCGGGTAAGGAAGGGTTTTCAAATTTACGGCGCAAATGGGGCTGTTGCGACTTACGTGGAGCTTCGTGTCCTCCACCAATACATGACAACCTGTCTCCCTGAGTTTAGCAATAAGCGGTGTAAGATGAGTGGGAATAACATTTTCTATAGTAACGGAACCGGCAGTGATAGCTGCTGCCACCATCATGGTACCTGCTTCGATTCGATCGGGAATGATGCTGTATTCACAGCCGTAAAGCTTGGGGACACCGTAAATACGTACAGTTTCAGTCCCGGCGCCGACTACTCGACCCCCCATGCTATTAATAAAACGTGCCAAATCCACTACTTCCGGCTCCTCGGCTGCATTTTCGATTACTGTAACGCCCCGTGCAAGCGCAGCCGCCATTATAATCGTTTCAGTGGCACCCACACTGGGGAAGTCTAAATAAACAGTCTGCCCCTGCAGCTTGTTTGCTGTAGTTTCAATAAAACCCTGACCAATCAACACTTCTGCCCCAAGCGCCTTTAAACCTTTTAAATGCAAGTCGATGGGACGGATACCGATAGCACAGCCACCGGGGAGATGAACACGTGCCCGGCCGGTTCTTGCAAGCAATGGAGCGATAACGAGAAAGGATGCTCGCATCTGACGGACAAGATCCGCCGGGGCTTCATTCATCTTAAGCTGACCAGCAGTGATAGACAGCTTCTTGTTATGTGCGCAAAACTTGCTCTGGACTCCTAAGGCGCCTAATACTTTACACATTGTTTGCACATCTTCTAAAGGAGGAATCTCATAGAGAACAACTTGTTCTTCACAGAGGAGCGCTGCGGCCATAATCGGCAGGCAAGCATTTTTTGCGCCCTCCACTCTAACCTGCCCCACCAAGCGATTGCCGCCTTCCATGGTTATGATTTCAGCCACATGTTTCCGACCTCCTTTACATAAAAAAGACGCTTTGTGTTTTCTATCAACTGACGCGTCTTTTTTATTCCGCTAGGGGCTGCCGCCCCTTCGGCGGGCCTGCCGGCCCTGAGCACCCCGCAAGAGTAAGGGGCGCGCCCCTTACAAACCCCAACGCATAGGATCGTAGCTTCCCTAAACGATTAATTTCCTGGTATGGTAAAATGCCTCCAAAAAGAGGAATTCCCCAGCGTCTTGTGTAAATTCGGAAGTACCTAGCAGGGTCTTCTGAATGTCACCACCCCCGAAAGGAGGCCAAGTCGCATGGGGAATGCTAAAAAGCATATCCGAGGATCAAAGGGAAGCCAGTTAAGCAGCCAGCTCCGCGGTATCCCGTTTGAGCAGATTCTAGTCGTCGCTATCGACGCCAGCAAGTATCTGCCAAAAGCCCTCGTATGCAACTATTTCGGTGAAATCCTGGAAGATTCCTTTTTTTTCACTGTTAACTCTGACGGTTTTAACTTACTGGTTGAGAAGATCGAACATCATCGACGCCACTGTAATGCTGAAAAAATTATCATTGGTATTGAGCCTACTGGCCAGTATCACGAGCACGTCGTCCGCTTTCTGGAAGACCAAGGTTATAATGTGTCCCTGGTTAATGCCTATACTACTTATGAAGAACGGGCATCCACCTTAAACTGGTCAAAAACGGATGACAGGGACTTACGAGCGATCATTTCCGCTTTACTGGCTAGCAAAACGACAGAAACTAAATTGCCAGATGAAATCTATGAGAAGCTTCAAGCCATTACACGGGCATATAGGAATGAAGTAGAACAGCTTGCTAATATTAAAGCAAAAATACGGCAGTTGATGTACATGATCTGGCCTGGTTTTCAAGGCAGCTTTAATGGTAAACCTGCAACGTTTGATAAGATCTTCTCAGACTTCTGGGGTAAAACGCCAGTCATGTTAATGGAGAACTACCCCCATCCCCAACAAGTGCTACACTTGGGAAAGGAGGGGCTCCAGGAGTTCTCCCGCCAACATAACCTAAAAATGCGCACCACGACCATTGAGAAGCTTCTTGAGGCGGCAAGGCTTGCAACTTCCAGAAGTCCTGAAGCACTCGATGTTTACACTCTGCAAATCTCAATGAAGCTACAGCAGTTAAAGCAACAAGAACAAATCATTCTGGCTCTAAAGCATAAAGTGGAAGAGTTTTTCGTACAAACGCCCGGTATCCTTCTCCTTTCCGTTCCTGAAATCGGTGTGGTTACTGCCGCAACCTTGACTGCAGAAATCGGCCCTATTGAAAGGTACTCTAGTGCAGGGCAAATCATTAAGCGTGCTGGGACAGACTCTCTCATCTCGCAATCAGGTGGCCATGAAGCAAAGTATCGCAAAATCAGCAAACAAGGCAACAGTCACCTGCGAAGTGCTGTTTACATGGCCGGCTTTTCTTTGGCTACAGGCCGTACCAATCCATATTTTAGAGAGTATGCTAAGCGGCTGCAGGATGCCGGGAAGAAAAAGCGCCAAATATTTATCGCTACAGGCAACAAGTTTTTACGGATAGCCTTCGCTATGTTACGAAACAGAACGGTGTTTTGCCCGCCTACATGGGACGCAGAGCCTTTAGCTGTGGGCATCCTCGGCAAGATAGTATCAGAAGGTAACCGTCAGATTGCTTCAGACACTCTGGAGTCATTGGCGCAGGAAACCATCAGAAAAAGGCCAGCCTAAAACATAAACATTAATTTTCATCTTCATACTGCAGGGGGAGATCGTTAATTTCCTTGGAGGCATTCAAAGACCTCGCTGGTTAGCGTGATCCCCCCTCACCTCCCATAAGTGCGTATTTGTACGATGGATAAAACCCGGATCATTGCCAGGTTGCACCTCTGTGGCTTGAGTAGGTGAGGCCCCTGAGTTGTTATGAAGAAGAAAGTTGATAAAACAAACCCTGCTAGTTGCTGTTAATTTTTTACATTTTGACAGAAGGGTATTCTTTTGTCTTTTAGCAATTGACAATAGTACGCTATGCTATA
>Ga0208734_100166_pt1 | contig 16710 bp, 13 predicted proteins | sample Subbio2Aug_QV11A_FD_184824 | JGI IMG/M metagenome (GOLD analysis project Ga0208734, IMG submission 184824) | Serpentinite rock and fluid subsurface biosphere microbial communities from McLaughlin Reserve, California, USA - CR12Aug_QV11A (SPAdes) | ecosystem: Environmental > Terrestrial > Deep... | reverse complement strand
GGGAGCAACATTCCGTGGTGCACCAGATTACTGAGGTCCGTCTACTCATCGGACTCGAAGTACCAAGTAAATACGACCTCGTCGCCAGCCGCAAAAAGAACATTCGACAGGAGGCTGTTTTCATCCTTCCGCTGGTGCCGCAGGCGGCATGGGTGTCTACCAAGATAATCCGCGGATCTTCCTGTGGCATTACGCTGTCATAAGTTAGCGCCACTTCCACAGTATCGCCCACAATCAAGACTACCGCATGAGGTACAGTGCCGGTTGGTTTTTGACCTGCCAACTTGGCACCAAGAATACAGCTACAGCCGTCTGCTCCTCCCACGATGGCCGCCCGTTCCATAACTGGTGCCACGGCGGGATGGACATGTCTTGCCCCAAAACAAAAAACCTTCTTTTCTCCGGCTATCGTTTTGCAACGCCGGGCTGCCGTAGCCCAACCGCTGGCGCTGGCCAGCATGCCAAGGATTGCTGTCTCATAAATGCCAAACCGGCTGTATTGACCTTGAATCCGCATGACTACTTCTTTTTGCGCAAATTCTTCCCCTTCCCCCAGCGCCCAGATCTTTACATCTTTACTCTTTAGAAGCTGAACTGCTTCCTCCCTGCCGCATAATACGCCGGGATGACTGGCAAAAATCTCAGCAGTCACCTCTGTCTCACTCTTCCCGGTACTCCTTAAAATCTCAAGCGTACGAATAAAATAAATATCTGTGGTTGAACCGGCAAGAATTTCTTCATGTGTCGCCGAATGTACCAGACGGTTGCCATCTATCATTAGATCTTGAACATCCTGCAAACTAGCTAGTTCTTTCACGATTTTCCCTCCACCTGCCAGGCAGATCGTCAGAAACTATTCTCTTCATTGTGTAGACAATCTGGTTTCTGACCCTTAATAATTCCACATCCGGGACAAAATCCCTTTTCCTGAGCAAAGATTAACTCAAGCATATTCCAACTTTTACAAAGATATTGGCAGAAATGCCCGCTCGCACATAAGATATAACAAAAACTGCTGACGGGAGACCAGAACATGACCAGAATAGAAGTTAATCGGTTAATGAAAAAACTGACCTTTTACCAGCAAGGACAGTATTACAAAACATTTCCTATTGCCATTGGCAGACCTTCAACGCCTACACCTTTGGGTGAATATAAAGTCTACGAAAAAAACCCCCGTCCCCATCCCAGTTTAGGTACACGTTGGCTGGCGTTTACTTACCAGCGCCATGGCATTCATGGCACATTTAATCCCTGGACAATCAACACTGCCGCTACCGCAGGTTGCGTGCGGATGTATAACGAGGATGTGGAAGAAATCTATCCGCTAGTCCCCATCGGCACCTCTGTCATTATTTTTGACCGGGAGGATGCGGTAAAAGTCCCAGAACACATCGGCAAAGACATCTATTATGTCCGTCCCGGAGATACGGTGGAAAGCATCGCGCGCCGCTTCCAGATCACACCAGAGCAACTGATTCAGTTTAATAAAATTAAGCACCCCCGCTATCTGCACCCCGGCAAAATGCTACTCATCCCAAAATTCAAAGAGCGTCCGGCACAGTAGCCTGACGCTCTTTATTTGCTTTTGTCTAGCGGCCGACAAACATTTGAGTCCAGTAGTGACCAAAACCATTGGGACCGGTGAAATAACCGCTGCCCAAATGAGTAAATCTGGGATTTAAAATATTTGCTCTATGCCCAGGGCTGTTCATCCAAGCTCTTACCACATCTTCCGGAGTTCTCTGCCCACCGGCAATGTTTTCCCCGGCGGTTTGAAACGTTATGCCAAAGCGCCTCATCATCTCAAAGGGTGAACCATATAGCGGCGAATTATGCGCGAAATAGCCAGTGTCATGCATGTCCTGCGACTTTAATCTAGCCACCCTGGAAAGCGCTAAGTCGATTTGCAACGGGGCTACTCCATGTTTTTGCCGTTCTAGGTTGGTCAGTTCAAAAACTCTTTGCTCAAACTGATTCAGTTGATTAACCGGCGCAGGTTGAGGTTGAGGAGCAGGTTGAGGTTGGGGAGCAGGCTGAGGTTGAGGAGCAGGCTGAGGTTGAGGAGCAGGCTGAAGTTGGGGGCGTGACACAAGCAACAACTGATTCACAAAGATAGTTGTCCCTGTCAAACGATTCAGCCGCATCAGTTCTGTAACTGTGGTATTAAAACGCAGGCTGATACGATGCAACGTGTCGCCTGACTGCACCCGGTAGAAAACAGTTTGGCTTGTGTTCCTGGCTACCATCAGCGGTGCGGAAATCCTCTGCCATCCGCTTGGGGTCCACCGGAAAATATGGCGGACAGTGAACGTATTTGCTATCGTTAGGGCATTAGCAGCGGATGAAAAGGGCATCAGTAAAACGGTGACCAGCAATACCAGCGAAAGAAAGCTCGTCCTTTTTTTATGCACGCGAGTACACTCCTTTTTTCTAAATTGTTAACATAACTTCACAATTTCCATTATAGACTATCTGCCAACTGCTGACAAAAGCCATCCTGCATGAAACTGAGTGAGTTTGAACAAATAGCAGCAAGACAGCGGCTGTTCGAGCCGCTGTCTGAAAGATACGTCCACATGGTGAAAGTTGCCAGTTAACGTGGGATTATTAATTGTTGCCCAGGGAAGATTAAGTTTGGATTTGTAAGGTTATTGGCGGCAATAATCGCATCCATAGAAACGCCAAACATATTAGCTATTTTCCAGATTGTATCGCCTGAACGAACAATATATGTTTTTGCCACAGGATGCAACGGCTTGGGCTTCACGGGCTGCCATGGGGAAATTGGCCAGACACTGTCTGCCGCTATCTCCTTTTTCATAAACCGGGTAACTTTAACAGTAATTTCAATAATTGTTACCTGCCGCGCTGATTCACCTCCGGGATTAATATCCACCTTCACAAATTCTACGCGAGCCTTGACATGGGCACGCATTCCGGGTGAAGCGCCTGGAACATCCACAAAATGGACAAAGTTTTCATCAACGTCTACAGCAAAAACTGTCCCTGTATCGGCATCGACGGCAAAGAGCTGTTTGCGCAAGACACCCTTCACAATAACTTTGTTTGGGATTACCTCATGCTGAAGATTTCGAACTTGGGCATCCACCGGCTCTCTCACGCCACGTACCCGACGGGGAAAAAATATTTCACGTTGTACCAGCGTCTGAGATGAACCCATGGCAATAACTTCTTCCAGCAGAAACGGTTTATCATGATGATGGTGATGGGGTAGCTTATGCTGAAAACCGGCAGGATGACTCCGGCTTTGCACTGCCACTCCCAGAGGTTCCACCAAACTTAGCCGTCCTTCCAGATAAAGCAATCCTCGCAGTATCCCCGTCCTCTGAGCTGGCTCACGAAAGCAGGTAAAAAACTCTACCTCACCGGACACTTCCGCATCCATTTCGCTTGCGGCAGAATTCACCTCAAGAAAATATTTTACCGGAAAGACAAATACTTCGTTGCTTATCTGTTCCTTTTCCGTTAAGTATGGGACTGTGGCAGTAATTTCACCTTCAATCTTGACCCAACCACACATTGGTGTAGCTTTACCATTTCTGAAATATCCGCTCAGTTCCCCCATACTTTTAGGAGCAGCAGACATTTCCAGCGGAAGTGATAAATCCATAACTTCCTGAAAGCGGCTCTGCAGAGATTCCACATCTACTATTTCCGACAGCGCTTCACCGTCAAAACTGGCCGTCTGATAAACATGAACCTCCTGATCCCCCAGCACTGTATAACTGACAAAGAGCTTGCATTCACCTTTAAGTATCGTTGCTCTTTGTCCTCGCAGATTAAATCGTTCCGTCCGCCAGCCGCCAAGTATCCCTACGTCCACTTGTGCAGCCACCCGATTACCCGGTTTTGCGACAGGCACTTGCACTAGTTCAGTTAATTGGTAGGTTGCAGCCTGCTTTTCCACCAACCCTGTCTCTTCATTGAGATAATACGTAAGCTGTTCGATAACTACTTCTACCACTACTTCCCCGGACAAAGCGACTGCTTTTACATCAAGCACCGTCAGTTCCGGCTCGTCAAACTGTGGCACACTACCCGGTAGCGACCATGTTAGGGGTACGCTTATGCTGGTGCTCCCCTCAGCCAAAATCAAAGGCAATACACGATGCAGTCTTTCCTGTTCTTTATTCATCATAAATTCCCCTGCCTTCCGTTGCTATCGTATGCTAAGGACAGACAAAAGTTTACTTATCTAAAAGCCAAGTCTCGCATAAAAAAGACGCTTCGCGTTTTCTATCAACTGACGCGTCTTTTTTATTCCGCTAGGGGCTGCCGCCCCTTCGGCGGGTCTGCGGACCCTGAGCACCCCGCAAGAGTAAGGGGCACGCCCCTTACAAACCCCAACGCATAGGATCGTAGCTTCCCTGAACGATATAATTTCCTATGCTACAAGAAAAAATGTAGCATCAATGATGCTACATTATCCTTTAGGGGGTGCCGGGATAAGAATCTTCTGTCCCGGGAAAATCAAGTTCGGGTCTTTAATTTCTGGATTTGCAGCTAAGAGGGCTGCTACTGTAGTGTTAAAGCGTATAGCAATTTTAAAGAGCGTGTCGCTTTTTTGTACCACATAAACGGTTACGGCAGGAATCGGTTTCACATCACAATCAATGACCACTTCAATCTGAACAAATTCTGTGACTTTTACAAAGATTTCAATCACAGAAGTCTGGCGAATCCGCCTGTGGTCGTAGGGATCGATTTCAAAATCGGTAAACTCTACCCGCGGATAAACCTGAACAACCTGGCCTGGCAAGGCGCCGGGTATGTCTATGAAACTGGTGAAGTGTTCACGGACTTCAAACTCCAGCACTTCAGGAAAATCACCGTCACGGACGAAGTATACTTGTTTGACCAAATCTCCTTCGATCACAACTTTGTTCTCAATTACCCGAGTAACAATGTTTTCAAAACGCGTGTCTGGCGGGCCGGCAATTTTTCTGGCGGGGGCAGGAGCCGTAAGGTCTGCCACAATAGTTTGCTGACGAACTCCTTCGCCAACAACCTGCGACACTTTTAGCAACTCTTTTGTGACTTTTACATCCTTAATGTCGGTGACCACATCAACCTGTACAGTCTCCGTCACTTTGACAAAGATGTCAATGATGGCAGTCTGCTTACCGAAGGCAGGGTCGTAAGCATCTATTTGCACATTGACAAATTCAACACGTGGGTAGACTTGCACATTGGCGCCTGGAAATGCCCCGGGGATATCGACAAAGTGAGTAAACTTTTCATCGACCGACAATTCAAAGACAATGTCGTTATCTAAGCCCACAAAGAAAATCTGCTTATGCAGCACGCCCTCGACAACTACTTTGCCCTCGATGACCCGGGAAACCAAGTGCCGAATTTCAGTATCAATATTTTTAATCTTTCGTGCGGGCCGCTTAAACTTAATGTCTGCAATTACAGCCACTTGTGAAGCGCCTTCTCCGATTACGCTTTCCACTTTCAGCAGCTCGGTCAAAACCCTATTCTCTTCGATTCCCAATACATCCACCACAACGTTCAACTGGATTGATTCAGTTACTTTTGCGAAAATTTCCAGAATAACCGTCTGGCGATACAACGACTCAACTTTGTCGTAGTGGTGACCCTTGTGACATTTTTCATCGTGATTATGCTTGTCGTCGTCATGATCGTGACCCTTGCCGTAAACATTGTTATCATACTCATGATCATGCTCTTTGTCGTGGTGGCCATTGTCGTCGTTAGGATGGGGCTTCTTGTGGTCGAAGCAAATTTCGCGAATAAAATCGTGCCCAACAAATTCCACCCGGGAATGTATTTGTACATTCATACCAGGCAGGGCGCCGGGAACGTCCACAAACTGAACGAAGCGCTCATCCGGCACTGTAAACTCCTTCAACTGGCCGGTATCATCATCTACGTAAAAAATCTGCTTATGGACGATCCCTTCTACAACCACCTTGTTTTCGATCACACGCCCCCGCACATCACGAAGGGTAGTATCTACTTCGGTGATTTTTCTTACTCTCCCCGGCAGGGTAATATCTCGGATTACAGAGGTCTGCGTAGCATTTTCACCCACAACTTGCTCCACTTTCAGTAGCTCGGTTACACATTCGAGCGGCTTAACGTGATCATCTTTACCCATGCTTCATCCTCCTTTCGGTTAATTTCCTACACTATATGCAAATATCGGAGAAATGTCCCACGCCTCCTTTCACAAGGCATCACCCGCTAAATTATATGAGTTAAGCTACCAAAGTGTGTCCAGCTAACAATGAAATCTTTAAATATCTATGCAGTGATGAAAAAAATATGTCCTTAGCGTTTCTGCACTCCATTTTATCCGCAAAAAATACTTCCATTTCCCCATCTCATCGCCCCTACGACAGAACTTCGTGCAGAGGATAAGCGAAGATAATTTCCGCCACAATTAAAGAAGCGCAGCTGCGGAGCTGCGCTTCTTTAACAAATACCAAGCTTAGGTAGGAAGTTTTGTTTTTTCGTCTTTGTGGACAAGGGTCAATTCCACCGTTTCTGTCAGGACATCGGCATATGAGAAGGAAAGACGCTGGTTATAAGTAGGTTCATCAATTCTTACAACGAAAATTGATGGATACGTATTTTCCAGAACGCCAACTTTCTCCAGCGTTTTCCGACGCCCACGATGGGCACGCAAACGAATTTTCTGTCCGACATGGGATTCCAGGCTACGCCTGATTTGCAGTAAGGAAGTGCCGGCTGCCAATGTTTATCACCCCAGACGTTGTTTACGCTACTATTCTATCATAGAGCAAACGTATTGTCAAATTATGAAAATTTAATTATACCAGCAGATTTTAGTTTATGTCAAGCTGTTTTTCGTAGCGAAAATAATTGCAAAGCAATCGCCGCAGATCTTCTGGCAAAGAACTCTTTAAATAGCGTACTCTGCCTCGCCTAATAAGGGGATTTGGGCAATCCTAGGCGGAATTTCCCCCGTGTTTCCACTCCTCCTATGCCATCTAATCCTGTTATTGTATGCCTAATAACTTCATAAATATTGACTGAACTGTTAATGGAGGTATAGGCTACGTTTTCCATGATAAAGACAGGGTCTAGGGCGTGGATTAAGACGCGCTGCGGTGAACTGGCAAAGTTGGCGCCCGCAGCCAGAATAGCCTCATAGTGCGATTGACAGGCTCCAGCAAAAATTACCAACTCATCTTTTGCCGGTTCATACTGCCTTGCCTTTAAAGTGGCAGCCACAAAGTACTGTGAATTGCGGTAACTCTTGAGATCCTGAAAGTTCTTTTTTGTTTTGATATAGGCATCATGCCCGGTCATAATTAATATATCCGGCCTATGCCTATGCAGAAGGCTCCAAATTTTATAAGGCTGCTCTTTTTCAGGAATAAAAAAACCTGCCGCCTCCAATTGGAGAGAGCGATATGCTTTAAGACACTCTGCCAGATAATCTTCGTCACCGTCTAAATGCAAAATTTTGCCAGGCAATTCGAAAAATTCATCTGGTGCCCTGCCGCTAATGCTCCGAGTTTGTTCCCTCTCCAAACCGCGCCGCCGATAAATTTTTGTAATACATTCTTTTTGCGCATGATCTGAACGAGAGCGATAACTTTGCAAAACGATAGGCTCTGGAGATTTTAGATCAGTGAGTTTGGCATCTGCTAGCAATCTCATATTTAAACCCTTTAAGACTGCTTCCTGTCTACTCTCGTCAATTGCAATGATTTTGAACATGATATCCATCCCATACGATTTGCGTCCCACAATGTCGCCTACGGAAAAACTCACTTTTTAGCACCTGCCTTCCTGCTAACCATAGCCACAAGCGATTTCACACTGCATATATATGAGAGCCGCTCCATATTTGTGTCTGAGCACTATGCTCTTTTGCCGGCAATTATAATATACTGTTGGCAGGAGGAGATCCATTTGTTTGCAGCAGTTGTTCCGGTTCACAACGAAGAATTAAGAGTGGGCAGCCTGCTCAGGCGGCTTCTGACTCTCCCTTCCATAACAAAGATTTTCGTGATCCAAAACGGTTCTAACCAAAGCACACAAACAGAAGTGGCATCGGTCTATGGTGAGAACAGAGGAAGAATTAGTGTCCTCCATTTCAAGGAAGCACTTGGCATTGATGTCCCAAGAGCAATAGGAGCAAAGCTGGTTTATGAAAGCGACGCCGCTTATGCCTTGTTTATAGATGGTGATCTGGTAGGCGAAATAACCAGCCAACTGTCCGAGATATTATTGAAAACGGCGACGGAAAGGCCGGATCTGGCTCTGATTAATTGCTACCCGCAAAGTCCTCCCCTTGAAATGCAAAGCGAACCACTTTTCTTTTTCCGGCGTCTGCTTAATAAGGAACTTGGTATTTACCATGACATTGGCATTGCTACCCCATCACACGGCCCCCATCTTGTTTCCCGACGCCTGCTATCGCTTGCTCCTTGGGAAGACTTTTGCGTGCCTCCCACACTACTGGTCCATGCCTCCTTTGCCAACTTCGACACCCGGATTGTTGGTGAAATCCCGCATATCTGCCTTGGCTCGCAAATTAAAAACAGCACCCATAGCCAGCAAATTGTCGATACCATTGTGGGTGACTGCCTGGAAGCACTTGCTTTGTTCAAAAAAGTAGCGCGCAACCGGGATTATGAGGGAAAAGCTTATCTGGGCTACCACAACAAAAGACGTTTAGATCTGCTGCAGCAGTTTCTGGCCGGAGATTTGCTAAGCTAAACAAGCAGTAAAATCATTAAATTTCTAGACAACAAAAAACGCCTAAAGGCGTCAGCTAACAAAAGAAATTACTTTGTGTATTTGTCGGCTACTTTTGTGGCGCCGTATGAATCAGGCTTGATGCAGGCTTGAAAACCGCTGCCAATCACCATCCCCACCACTTCACGGATAAGTTCCTTAGTATCTCCTTTTTCACCCACATCGAGATGGATTTCAATATTCAGCCGCGGATAGACGCCTTTGGCCAGTTTGGCTGTAACAAGCGTAGCTACTTCCAAGCTCAGGTACGTCTCATAATAGATGCGCTGACGAAGGCTTGACATGTAGTTATGCCGTTGACGCCGATAAAAATAGCGGGCACCTTTTCCTACACGATGGATAATTATTGCGGTAACAAAACAGACTTCGCGACGATGGTGTGGATGGGAATCGGTTCCGAAAATCAGTTTATACTGCTCTTTTGGATTTTCAGCAATATAGGCCATAATCTCAGCGTATGTCTCATCTAGAGTTAAATTACCGCGGGAAGGGCTGTGAAAGCACATGTCCATCTTGCACCTCCAAACGTTTTCTCAGATGCTACCTTCTCTAGTATAAAGCAAACGCGAAATTTTTGCAAACTCCTCCAAACTTAGCGTCTCTCCGCGCCGCGACATGTCGATACCTGTGGCAGCGCCGGCCTCAGCCAATTCTTCTTTTGAGAACGGCAGCGCGGCATGCAGAGTGTTGAACAAAGTTTTACGTCTCTGAGCAAATACGGCATCAACCAGCCTAAAAAAGAATCGCTCATCACCAACATCATAGCTGGGATTGGTTAGAGGTGTTATTTTCACTACCGCGGAAGAAACGTCCGGCCTGGGGAAAAACACTGTTCTTGGCACATTAAAAGCGATTTCACAGCGGCCTGCATACTGGCAAAGCACGGCAAGCGATCCGTACTCTTTCCCTCCGGGAGGCGCTACTATCCGCTGAGCCACTTCTTTTTGCACCATGCAAACAAAAAGTGAAAAGCAATCCCGATATTCTTTGAGCCAGCGGTAAAAAAGCGGCGTTGCCACATTATATGGCAAGTTGGCCACCAGTTTAACCGGTTGCTGCGCGCAGTGTGCTCTCCAGTCAAAATCCATGGCATCCTGGTGAACAAGTTCAACATTATCATAGTTCGCAAGTGTTGCCTTCAATACTGACAACAGCCGCGCATCAATTTCCACAGCCGTAACTGCTTTTACTTTTTCAGCCAGCTTCTGAGTAAGGGCGCCGATACCCGGCCCGATTTCCAGCACCGTATCTGTCTGCTCCAGATTGGCTGTGTGCACAATTTTCCGCAAGATATTTTCGTCTACTAAGAAGTTTTGTCCCCATTTTTTCTTCAAGCGTATGCCATGCTGCGCCAACAGCTTCGCAACATCTGTTGGAGTTGACAGTTTGACCATTATTTATGTCACCCCTTTTAACAACACCAATAGCAGGGCAGGTTGCCGTCCATTGGTTGTACAACCCATACCCATTCTTCGTACATAGCGTTTCAATCCACGTCCCGCACAGGGAGCGGCCTGATTACTTCAAGCTCCATTTCTTATCCATGTGTTTTGTGACTTCGGCTTCAATGCGATCCAGCTTTTCCGAATTAAGCTTGTACCCGTCAACCAGCGCGCCAAATTTTTGACTGTGGTCATTCTCTATGCGGATAACAGTGGCTTTGACCGAAGCGAGTTCGTCTTTGGTCGCCATGTTTTGTTTGACGCCGGCCAGTTCTTTTTCATTGTTTTCAAACCGCTTATTAAAGTCGATATACATTTTCTCAAGCAAGGATAAGATTTTTTCCTCGTTGTTCATGCAATCGCTCCTCCCACAGTACAAGTTTTCTACCCTGAAAATAGCGACTACCATCCCGACAAATTCCCCTCTCCCCCCGGGAGAGGGCTAGGGTGAGGGCAAATACCTAGGGCAAGGCCAGAGTGAAGGATTATTTTCGTCCTTCCGTTGGTGACGCAGGCGACATGGGGGTCTACCCTGAAAATAGCATCTACCATCTGCTTGGGCGGGCATGCAACCCGCCCCTACATGGTACGAGCGAGGGCATAAGTGTTCCCCGCTCCCATCCCAACGATTCCCGCTCCCATTAGTGTCTGTGAATCGGCTATTTCGCCTCTCAGATACAGTATCATCGCCCTCGTGATGTGCGGCAATGGTTTCGATGAAAGATAGGAATTGCTTTCTCTTTAGTCATACAATATCATAGAAACCGGAGCTAGACAATTTTTTTAGCATAATATTCCAGAATGGGCGCTGTTACAATCTATTCATGTTTTTGGGCATAGCTATCCTGTTGTGATGAAAAACCAACGAAAGAGAATTAACCTGGCAGCATATTACGGCAAAAAGAAATGAGAAGTGGGGTCAGCATACTCTGTTGCCTGCGAGTAGTCCCCGGGCTTTATTCGAATAATAGCCGTAATACATGACCCAGCTGCTCTCCTTTATTGGGAATATGGGTGATCAGATGCGCCAGCCAATCCATGGCTAGAAAAGTTTTCGTGGTTCTACCGTCTTTAGCTTTATAAATCACTCTGGCCACATCAAGGGCTTCAGAAGCCGGGACGTACGCCATCCGTTCCTGCGAAATGGGGGCCCGGATGATATATTAAGCAAGTCTCTCCAACCCTTCTTGATTAAAGGGGTATCAACAGGGTTCTTTGAGAAATGTAAGTTGCATTGGAATTACGACTTCAGAGGCGACACTAAACTCCTTTTCCGCGACAAACCCCTCTTTTATATACAGGCGAAAAGCAGGGCTATCCCGACCTGTAGTCAGGAGCTGTATTCCTGCGAATCCTTTATTCTCAGCCATCCGGCGAATAAAGCGAAGCATTTCATGGCCAAGTCCCTGTTTTTGATGCTCGGGCACGGTTCCTAAACTTGTCAGATTCATATAGTGGTCTTTCCAATAATGTTTTGGCATTTCTGCGCAAATCCTTTCGGCCTCTAGCGCAAATCGCCACCTCAACAGTCGACCCACCCGAAAGATCACAGAAATGAAGAAGCCCATTATTATCAATAATATAGGCGGTCGTTTCTCGGCATTATAAAAAACTGCAACGCAAACAAGCTTTCCGTCTTTGCGAATCCCGTACATATTGTAATTGACAAAGCCACCCCAAAGACCAAGTTTAGCCCTCAGCACCATCTTTTGGCCGAATAAGCCCGGGAGGGTATTCACTAATCTCCTTATCGCCCTTAATACCTTTGGTTGAGCAACATAAGCAGAGGAGCCAGTTTCCGCAAAAGCGTGGGAAAGCACCATTAGCGCCTCTGTCTCGTCGGAAGACTTTAACTGCTCTATGTTAGTCTCTTTTTCAATCACTCTTTACCTCCGCAAATTAAAGCTAAACTTGTAACGAATCAGTCTATAGCTATCGCATATCGAGTCTCTAACCGAGATATGATCTATCACGTATTACCTACTAATAGTGTCTCATGGCTGTAACCGGGTCAAGGCGCATGGCCCGGGTGGCAGGATACAGACCGGCAATAATCCCTATGGTTGTGCTGAATGCTAAGGCAAAAACGGTGAGCCACAAGGGAATAACGGAAATTTGCACCGGCGAGGTGCCTGGGCCCATCGCTCCTGCACCGATGGCTGCCCCTGCATAAATATTTATCAGCAGCGACAGCAGAAAGCTGCAAACAAGCCCCAACATGCCGCCCAGCAGACCTATCAGCGCTGCTTCTGTCAAAAATAGTCTCCTGATATCGGAGAAAGAGGCGCCCAGCACTTTGATTACGGCAATTTCTCTGGTTCGCTCGTAAATAGACATCACCATCGTATTGATAATACCAATGGTGGCTACCAGCAAGCTGATAGCGCCGATTCCCCCGAGAACTGCCTGCACGATCCTGGTGCCTTGCTCTATGCCCTCTAGTTGGTCAGCGATTGAATGTGCCTGATAACCCATTAAGCGCAATTCTTCGCCTAGTTGCTTGGCATACCCCACGTTCTTAGTTCTGACTGAGACAAAACTGTACTGTAATTCCGTGCGTTCCCGCCTCTGTATCCTCTGCATGCCTGCCTGATCACGCTGCATATTGACTGAATCGACAAGTTGAACCTGCGTCTGTTGCGCTCCCCTATTCATAAAGCTGTGCATTTCCCTAAGGAGACTTAAAGGGGCATACACAGCATGTGCATGCTCCGCAAACTGAGTGCCGAGGATACCCACCACGTTAAGAATATATCCTCTCTTTTGTCCCTGTGCGTTTTGCAGTGTCAGCACCAGACGCCGGTCAAGCAGCTCCGGGGGATCCTTTTCTGACGGCGAACCAATCCCTACTGCAGGTCCAGATACCCCATGTTGTATGAAATTATTAATTACATGCGACCCTGCCACTACATTGTAACGGTCCTCATTAAGCAGCAAACGTCCTGCCTGAACCTCAAATTCCATCAATTCCATCTTGCCTGGTTCAATCCCGACCACATGGAGATAGCCCATGTCTCTTCCTTTTCTGGCCTCACCGCCCACGGTAAATGCCGGAGCTACGCCAAGAACACCGGGCATTGCCTCTATCTCTGAAACTGCCTGCTCATTTAACAACCTTAAACTTTCCATTTCCTCTTCAGGCATCCCGGGATAAAAGAAAGCTTGATTGACAGTGATGATGTTCAGACTTCCCCACTGTTCCATACTTACTCTCTGCCACTCTGCGAGGCCAATACCTAGCGAAAAGAGCACAATGACCGAAACTGTTCCGATGCTCAACCCCAGTATTGTCAGCATCGTCCGACCCTTGCGACGCCAGAGATTCCTATTGGCCATCACCAGCAAATCATACAGCTTCATTGGCAACCTCCCGCTTGTCTGAAATTTACTCGTTAACCAGCTTGCCATCCGACAGATAGATTATTCTGTCAGCGATACCTGCTATATTGCTGTCATGTGTAACAAACACCAGCGTCTGCCTGTTATTTTTTACAGCATCTCTAAGATAAGCTACAATCTCTACTGATGTGCGCGTATCTAGATTTCCCGTGGGCTCATCAGCAAAAACAATTTTCGGTCTGCTAACTAAGGCTCTCGCAACGCTGACTCGCTGCTGCTGGCCGCCGCTCATCTCCATCGGTTTGTGCCGGCTGCGGTCTGCCAGGCCTACTAACTCCAGCATCTGCATGGCTCTGGATAAGCGTTCTTTTCTGGCGATACCGGCAAAAACTAGCGGCAACGCTACGTTTTCCAGTGCCGTCAAGGCAGGGAGCAAGTTGTAACCCTGAAATACAAAGCCCATTACCCTCTGGCGAAACAATACCAGGTCTTTTTCTTTTAATTTATTCAGTGTTACATTGCGGAAGAGAACTTCTCCTTTTGTGGGTCGCTCTAGGCCGGCCGCAATATTAAGTAGAGTTGTTTTGCCGCAGCCGGACGTGCCGACGACAGCAACAAACTCCCCCTCCTCCACCGTTATAGATAAATTGTCAAGTGCCGTAACAATGCTGTCACCCATGCGGTATTTTTTGACAATGTCGCGCAGGGCAAGTATGGCCATGCCTAACCCCTTTCGAACTTCGGATTGAACTGCTCACTGCCTTATTACCCCTATTCGTCCAGGAATACATCCCTACGCCTGTTTCTGCGATGCCTGACAATCAGCGCCACAGTGATTCCCACTACTGCCACAGCTGCTCCGCCCCATAAAAAGGGCAGCATAGGCACCCATCCCATTTGTCCCTGTTCAGGCACAGGACTATGCGGCAGCTCAAACGGAGGTTGCGCCATCGGCAGTACTTCCAGTGTAAAAGGATGGTCGAGACGCACTTCCTGATTACGAGCATCCAGGAAAGTAACAGCCAGGTTCCCAGACAAGACGCCTTCTGCCGCCGGGATAATCATCCCTTGAAAAAAATCGCTTGTCCCTATTTCCAGCCGCGGCACGAAATAAGTAGCATTTTCCATGGGAAAATCGCCCTCAATGCTTACTAGGACATTACTTAATACAGTTCTCCCTGTATTGACAAACTCCATGCTGACTGATACTGCCTGCCCGACGATCGCCTGTGAAGGTATTTCCAATGAAAGCACCTGAACCCTACTCTCCTGCAAGACAGGGATATTTACCGTCTCGCCGACGCTGAAGGCTTTACCTTCACCATCTTCAAAGTCAATGGTAATCGGTAAGGCATAAGTCATAGCAGCTGCATTGGGATCCACAAAAAGATTAACCTTTTTAACCAGTCGGTCTTTAGCAGCGATACTGTCCACAAAAAAACTGGCGCTGCTTCCGTCAAGCGGCGAAAATACCGTTCCTCCAGTATTGCCGGTTCCGCCTGCTCCGGCACCTACTTGTACTGTGCCCAAAGAAATTTTAATGTTGTTCACCGGCCTGCCGGCATTGTTTCTGATATAGAGGGCAAGAGTAAACCTGCCGCCGGCCAGAACTTGATCAGTGGACAAAGTATGCCTTTCCAGCATCACCCTAGGGGTTCCCTGCTGATTAGGCCTTCCTATGGCAGTTGCGGTCAACACGATAGTTTCGTTCGTTTTATGCTCTGCACCGGTGACAGAACGGTATGTAATTTCTACTGGTATGGAATAGATATTTCCCGGAGCACCCGGCATCATCCGCAGCGAAAGGTGGCTAGAGGAGCCTGCTACTAGGTCAGGAACCGGTAGTAAGTCACTGCCCTCAAGCGGGAAAACTTGCGTGCCGGCAAACCTCACAGCAATATCTCTGGCTGTTGAATATCCTTTGTTTTGCAGTCGCAGATTCAGCAGAAAACTGCCCTCTGCATCCGGGGAAGCATTGAAACCGGTCACTTTAAGATCAGGTTCAAGGTTTGCAGAGATAAAAATACGGTCGCTGCTTTTTAACTCATCACCAACAGGACTTAAATAATCAAAGGTAATATTTAGCAGCTGGCTGCTCAGAGCGCCGCGTGCCTCAAGTTGATACTCCACAACGGAGGCACTGCCGGGAGCAAGAGAAGCGATGTGCCTGACACTCCCGCCTTTAGCCGGGGACACCTTTTCCCCGCCGTCAAGCGATATTTTTATATTTTCTGCTGCTGTTTCCCCGCTGTTACGGATTGTAAGCTCTAGCAAAAACCTGCCGCCCTGATCCGGCCGCAAAACAAAAGAAGCAACATTGAGTACCGGTGCTAGCAATTTTGGCGTTCGCACCGCCGCTAAAGGAAGATTCAATGTCTCCGCCTGAGTATATGCACCGTAGGACAGGTTAATGGCGACCCGGTTTGTTTCACGGGTATTAAGCGCACGAACCTGAAAAGAAGCAACAACCGATGCGCCACGCTCAACCGGTTGCAGTTGAACCGTGTCAGTCAGAGTGGTGACCGCGAAATTTTTCCCTCCGTCAAATACGAGCACCGTGTTATGGGCAGCCGAATCTCCGATATTTTGCAGAGCTATGTTTACAGTAAAGGGTTGAGCCATGTCAGGGTTAGCAGGCAGAAAAGAAACACTGGAAACGCTGAACCTGGGGCGCGGCGCCTGGCGGGTGGGGTCGCTTACTTCAAGCAACATTTCCACTGAACCAGGCGACTGGGGTCCCGCCCAGACCTCAATTCTGATCCTGGAAATTCCCGGTGCGTTGGCACTGCCTATCAAGTTGGTACGCACAGAGGAATTAGCTGCCACAGTTTGATTTACGTCCCTGGATTCCAACGTTACATGCCCCGTTTCAGAAAAGGCGTGTACCGAATAGACAAAAAGGTTTACACTACCCGCTTGTATTGTTACAGGAACAGTAAATTTTTGGCCAACCTCCGTCTCGATGGAGGAGTCTGACACATTTATTGTGGGAGAGGCGGCTGACACTCTGTCAGGAAAAGTCAGAAACAACATACCTATCAGTAAAAATATTGGCATGGCTCTATTAATAATCACCGACATATAACCATCCTCCAACCATTGTTTCTAACTGGCTTTTTTCTCATTTTATCACAGAACCGGCGGT
>Ga0208734_100165_pt1 | contig 17068 bp, 15 predicted proteins | sample Subbio2Aug_QV11A_FD_184824 | JGI IMG/M metagenome (GOLD analysis project Ga0208734, IMG submission 184824) | Serpentinite rock and fluid subsurface biosphere microbial communities from McLaughlin Reserve, California, USA - CR12Aug_QV11A (SPAdes) | ecosystem: Environmental > Terrestrial > Deep... | reverse complement strand
GTCCGAATCCGATCCCACACCGACTGCACGATGTGCGGTGCTGATAGCGCCGCTACGATCTGCTGGGTCACCAATTCCTCAATGGGCGCCGCCGGTAGTGGCCCATGCTGGCTGGCCCACGCGCCAAAGCGCCGGTGCTTGATCGGCGTGTAGTAGCGGTAGGTCTTGCCCTTTTTGACGGTGTAGCTGGGCACCAGCCGTTCACCGTCGGGCGTGAACAGCAGGCCGCGCAACAACACCGGCTCACGCTGGCGGTCGTTGGTCTCTCGCCGCCGTTCGATGCCATCGGTGGCGATCAGTGCGTGCACGGCATCCCACTGCGCCTGCGTCACGATGGCCTGATGCTGGCCGGGGAAACTATGCCCCTTGTGGACGATCTCGCCCAGGTACATCCGGTTGTGAAGCATCTTGTAGATGGTCTGCTTAGTGAAGGGCTTGCAGCCCTTGGTGACCACGCCTTGCGCGCCGTAGGCCTTGGCCATCAGCGTGGCTGAGCGCACTGTCACAAAGTCATCGAAGATGCGGCGTACCAGCTTGGCCTCGACCTCATTGATCACCAGCAGACGGTTATCCACGTCATACCCCAGAGGCAACGGCCCGCCCATCCACATCCCTTTGGCCTTGCTGGCCGCGATCTTGTCGCGGATGCGCTCACCGGTCACCTCGCGTTCGAACTGCGCGAAGGACAGCAGGACGTTGAGCATCAGCCGCCCCATGGAGGTGGCCGAGTTGATCTGCTGCGTGACCGCGCTGAAGCTGACCCTGTGGCGGTCGAACACATCGACCATGCGCGCAAAATCGGCCAGCGAGCGTGACAGCCGGTCGATCTTGTAGACGACCACGATGTCGACCTTGCCCATCTGGATGTCAGCCATCAGGCGCTTCAAGGCAGGCCGTTCCATATTGCCACCAGAGAAACCGCCATCGTCGTAGTCGTCGGCCACGGCAATCCATCCCTCGTGGCTCTGGCTTTTGATAAAGGCATGCCCTGCTTCCTTCTGGGCATCGATGGAATTGAAGGACTGGTCCAGCCGTTCGTCGCTGGACACGCGGCAGTACACCGCGCAGCGTTTCGGTGGCACAAGCACGGGCGCGTTCATTCACTGGCCCCCTTGCCGCCGCGCAGACCAAAGAACTTCGGCCCGTTCCAGCGCGTGCCGGTGATGTGGCGGGCCGCCGCCGACAGGCTCTTGAACACCTGGCCATCCAGGGCATACAGACCATCGGGCGTGACCGTCACGCGGTACTCGCGTTCATCCCATTCCCGGATGAGCGTGGTACCTGGCATCAGCAGCGTTTGCGCGCTGCGACTGACGGCGGACTTGATCTTGGAATGCTTGGCGCCGGCCTCAACCAGCAACTTGCGGATGTTGGTGGGCAGTGCGCCGTAGGTCAGCTCCTGGATGCGGTAGGCCAGACGCGATTCGACGTAATTGCGGTTGCGGTGGCTGGGCCGCCGGGGAAAGTGCTGATCCCACAGCGCCCAGAGCCCGGCCATCGGCAGGGTGGGCAGCGCCGCCAACTGTGCCGAGATGGTGTGTTGCTGTTCGGCGGCCATCCTCAGTCCTCCCAGATCGCGGTGCCACCAAGCGTGATCCACAGGCGGGCATCGTCAGCGGTCGCCATTTCGCGGGTGGCCACGCCACTGGCGCGGTGGGTGCCGGATTTGCCGGTGAACCAGTAGGCTTGGCCATCGTGCTGTACGCGGTAGAGCCCGAGGTGATCGAAATCGGCCTCGATGGTCATCACGCCGCGCGGGCGCTGGTTGGTGTCGGTAACCTGTACGCGCAGGGTTTGGTGGGTGCTCATTGCTTTCTCCGAAGGGGTTTGCGGACCTCCATGAACGCGCTGTGGCGACCAGAAGCCAAGTCAAACCGGGCTCTGTTCGGGGGCGTCGGCTTGACCTGTCGCAACATCGACACGCTCTCCCAGCAGCGTCTGGGGTTTGCCGGTGCGCCGGTCCTTGATGCCCAGGATGTAGATCTCGCCGTCCCACACCCCGCAGGCCACGTCGGTGTCGCTAGCCGTGGCAGGCATCAACCAGCCGGTGACGCCATTGGGCAACTGCAGCAGGTCTTCCATCCGGTGGACAGGCCAGCGCATGGCCTCCTGATAGTGGTCGGCAAACTCCAGGAGTTGCTGCGGCACGTCCGGGAAGTTTTCTTGGCTGAGGATGGGAATCCAGACCAGCGGCTGGCCGCTGGCAAACCAGCCTTGCACGCGCTGCTCGACTTCGGGGTTGTAGTGCTGCAGGCGCTTGACGGGCACGTGGCGGGCGCGATCGCTGGCTTGAGGTTCTGTCGTGTAGTTCATAAAAGGCTCCTTGAGTGGTAACCCGGCACGGCGCCGGGCGGTAACCGGGGTGGTAACTGGTAACCCTGTTTCGGGTTCTGTCGGTAGCGGGGCAGCGCGCTCGCGCCCCCCGTATTGCTTTATGGCGAGGAAGGACCCAATTCGCCTGTGGGCAGGTCGCGTGACGGTCAAGCCGCTGGCATTTCTGCCGCCAGTGCATCGCTGGCTGCTTCGATCAGATCGCGTGGAATCTCAACCGGGAAGCGACTTTCGTCGTGGTGGTAGTTGATCTGGCGCCGGGCCGCCGAGGCGCGAGCCAGTGCGTTCATGACCGGCATCAACTGTTCGTGCAGCTCGATTTCGGCCATTGCCGCACGGCAGTGGATGAAGTGGTCCCTCGCCTTGCGCACGGCATCGGGCAGGCCAGCCAATTGACCTTGAATCGCATCACGCTGGCGCTCAAGTTCAACCTGCGATGCCCGGGTGATGCGCAACTCCACCTCCAGCTTGGTCAAAGTTTCAGGCACCACGAATTCCGTTTCGGTGTCCAGCAGTGCCAGGGATGCCGACTTCGTCTCGACAGCAATGCGCGCTTCGAGGTCCGCCAGCCGCTTGGCAATCTTGGTCAGTTGGCCATCGACCATCTGCGCCTCAGCGGTGAGCGCCTTGCGCTGCGCGATCAGATCGTCAAATTGTTTGCGGGCCACTGCGAAGCGCTCTGGGGTGGCCAGGACCTGCTGCAGCGGACGCAGTTGGCTCTCCAGGTTGGATACCTTCGACTTGAGTCTTTCCATCCGCTGATTGGCCTCGCACAGGATGGGCCAGTGGGCTTTGGCGGCCGGTGGCGTGTTCATCGATATCGAGCCGGCAGCATCACGCAGCCGGTTTTGCTTCTCGCGTGCCGCAGCGTGCTCCGCTTCCGCCTCAGCCAGTTCGGCCTTGAGGGGCGCGAGTTCCAGGTTGAGCGCGTCGTGCTCAGACTTGATCTTGTCGAGGTAGGGGTTGGACTTCTTGCTGAACGGGTTCAGTTTCATGGTGGTGGTCTCCGGGTTCTGTTCAGGGATGGACGGGGTAGTGGGTATCGCCGGGCCGCGCGACGGTGCTGACCCACAGGCCGGGGCCGACCTGCTTTTTGATGCCGACCGGCGCGCCGGGGCGATGCGGAAGGCCAGTGGCCTGCCAACCCTGGTGGGAGTTGGCTTTCCCGGTCATCGCCGCAATCGCTGCAGCCAGCGGGGACAGTTGCGTTTCGGCAGAGGTGGATGGGCTGGTGGTCTGCGGCGTGATGCCGAGAACCTTGGCCCAGATGGGATGCAAGTTGGGATTACTCACGGTGAGCTCCATATCGAGTGCCACCCTCGATGCCGGGTGGCGTGGCAGGATTGGTTTGGGAACGGGTCTGGGCAATGCGCCAGCGCGCGCCCTCACGGGTGTGGCCGAGGTGGGTGATGTCGATGCCCTTGGCGCGATAGGCCGGGGCGATGCGGCGCAACTGATCGGACAGGCCCTTGGGCGAGCGCGGCCAACTGCTGCGGTCGGGGATGCTGTGGGTGTTCAGCAGGTCGTAGAGCTGACCGGCGGTGCCCTGCCAGTTGATCGGCAGGATGCGATCCGCGATGTACTTGTCCAGGGCTTGCGCGACAGCGTTGCTTTCCAAGGCACGGTCGATGCCCGCACGCACGAGCTCGGCGTACTGATTCTGGAATTCACCGGGCGCGAAGCCCAAGGCGCGGGCCACGGCCTCGCCCAACCGTTCGTAATCGGCCATGCGCTGCTTCTGGGTGAGCTTGACCGTCGGCAGAATGGCCAGTGCCGCTGAGAACAGATCGAGCAGTCCGGCGAATACCTCGGGTTGATCACGCTCCCAGCCTGCGTGCGTGTCGGCATCGTCGCGCCGGGCATCGGCGGGGATGGTGGGCAGATCAACGTGAATCACCCGGTCGATCAGGTCGGGGCGCGTGGCAACCACGGCGATGCCGTTGAGCACCACCGGTCGCTTGGTCTCCATGACGTGCTCTTCACCGTTGGTGTAGAGCTGGCGCGAGGCAAAGCCGCCGCCGGTGGCCAGGGTGCAAAAGGCATCTTGCTGCTCGGGCGTGAGGCCGGAGAGGTTCTCGTAGCTGACCAGCCAGTTATTGGCGGCGGCGACGAACACGTCCTCCACCGTCTTGGGCCGCCCGCGCAGCATCACCTTGTTCGGATCGACCAGGCTGCGCAGCACGGACTGCGTGGTGGACTTGGCCGAGCCTTGCTCGCCTACCAACTCCAGCACCGGGAAGGGGGTGTCCGGACGGAAGCAGTCCAGCAGCCACGCCAGCACCATCACGCGGCTGTGCGTCGGGATGTTGGTGTGCTGCCAGAGTAGGCCGACGTCACCCGTGTTGACCGGCATCGGCAGCGGACGCATCGATGGCGTTCGGGTGAAGTACACCGGCGACTCGTTCACCACCCGCCAGCCCTGGGGGGTGACGTGAATGGCCTGCCACTGCTCATCGGCCAGATCGATCAGGTAGCCGTCGTCGCAGCGGGCAGCGCGGACGTGGACTTCGATCTCGTCACCGTCGTTGATGCCTGCGGCAGCGAGCGTGGCCAGGGCCGACTTCATCGTGGTCTCCGGCACGCCCATTTCCTTGGCACGCCAGTACGCGGCCCGCAGCCATTCCTCGAAGCCAGAGGAATACACCCGCCACACTTCGCGCCGACTGGGCATGGGAATCACGGCCACCGCATTGCGGTCCGCATCGTGGTGCAACTGGCACTGCGCACGGGCCAAGGCGACCAGTTCATCGAGCGCGCTGGCGTCGTCGTCGCTGCCGGGCAGTTCGTCTCGCACCAGTTTGTCGAGCATCGTCACCGAGCAGTCACGGTTCGCCTTCTTGGCGGCGTGGCGCAGGCGCAAGTAGCCGGGTAGGTCCGTGGCCTTGAGGATGGAGAAGGCGCGCACCACGTCTTCTTCGGCCAGCACCCCCACGTCATCCACCAGACGAACCAGTGCCACCTCGATCACACCAACAGGATCGGCGTCAGGTGTTGGCCCCGGAGTGGCCGCAGCATCCATCTCGACCGTGTGATGGTCGTGATGGTGGTGACGGTCGTTCTCTACTGCTCCGTCCTGGGAAGGGATGGACGCGCTCATCGTCACCGCCCGAATCAGCGCGAGCGTTCGATGAGATTGCGAATGTCCTCAGCGCGCCAGACCGTGGTCTTGCTGCCGAGTTTGATGCCTTGGGGGAATTTGCCTTCCCGGATACCCGCCCACCAGGCCGAACGGCTGATGGGGATCAGGGACAGAATCTGCGGCAACCGAACGAAGCCGGTTTCGGGCAGAGCAGGACGGGGTTGGTACATGGCGAGCATCCGTGGTCGTTTGGGGATGCTCTGTATTGAATGCCACAAGAATCGGCATTCATAGACACGGTGCGCGCACGATGATCACGCTGCGCGCAGCGTGAAGGTTCGCAATGAAATTACTTGGGCGGCGAGTCCTTTGGAATGCCCGCGATCCAATTTTTGATCGTGCCCGGTGCTTTACAGACCTGCGCGCCGATGATGCGGTAGGCCTCTTCCTTGGTGCGGTACGTATTCGATGCGAACAGTTGCAGGGCCTTTTGCCTTGCGGCCCGGTTGCTGGCGTGTCGAGCATCGGCCGCCCGTCTGACTGCCTGGCTTTGGGCCTTGCGCACTTCGTCGGCGGCAACGGGCTCCGGCGTGAGTCCGGCCTTCCACGCTTCCTCGATGAGCTGTTCCATTGATGGCGGTTCCGGCAACAGATCGGCCATCACCAAGGATTCCAACGATTCCATCAGCGCATCGACCGCCGGCCTGATGATGATCCCTGACGGGGTATCTGCTGTGGCCTCAATCACCACGCCCAACTTGTACAGCGCCAAGAGCCGGAGGTAATCCCGATCCGTTGCAGGTGCTGACCTCAGTCGCGGCCATTCGGCTTGATTGGTGACCTCGATGAACCAGTCCAGGTCGCGCTTCTCGTAACGGTCGATCAGTTCACCGCCGTACTTGATTTGCGCCAATGTCACGGTATCGGTGATGGCGGCATCCATGCCGGCCAACATCTGCGCCAACTGCTCTGCGCTGAAGCGCTGCAAATCCTCTCGGGCGCAGGCAGCAATCCGCACCGCGTTCGGCAACTCCAGAAGTTGTTCGAGCGGTGTGGTCAGGGCCAGGGTGAGCAGATGTGGATTCATTGCCCATCAGTCTACCGAGGGTGGTCCAGCACCGTCCACGTTCATCCATGCTGATTCGCCATCGCCCTGTGCGATCCATCGCTACGCGCCCTGCGTGATGATCGTGCCGAGGGCATATCTGTGCTTTCGCGGGTGTAAACAATAAGGGGCGACCGTCACAACCATCACCACCGTCACACCGGGTGGAGCTTGTGATGGTGGTGACGATGGTGATGGTCACCGCCTATTGTTATGGCCGAGGAACGCATACATACCCCGGGCAAAAGGGGTCCTTCCTGGCGATATTCCAATGCGGGGGGCGCGAGCGCAGGAGTTCGCCACCGTCCGACCAGAAAACAAGGTTTGCAGGGTTTGCGGTTCGCACTCGGCGGTGTGGGGCAACAGGCCGAAAGCCCAGTCAGCGTGGGCGTGTGCGGGATGGAGAGAAACAGGGTAGCTGCGAACCCGGGTGCGTACCCGGTTTGCAGGTTTGCATCCCGGCCGCGTGAAAACGGACAGGGAAGAAAATTCAATGCTGGTGCGGGGTTGCGGCTGATTTGCTGCCTGGATTGCAGAAATCGGCCCACAAGCGCCTTGCACGCCGTCTGACGCATCGGACACAGGCTGTCGTAACTCTCCGTGAGGCGCGCACACGCGCACGCGTATAGAGAGTTACGTGGACCTGTGTCCGATGCGTCAGACACGCCGGGGTATCCGCAGGGCCTCAAGAAACTGGACACCCTTGGCGGCAGATCACACCATCCTGTACACCCGTTCGCCGCTGTCGTTGTGCGCCAGCACCACGTTCAGGCCGAGCTTCTTGCGCAGCATCCCGGAAATCGCCCCACGCACGGTGTGTGGCTGCCAGCCAGTCGCCAGCATCAGTTGGAGACTGGTCGCGCCCTGCGGTCGGCGCAGTGCTATCACCAGCGCGGCGAGCTTGGTACCCGGGCGCACCGGGATGCCCTCCAGAAGTTGGAGGTCGTCGGTGGTGTCCACCGGCTGGACATCAATCGGCGGCACAGGCCTTTGCCGTCCAATGGCCGCGTAGCCCGCGTCGGTCATGACGTGGCCGTCGTCGGCGGGCTCGATCCATTCGCGCTGCAGCAGTGAGGCCAGCACCTTGACCCGTGCCCCGCCGCGCAGCGTGTCGGGCGGGATCACTCGCCCATCAGGACGGCGGGCGGCAGTGCGGAGCAGCAGGCTTTGAGCCGGGGAGAGTTTAAGCAGGGTCTCCATCATGGCCTCCGTCACTTGGCCTGGCCTTCGAAGATCGCCAGCAGGTCATCCAGCGCCTGATCCACCCGCCCGAGGTCCCCGACGTGGCCCCAGTGGATGGTGTCAGGGTCGTGGCCGAAGTGGTCGCCGGCCAGTTGCTGCAGCCGGGTCAACTTGATGTGGATGGCTGCGGCGCAGGCGAGGTAGGCGTCGGTGGCGGTGGGCTTGGTGTTCATTGCGGGGCTCCTTGGTTGGTGGATGACGCCACCATTCACGCGCTGAACGATCAAGAAGCCAAGCTGCTGTTCAATCAACCCCCGATCAAAGTACAATATTTCTTGTGATTACATTGAAAATCTTCTAATCCATGGCAATCTTGCTGGCTTGGCTAGGCAATGCTGACCTGCGCGCTGCGGAGGCCGGAGGCTCCGATGAGCAAGGCCCCATCTTGGGTGCGCTCAAGGCGTTCCCCTTTGATGCATTGCACCTGCTGTCCGATCACAGCATCCAGAAGACCCGTGTGTACGCCCAGTGGGTTGGACGGCAGTCGTCAGTGCCGGTGACGTCACATCAAGCCAAGCTCACCAGTCCAACCAGTTTTGAAGAGATCTTCCGTGCCGCCGTCGGCGTCATAGAGGAAGTCAAGCGTGCTTCACCTTTTGGCGACCTAGTGTTTCATCTGAGCCCAGGCACTCCGGCAATGGCAGCCATCTGGCTGCTGCTTGCCAAGACTCGGTACCCGGCAAAACTGATCGAGTCTTCGCGGGAGCATGGTGTCAAAGAGGTCAGCATTCCCTTTGAGTTGTCGGCCGAGTTTGCGCCTGTTGCTGACAAGCAGGCAGACGAGGCTCTGACTCGCCTGATGATGGGTGTGCCGCCCGAAAGTCCAGCTTTCACTGCAATCGTCCACCGCTGTGCTGCAATGAAACGCACCGTGGCGATGGCGCATCGCTTGGCGGTTCGCGATGTGCCGGTGCTCATCCAGGGGGAATCCGGAACCGGCAAAGAATTGTTCGCGCGCGCCATCCATCAGGCCAGTCCACGCAACGCCAAGCCGTTCGTCGCAGTTAACTGCGGCGCTATCCCGCAAGAACTGGTTGATGCAGAACTGTTTGGTCATGAAAAGGGCGCATTCACCGGCGCTACCGCAGCACGGGCTGGTTACTTCGAGTCGGCCGATGGCGGCACCCTGTTCCTCGATGAGATCGGTGAACTGCCGCTGGCATCCCAAGTCAGGTTGCTGCGGGTCTTGCAGGAGCGTGAAGTTACCCGTGTCGGCGCCACACGGGCCAAGCCCATCGACATCCGCGTTATCGCCGCCACGAATCGAGTCCTGCCCGATGAGATCAGGGAGGGTCGATTCCGAGAGGACCTTTTCCACCGCCTAGCCGTAGGTGTGTTGCTCCTGCCGCCTCTGCGCCAGCGTGAGGGTGATCTCAACATTCTGATCGACTCGATGCTGGCCTCTATCAACGCCGAGGCTGCATCGCAGCCGGGTTACAAGCACAAAAAATTGGATGTTTCCGCAAGAAACCTTCTGATTCAACACTCTTGGCCTGGCAACGTTCGGGAGCTCCACAACACACTGCTGCGTGCCAGCATTTGGGCCGTGGGCGACAAGATCACCACGCAGGACGTGGCCGAGTCCTTGGCTGTAACGGTCGCACCAAAGGCTGACACCATCCTCGGTCGCCCTCTGGACCAAGCGATTTCTCTACCGGACATCATTGGAGACGTCGCGCGCCACTACCTTGAGCGCGCCATGGCCCAGACGCACGGCAATAAGTCCGAGGCCGCTCGAATCCTTGGGATCGGCAGCTATCAGACTCTGAGTAACTGGCTTCAGAAGTACGGAGTTGGCTAGTTGGCACGGCATGTGCTTATAGCCTGATACTAACAAAAAATTTTGTAATCACGGAGTACTGACTTGAACGCCCAGAACAAAGAAACCGACGCACGCATCCTGATCGACGATCAGCTGCGTGCTGCCGGCTGGAATCCGGCAGACAAGTCCCAGGTGCTCACCGAGGTCAAAGTCGCAGGCGGTCATTTCGTGGCCGAGCCGGGGGCGCAACCCACTGTTTTCAGCACGGCGGATGGCGATGCCATTCCCACGGGCCGTGCCGACTATGTATTGCTGGACCAGCGTGGTCGTCCGTTGGCCATCATCGAGGCTAAAAAGCAGGCTATTCAGCCCTACACCGCGAAGCAGCAAGCGCTGCCCTATGCCAAGCAGATCGGCGCGCCATTCATTTTTCTCACCAACGGCGAACTGATCTATTTTTGGGACTACCAGAATGACGATGCCCGCATCGTCAACTCCTTCTTCTCCCGGCGTGATCTTGAGCGGTTGGTGCATATGCGGGCCGAGCGTAAGCCGTTGGCCACGGTGCCGATCCCGGACACCTACCTGCGCCAGGGCGAGACGCGCTCCCTGCGCCCCTACCAGAAGGAAGCGATGCAGGCGCTCGACCGCACGGTCGAATTGGGCAAGCGCCGCTTCCTGATCGAGTTGCCCACTGGTTGCGGCAAGACCGACTTGATCGCGCTTTACCTCAAGCGCCTCGTGCAGGCTGGGCAGGCCGAGCGCGTGCTATTCCTGGTCGACCGTGATCAGCTTGCCAAGCAGGCTATCGAAGCCATTCAGGACTTGCTTCCCGGCTATTCCAGCTACTGGCTCAAGCCCGGCATGGTCCGGCAGGAAAAGCAGGTCACCGTGTGCCTGCTGCAAACCATGATTGGCCGCTATCAAGAGTTCACCAGCGGCTACTTTGATGTGGTCGTGATGGACGAATGCCACCGTTCCATCTACGGCGCGTGGCAGGCTGCGCTTTCGCACTTCGATGCCCTGCACATCGGCCTCACCGCCACCCCGGCCATTTACATCGAGCGCAACACCTTCCAGTTCTATCACTGCAAGGACGATACGCCCGACTATTCCTACCCGATCCAGGAGGCCTTCAAGGAAGGCTTTCTCGTGCCCTACAAATTCGCCACCGGCATCACCACTTTGGTGTCCGAGGGCGCCAAAGTCGATGAGGAGCATTACGACCCCGCCGAGTTCGAGCGCAAGTGGACCAATGAGGCCAGCAATCGGCTGATGATGGAAGAGTTCGACCGTCTGGCGTGGCAGAGCTACAAGGAGTTGGCACCGGGGCAGAAGAATGGCCCGGGCAAGTCGGTGGTGTTTGCGATCACCAAGCACCACGCGGCACGACTGGCGCAATACCTGAATGATCTGCATCCCGAGCACAAGGGTCGCTACGCCGAGGTCATCACTTCTGACGTGGCCAATGCAGACGACCTGATCCGCCGCTTCAAACAGGAAGATCTGCCCATGGTCGCGGTCAGCGTGGGCATGCTCGACACGGGCTTTGATTGCCGCGAGGTGCTGCATCTCGTAATGTGCCGCCGAGTGCGCAGTCCCATCCTCTATCAACAGATGCGTGGGCGTGGCACACGTACGGCACCGCACATCGGCAAAGAGAAGTTCGTCATTTACGACTTCTTCCGCAACCACGAATATTTCAACGACTCGGACACCGACATCTTCTCCGGCAGCAGTGGCGGTGGTTACGCACCCAAGCCCAAACAACCGGGTGGCAAGACACCGCGCGAGCTGATTGAGCTTGGCCTGGAAGACGAATGGCTGGACGCAGTCCACTACATCGAAGTGGGTCCGGACGGCGAGCGCGTCGACAAGCGCGATTACGTGACGGATTGGGAAACCACCGTCCAGCAGGAGGCGGAGGCCGATCCCATCATCGCCAAGGTCAAAGCGGGCGATGCGCTGTCGGAAGACGAAGAGGCTCAACTCGCCCAGCGCCTGAACCAACCGCAGCGTTACTTCAATGAAGACAACCTGCGCCGGGCCTACCGCAACCCGGGTGGCAACTTGGTGGACTTCATCCGCGCCGCGCTGGGCATGCTGAAGATCAAGAGCCGCGAGGAGCGCGTGGAAGATAACTTCCGCGCTTGGCTCGTGGCCAAGAACCTCACCCCCGAGCAGGCGCAATACCTTGCGCTGCTCAAGAACCGTGGCTTGGTGAAAGGCAAGGTTTCGCTCGACGACCTGTTTGCCCCGCCGCTGTCCATTCTCAACGCCGCCAACATCGGCATCGAACTGTTTGGCGAGCAGGGCCTGCGCAACGTGATGGACGAGATCAACCAGTCCGTCCTGGTGGCGTAGCGCCGATAGAAATTAGGAAAAAACATGAACCAACAATTACGCCGCAAGCTCGATCACATCACCAATGTCCTCTGGGCAGGCGGTGTGACGAACCCGGTCACCTACATCGAGCAGATCTCCTACCTCATCTTCCTGAAGTTGCTGGATGAGGAAGAGTCCGACCGTGAATTGCGCGCCCGCCTTGGCGGCACCGGCGGCAATGCCAAGCTGCTCTATCCGGCTCAGTCCGAGCGCTACCGCTGGAGCCACTGGCGCTTCAAAAGCGGCATTGAATTGCGGGACTTCATCCGTGACGAGGTGTTCCCGTACATGGCGTCGCTCGCCAAGGACGAGCCCGAGGTGGCCGAGTACTTCCGCGATGCGGTGTTGGAAATCGCAGACCCCAACGTCCTCAAGCAGGTCATCGACGAGCTTGACGGGTTCGAGTTCCGAAAGCTTGGGCCTGATGTGAAGGGCGACATCTTCGAATACCTGCTGGTGCACCTTGGCTCCAGCTCGCTGAACGGCCAGTTCCGCACACCCCGCCAGATCCGCGCCTTCATGGTCGAGATGGTGGACCCGGATATCGGCGACTCCATGTTTGACCCCGCCATGGGCACGGCCGGTTTCCTCATTGATGCCGTGGACTTCTTGCTGGCCAAGTATTCAGACCATGTCAGCGAGTACCCCATCTATGGCGAAGACTGGCTGGAGAAGAAGGGCAGGCCGCTGGTCGAGCTGAGAGCTGAAATGCCACGCCTGCAGACCTACCGAAAGGGCGCGGGCGAGAAGATTCCGGATTGGAGCCTGCTCGAAGCCTCGGTCTACGGCACGGACGTCTCGCGCCAGATGCTGCGCATCAGCATGATGAACCTCGTGCTGCACGGCATTCGTCACGCCAAGCTCAAGCGCGCCAACTCGCTGTCGGACATGGGCGGACTTACTGAGGACGACCTGCGCCGCCGTTACAAGGTCATCCTGGCCAATCCGCCGTTTGCCGGCCAGTTGCCCAAGGATTCCATCCGCGCCGACCTGCCCACCAACAGCAAGAAGAGCGAACTGCTGTTTCTCTCCTTGATGATGCAGCACCTCGCTCCTGGCGGCCGTTGCGCCGTGGTGGTGCCTGAGGGTCTGCTATTTGGCTCGACGGGCGCACACGTCGATCTGCGCAAGAAACTGGTGCACGACTTCAACCTGCTTGCAGTCGTCAGCCTGCCGGCCGGTGTGTTTAAGCCCTACGCTGGCGTTAAAACTGCCGTACTCGTTTTCCGCAAACCAGCATCCGAAGCCGCCAAGCGCTTGGACAAAGTCTGGTTTTACGAGGTGCGCAATGACGGTTACGACCCGGACAAGATTTCCGGTGGCGGTCGCGTCGAGACGCCAGAGAAAAACGACATTCCAGACTTGCTCACGCAATGGAAGGCCTACAAGGCCAGCGGCTTCGACACCCCGCCGGGGCTGGAAGCGAACACCCTGCTGCCGCACGGCACTGATGAGCCGACTTGCTGGTGGGCTACCTGCGAGAAGTTGGCCGAGGGCGACTACAACCTGGGCGCTGGCCAGTGGAAACCGCGTGTGGCGGAAAAGACCAGCGACGAAGACCCGCGTGAGTTGGTGGCCGAGGTGCTGGGTGACTATCGCAACGTGGTGGCCGGGCTGGAGCGGTTGCTGGAGGAGTTGCCCCAATGATGGTCGGAATGCCTGTGCCTTTTACGGCTGCGGTGACCGACGCAACCGGTGGAAACGTCAAGATTCAGCGCAAAGACTTCCTGACGGAAGGTCTCCTGCCTGTTATTGATCAGGGCCAAGAGGATGTGGCTGGTTTCACAAATGACTTTTCGCACGCCTACTCAGGTGATTTGCCAGTTGTTCTGTTTGGCGACCATACAAGGGCGTTCAAATATGTAGACAGGCCCTTCGCACTTGGGGCTGATGGGGTGAAGGTTCTTGCTCCACGGGCTGGCTTTAATGCCAAGTTTCTCTACTATTACTTCCTGACTTGCGAAATTCCAAGTCGTGGATACAGCAGGCACTTCAAGTTCCTGAAGGAATTTGACATCCCGCTTTTTGCCCTGAGCGAGCAAAGCCGCATCGTGGGCTTGCTCGACGAAGCCGACCGCCTGCGACGGCTGCGCCGCGAAGCTGACGCCAAGGCCGCTCGTATCCTGCCTGCATTGTTCCTCAAAATGTTCGGTGATCCAGCGACGAATCCGATGGGGTGGCCGGTCGAGCCGCTCACCAAGATTTGTAGCCCAAAGCAGTGGCCGACTATTTCCTCAAAGGATCTCACTGATTCCGGCTTCCCCGTCTATGGAGCCAACGGAACGATTGGCTATTTCTCCTCGTACAACCATGAGAAGCCAACAGTTCTGATTACGTGTCGTGGCGCGACTTGCGGCACGATCAACGTTTGTGAGCCGAAAAGCTATGTGACAGGCAACGCAATGGCTTTGGATGAACCTGACCTCGGGAAGACTAGTCTTGAGTTTTTGGAGTGTTATCTAAATGTTCGCGGCCTAAATGACACGATTACAGGGGCGGCACAGCCTCAGATTACACGACAAAACCTGCAGGTAGTTACTGTCTTTGTACCCCCTCCAGATCTTGTAGCGAAATTTTCGAGGCACGTTCGCGCGATTAAGGATCTGCTTGCGGGCGTCCAGTCGGGTGGAGATCGCTTGGATGATGCTTTCGGGCTTCTGCTTCAGCGTGCTTTCTCTGGACAACTGACTGCTCATTGGCGCGAAGTCCACATGCAGGAACTGCTTGCAGAGATGACTCAGCAGGCACTTGCACTGAATCTTCAAGTGCCAATCGAATTGGAGGCCCTTTCGTGACTCGTCGCCTGCATGCCCTGCGCGTGGGCAATTTCAAGGCCTTTGCGGATACCCAGCGCATCCCGATCAAGCCGATCACGCTGATCTTCGGCCCCAACAGCGCCGGCAAGTCCAGCTTCATCCACAGCTTGGCGTTGGCTCACGAAGCGCAGTTTGGCCGCGAGAAGCGCAGCCTCGCCCGGCTGGATGTGCATCACACCGACGTTGGCGGCAGTGCCATCGACCTTGGTGGCTTCCGCCAGTACGTGCACCGCGGGCAGTTGAACAAGAGGGTTGAATGGGGTGCGGAATTGAAGGTCTCCGCGCTCGCGGCCGACAAGGATCAGCGGCTGGCGCAGTTGTTGGCCTCAGTCGAGACAGTAGCACTCAACATCGCGCTGGGCATTGAACTCGATGACCAGGATCGACCCAGGAACGGCGCTGCGCCGCGAGTTGACGCCATGGAGGTGACAGGGGATGGCGCTGAACTGCTGAGAATGAGCAGCCGCCGTGCCGACGGCCAGGGCAGCAGCTTGCGTCTGGACCGGATTGCCAGCGATCACCCTATCTTCCGCCAAGTGCTCAAGGCAATCGTGGAATCCGCCACAACCTCGGAAGAAATGCGCCCCGAGGATTTCGAAGGCGCGAATGAAGCCATTGCCGCACTACTGCCGGACTTGTTGATCCGGGTAGACCAGTTCTTCCCGACTGCTGTCGATCTGCCCAAGGCGGAAGGCGCCGAGCTTTCTCCTGTGAGCATGCTGTTCCCGGTCAGCAAGGGAAACCGCAAGGAAGATATCGCTCAGGCCGTCCGCTTCTACCTGCCGCGCACCCTGAACGACTTGATCAAGGGGCTGGCCGACACGCTGTCGGCCGAACTCAAGCAGCTGCAGTACCTCGGCCCGTTACGCTCGTTTCCTCCCCGACATCTGGCCTTTGCGGAACACGAAGACGCGAACTGGTATGCCGGAGGTGGCTACGCCTGGGACGTGGTCAGGCGCGACGATGCTGTCCGAGAAGCCGTGAATGGCTGGCTGGGCTCTGACAAGCTGAAGACACCGTACAAACTGGTCGTTCGATCACTGGTGGCGGCGGATCAATTGAAGGACCCACTGGCGGGCGGGTTGGAAGCAATCGCAGACGACGAAGATGCGATGTTCCTCGGATCTGTCGACAAGGACGGATTCGTAATGAATCACTATCCGCCCCGCGACGACGCGCGCCCCTTCTTTCAGGACGTCGATGCCTCGGCCGAAGTTCTCGCAAGGGCCGTCGAATCGTCAGATATTGACCGAATTCGGGAGCTGGTTCTTGTCGACCAGCGAACCAGCACAGTGGTAACGCACCGTGATGTCGGTATTGGAATTTCACAGGTGCTACCCGTTCTTGTCATGGCCTACGGGTCCCGGGCCAAGCTGCTGGCCATGGAGCAGCCCGAAATTCACCTGCACCCTGCGCTGCAGGCAGAACTTGCAGACGTGTTTATCGAAGCGGCACTTGGGCCGCGCCAGAACACCTTCATCCTCGAGACCCACAGCGAGCATTTGATCTTGAGGCTGATGCGGCGCATACGCGAGGGAAAGGTCAGCTCTGACGACATAGGTGTCGTGTTTGTCGAACCTCTGGCGCGCGGTAGCCGATTCCTCGACTTGCGAATCGATGAGGAAGGCGACTTCATTGATGAATGGCCTGGAGGATTCTTCGAGGAATCCTTCCATGAGAAATTCGCAGGGCGCTAAAAATGCTTGTGCCCTTCGTCATTGATGCTGACAGTCTTGCGCCGGACCCCGCGTGGACGGCTACGCAGCAGCGAGCCTGCTACAACGGACTCCTTGATGTGTGGCAACGGACAGGCTTGCTTGCGCATGACGGCGAGTCGCTGCCCGCATCACGTCTGCACCGGGCTGTGCTGGCCCTGCCGCAAAACGTTCGTCCTCGGTGGCAAGAAGTATTGGAGCGATCACCACTGTTGTCCACGCCCAGATGGAGTGGCAACGTATCCACAAATACACTCGGCGACTTCGCTGATGTTGCGCGGTTGGCATTGGTAGATGACGCACGTGCCGAGGTCGAATTTGGTCTCGACGATGATTGCGATGAGGCGCTGAAGTCGATTAACGGCATTGATGTTTCTGTTTGCCGACTTCTGGTCGCAGGACAGGCCAAGGCATTTCAGACGGCTACTGCACTGGCCGGTACACACATCGAGGCCGGTGACAAGTTCCAGACGACCTGGGATACACGATTCAAAGCCTTGGCGATAGGGCAGCCCTGCACGAAGGCCTTGCAGTCGTAGTTTTTGTCGGCGCCCACGGTTTGCTTGCGCCCACGGCGCCTTTGGCGCCCCAGCATCTTGAGCGCCGCTTGGTGCTCTGCCGTGCCGTTGGCAT
>Ga0208734_100163_pt1 | contig 17264 bp, 19 predicted proteins | sample Subbio2Aug_QV11A_FD_184824 | JGI IMG/M metagenome (GOLD analysis project Ga0208734, IMG submission 184824) | Serpentinite rock and fluid subsurface biosphere microbial communities from McLaughlin Reserve, California, USA - CR12Aug_QV11A (SPAdes) | ecosystem: Environmental > Terrestrial > Deep... | reverse complement strand
CCGACACCCTGCCGCTGGTGCTGCCTGCTGCCGGCAGCGCCGGCCTGGAGCGCGGCACCCCGGTGCGGGTGCGGCTGGGCAGCATCGACCTGATCGGGCTCGAGCTCTCGGCCAGCGTGATCGAGCAGCTGGCGCGCACGGCCCCAAGTGGCGCCGAGGCCGCTGAAGCCGAGTCCGACGAGGAGGACGAAGCGGCGCTGGCACCCGCGCTGGCGCTGGCGGTCGATCTCGAGGATGACGCCGAGTCGGCGCTAGCGCAGCCGCTCGACTGCCCTGGCACCTCCGACGCCACGCAGGTCGGGGGGGCGCGCAACGAAGCAGCGCTGTAAGACCGTTCTGTGAGGCCTCTGTGGGGGATCATGGTGAGAGATCCTCTGGCTCAAAAGTGACACGGATGGGGTTGTCCGGGATTGCTGCCAAATGGTGTGGCTGGCATCAGCCGTCATGACCTAGTTGATGGGCCTGATCCTAGCTGCGCTGGTGGTGGAGGTGATCGCAGCGGGCCTGACCAAGCTGTTTCCGGCGGCGCTGGGGCAGTGACGGATTCGGTCGCGCCGGAGTGGCGGGTGAGCAGGTCGCAGGTCAGGCGGATGTGCGCTTCCAGCGCCAGCGCAGCGCGCGCTTCTTGGCGCGCCAGCGCGGCTAGGTAGATGCTTTCGTGTTCGGCATGCACGTCGCGCTCCACATGAGCCGTGGCGCCTAGGCGGATGGCCACATGGCGATAGCGCTCGCCATGGCGGTAGAGGATGTCCAGCAGGTGGCGCGTCCACGGTGAGATGTGGCCGGCGATCAGCGCTTCGTGAAAGCGGCGGTTCGTCCGCTCCCATCGCTGGGGATCGCGTGCGGCTCCGACCGCCTCCGCCTCGCTAAGTTCTGAAAAAACCTGGCGCAGCGTCAGTTCCCACAGTGCATCGCCATGCCGGATCGAGTGGCGCAGTGCCTCGGTTTCCAGCCGTACCCGCGTGTCGGTCAGATCGCGCAAGTCATCGAGTGAAATCGCACTGACCCGGTAGCCCCGCTGCCCTTCGGCCGTGACTAGGGCATCTGACACCAGCAAGGCCAGCGCCTCACGCAGCGTGCCGGCACCCACACCGTAGGAGTCTTTGAGGTGTTCGACCCGCAAACGCAGGCCCGGCGCGAGCTGACCGCAGACGATGTCGTGGCGCAGCGCGCGGTAGGCGCGTTCGGTCAGGGTGCGGGGCTCGGGCTCTTCGGGCCTTGGAACCGGGCCGATCGGACGGGCGGGTTGGAGCAGGTCATGAAGCATGGTGCGTTTCAGTCGTTTTCAGCGGGTTGCTGGCGCTTGAGGCGGTAGGCGAGCTGCGCGCGCGAAATGCCCAGCAGCCGCGCCGCGCCGGAGAGGTTGCCGCGGCTGCGCTCGACCGCCAGCGCCAGCACTTGCGCCTCCAGCGATTCGATGGGCACGCCGCTGTCGAGCACGCGTTCGCACAGGGCCTGTTCGTCCTGCGGGGCGCGGCGGGCCAGCCGGCCCTGCGGGTCGATGCCGTCCTGCGCCGGCTCGGACTGGTTGGGGAACAGGTGCTCGACCTCGATCACGCCGCCCTGCGCCGCCAGGATCACGCCGCGCTCGACCAGGTTCTCCAGCTCGCGCACGTTGCCGGGCCAGCGGTGGCGAGCCAGCGCTTGCAGCGCGCGGTCGCTGAAGCCGCCCAGGCGCTTCTGGTGCAGCGCGGTGAAGCGCGCCAGCAGGTGCCGAGCCAGCGGCTCGATGTCGCTGCTGCGTTCGCGCAGCGGCGGGATGCAGATCGGGTAGACGTTGAGGCGGTAGAACAGGTCGCGCCGGAACTGCCCGCGTTCGACCGCGGCTTCGAGGTTGACGTTGGTCGCCGTCACGAGGCGCACGTTGACCTTGCGCGCGCTCTCGCTGCCCAGGCGCTCGATCTCGCCCTCCTGCAGCACGCGCAGCAGCTTGGCCTGCGCCGGCAGCGACATGTCGCCCACCTCGTCGAGGAACAGCGTGCCGCCTTCGGCCCGCTCGAAGCGGCCGGCCCGCGCCGCGTGGGCACCGGTGAAGGCGCCCTTCTCGACGCCGAACAGCTCGGCCTCGATCAGCTCGGCCGGCAGCGCCGCGCAGTTGACCGCCACGAACGGCCCGGCGGCGCGCTCGGAGTGTTCGTGCAGTGCGCGCGCGAAGCGCTCCTTGCCCACGCCGGTCTCGCCGGTGAGCAGCACCGTCACCTGCGTCGCCGCGGCGCGGCGCATCAGGTCGTGCGCGTGCTGGAAGCCCGGCGAGGAGCCGACCAGCATGCCACCCGACTCGGCCGGCTCCAGCGTGTTCTTCAACGCCTCGACCTGCTGGCTCAGCGCGGCCATCTTCTCCAGCAGCGAGTCGTCCTCGAAGTACTGGCGGTGCGCGTCACCGTCGGGCCACTCGTCGATCGGCCGGCCTTCGATCAGGCAATGGTCGTCGCCGCAGGCCGAACACTTCGTCTCCTTGTACAGGATCAGCCGGCCCATGAAGGCGCTGGTGTAGCCGCTCGCGTAACCCAGCAGGGTCCAGCAGGCCGGCTCGTCGACCACGCCGTATTGCAGCCGGTGCGCGTGCGCCTCCCAGGAGTCGTCCCAGCGGAACACGCCCTCGAAGCGGCCGGCCGCGGCGTCCATCTCCAGCCGCACCGGCGTGACGCGCGCCGCGCCTTCGAGCATGTGCAGCTGCGGCCCGACCAGGAACATGTCTTCCAGTGCCTTCTTGCCGCGCGTCTTGGCCGCGAAGCCCGCATCGTGCAGGCCGCAGGCATAGCCCATGCGCGTGAGCAGGCGCCGCGCGTGGTCCTTGCCGACCGAGGTGATGAGGTCGTGGCGCAGCGCCGTCAGCGCCGCGGTGTGCAGCAGCACCATGCGCCGCTCGCCCAGCCAGATGGCGCCGCTGTGGGGCTCGAAACGCAGCAGGCGGCGCAGGTCGGCGTCGGGCGGGTAGGTCAGGGAAGCGTCCAAAGGGGTCTCCGGTGGGGGCGCTCTGCGGCGCCTAATATCTCGATATTTTAAGAGATGCGGCACCCACGCTGCAAGCTGCCCATGGCAGCAAAAGATTTGATCATTTGAGCAAAATATCTCTCCCAAGTCTCACCAAATCGTGATTTATATCCCAGTACAGGGCCTTCAGTCCGATGAAGCTGGCTATCGGACCTTCGCCACCGATCCGGATGCTGCGCTGCACATGGGTCAATTTCTCAGGGATTTCCCTTGAATATCGAGATTTTTTACTTGCAGCCAAGATTCTGGCACGGTGTCTGCAAGGGAGAGCTTGTCCACGATCGCCACAACCGCCATGAACCCGAACTCCGACCTGACCCTGCCTGTCTGCGACACCTCGCTGCGTTTCGTGCGGGTACTGGATCGGCGCGAGGATGGCCTGGTCAGCTTCGAGTTCGCGATCGGCTGGCCCGATCTGTCGGTGGAGCTGATGCTGCCCGCAGCCGCCTTCGAGGCCTTCTGCGTCAACAACCGGGTGCAGCGTCTGGACACCTGAGTTCCCGAGAGCCGTTCAACAACCATTCCAACGGAGACAAGCACCGATGAACATCGACCTGCAGGCGCGGGAGATCACGCCGCTGCGCCAGACCTACGCCCACGTGGCGAAATACATCGGCGGCGACAAGACCGCCAGCCGCTACCAGGAGGCCACCTTCGGCGCTCAGCCGATGGTCAACTTCCACTACCGGCCGACCTGGGACCCGGGCCACGAACTCTTCGACGCCAGCCGCAGCCAGATCGTGCTGACCGACTGGTACGTGTTGAAAGACCCGCGCCAGTTCTATTACGCGACCTGGACCATGACCCGTGCGCGCCAGCAAGATACGATGGAAGCCAACTTCCAGTTTGTCGAACAGCGCAACATGGTCGGCAAAATGCCCGACGCCATTCGCGAAAAGGCGTTGCGCGTGCTGATGCCGCTGCGCCACGCGGCCTGGGGCGCCAACATGAACAACGCGTCCATCTGCGCCTACGGTTTTGGCACCGCCTTCACCGCGCCGGCCATGTTCCACGCGATGGACAACCTGGGTGTGGCGCAGTACCTGACCCGCCTGGGCCTGGTGCTGGGCGAGCCGCAGTCGCTGGAAGACGGCAAGCAGGCCTGGCTGGACGCCCCCGAGTGGCAGGGCCTGCGCCGGCTGGTCGAGGACAGCTTCGTGGTCAGCGACCCGTTCGAGCTGTTCGTGGCGCAGAACTTCGCGCTCGACGGCCTGCTGTACCCGCTGATCTATGGTGGCTTCGTCGACGACCACGTCGCCCTGCAGGGCGGCACCGCGGTCGCAATGCTGACCAGCTTCATGCCCGAGTGGCACGACGAAACCGCGCGCTGGATCGACGCCGTCATCAAGGCCGCGGGTGCCGAATCGGACGCCAACAAAGCCCTGCTGCGTGGCTGGGCCGGCCACTGGATGGACCGCGCCCAGGCCGCCCTCTCGCCCATCGCCCGCCTGGCCCTGGGCGAGACCGGAGAGACCGTGCTGAGCGACGCCCGCGTACAGCTGCAGGCGCGCCTGGCCAAGACCGGCGTCACCGTCTGAACAGGAGACCTCTGATGTCCGACGTATTCATCGCCTTCCAGCACAACGAAGAGTCCCGTCCGGTGATCGACGCCATCGTGGCCGACAACCCGAACGCGGTGCTGACCCACCCGACCGGCCTGGTCAAGATCAACGCGCCCGGCAGCCTGACCATCCGCCGCGAAACCATCGAGGGCCTCACCGGTCGCCCCTACGACCTGCAGGCCATCCACGTCAACCTCGTCACCCTCTCGGGCTACATCGACGAGGACGACGACCAGCTCACGCTGAGCTGGAAGCACTGAACACAACGCAGAAGGAGACAACGCATGGACACCCGTGTTGCCAGCAAGAAGCTCGGCCTGAAAGAACGCTACGCCGCCATGACGCGCGGCTTGGGCTGGGAGACCAGCTACCAGCCGATGGACAAGGTGTTCCCGTACGACAAGTACGAGGGCATCAAGATCCACGACTGGGACAAGTGGCAGGACCCGTTCCGCCTGACCATGGACGCCTACTGGAAGTACCAGGGCGAGAAGGAGAAGAAGCTCTACGCCGTCATCGAGGCCTTTGCGCAGAACAACGGCCAGCTCGGCGTGTCCGACGCGCGCTACGTCAACGCGCTCAAGCTGTTCATCCAGGGCGTGACGCCGCTGGAGTACTACGCACACCGCGGCTTCGCCCATGTGGGCCGCCAGTTCACCGGCGAAGGCGCCCGCGTCGCGGCGCAGATGCAGTCCATCGACGAGCTGCGCCACTACCAGACCGAGACGCACGCGATCAGCCACTACAACAAGTACTTCAACGGCATTCACCACTCGAACCACTGGTACGACCGCGTGTGGTACCTGTCGGTGCCGAAGTCCTTCTTGGAAGACGCCTGCACCGGTGGTCCGTTCGAGTTCCTCACCGCCGTCAGCTTCAGCTTCGAGTACGTGCTGACCAACCTGCTGTTCGTGCCCTTCATGAGCGGCGCGGCGCACAACGGCGACATGTCCACCGTGACCTTCGGCTTCTCGGCGCAGAGCGACGAGAGCCGCCACATGACGCTGGGCATCGAGTGCATCAAGTTCCTGCTGGAGCAGGACCCGGACAACGTGCCCATCGTGCAGCGCTGGATCGACAAGTGGTTCTGGCGCGGCTACCGCCTGCTGACCCTGGTCGCGATGATGCAGGACTACATGCTGCCCAAGCGCGTGATGAGCTGGAAGGAAGCCTGGGAGATGTACGCCGAAGAAAACGGCGGCGCCCTGTTCAAGGACCTGGCGCGCTACGGCATCCGCGAGCCGGCCGGCTGGAAGCAGGCCTGCGAAGGCAAGGACCACATCAGCCACCAGACCTGGGCCACCTTCTACAACTACAACGGCGCCGCCCCGTTACACACCTGGGTGCCCAAGGAAGACGAACTGGCCTGGCTGAGCGAGAAGTACCCCGAGACCTTCGACAAGTACTACCGCCCGCGCTGGGAGTTCTGGCGCGACCAGGCCGCCGAAGGCAAGCGCTTCTACAACATGACGCTGCCGATGCTGTGCACCACCTGCCAGGTCCCGATGCAGTTCACCGAAGAGGGTGACCCGACCAAAATCTGTTACCGCGAAAGCGACTACTTCGGCAACAAGTACCACTTCTGCAGCGACCACTGCAAGAGCATCTTCGACCACGAGCCCGAGAAGTACGTGCAGAGCTGGCTGCCGGTGCACCAGATCTACCAGGGCCACTGCTTCCCCGAAGGCACCGACCCGACCGCCGAGGGCTTCGACCCGCTGATGGCCGTGTTCAAGTACTACGAGATGGAAGTCGGCCGCGACAACTTCGACTTCGAAGGTTCGGAAGACCAGAAGAACTTTGCGATGTGGAAAGGAGACACGAAATGAGCGTCGTCGCCATCGCCCCCTACGAGTTCACGCCCAGGGATGTGCGCGAGAACTTCCCCGCCCCGCTGCTCTACATCGGCTGGGAAGACCACCTGATGTTCTGCGCCCCCGTCTGCCTGCCGCTGCCGCCGGACACCCCGTTCGGCGCGCTGTCGGCCGCGGTGCTGCCCGGCATCTACGGTTACCACCCGGACTTCGCCAGGATCGACTGGGCCCGGGCCGAGTGGAAGAAGAACGGCCAGCCCTGGACGCCCGACCCGGCCAAGTCGCTGGCCGAGAACGGCCTGGTGCACAAGGACGCGATCCGCTTCAGAACCCCTGGGCTCACAGGGATCAAAGGTTCGTTCAGCTGATCCGGCCATGAGCTACCAACTGACGATCGAGCCGCTGGGTGCGACCATCGAGGTCGAAGAAGGCCAGACCGTGCTGGACGCGGTGCTGCGGCAGGGTCTCTACCTGCCGCACGCCTGCGGCCACGGCCTCTGCGGCACCTGCAAGGTGCAGGTCTGCGATGGCGAGGTGGACCACGGCGCGGCCAACCCGTTCGCGCTGATGGACTTCGAGCGCGACAACGGCAAGACCCTCGCCTGCTGCGCCACGCTGCAGGCCGACACCACCATCGAAGCCGAGATCGACGAGGAGCCCGATGCGCGCGTGATCCCGGTGCGCGACTTTGCCGCCACGGTGGGCCGCATCGAAGTCCTCACGCCGACCATCAAGGCCATCCACCTGCAGCTCGACAAGCCCATCGACTTTCAGGCGGGGCAGTACGTGCAGGTGGAGATTCCCGGCGTGGGCAGCCGAGCCTTCTCCATCGCGAACGACCCCACCGATGTGGCGGCGACCGACAGCATCGAGCTGAACGTGCGCCAGTTGCCCGGCGGCGCGGGAACCACCTGGCTGCACGAGCAGCTCAAGGACGGCGACAGCCTGCGACTGACCGGGCCCTACGGCCGCTTCATCGTGCGCGAGTCGGCGCAGATGCCGATGCTGTTCATGGCCGGCGGGTCCGGCCTGTCCAGCCCGCGGTCGATGATCACCGACCTGCTCTCGCGCGGCTGCACGTTGCCGATCACCCTGGTCTACGGCCAGCGCTCGCGCGAGGAGCTGTACTACGACGCCGAGTTCCGCGCGCTGGCCGCGCAGCACGCCAACTTCACCTACGTGCCGGCCTTGTCGCACGAACCCGAGGGATCTGACTGGGACGGCGCGCGTGGCTTCGTGCACGAGGCCGCCAAGGCGCATTTCGGCGGCAACTTCGCGGGTCGCAAGGCCTACCTCTGTGGACCGCCACCCATGATCGAGGCCTGCATCACGACCCTGATGCATGGCCGCCTGTTCGAGCGCGACATCTACACCGAGAAGTTCCTCTCGGCGGCCGACGCCCAGGCCACGCGCAGCCCGTTGTTTCAAAGGGTCTGACGTTATGTCGATCTTCGACACCCGCCCCAAGTTCGCCGTGCACGTCGCCCAGACGGACGAGAGCTTTCCCTGCGCCACCAACGAGAGCCTGCTGCAGGGCATGGTTCGGCTGGGTCGCAAGGGCATCCCGGTCGGCTGCGTCAACGGCGGCTGTGGCGTCTGCAAGGTCCGCATCCTCGGCGGCGATATCAAAGCCCTGGGCCCGATCAGCCGCGCCCACGTCACCGTCGACGAAGAGGGCCAGGGCTACACGCTGGCCTGCCGCGTGGCGCCGCAGACCCCGGTGCAGCTGGAAGTCGCCGGCAAATTGAACAAACCGTTTTCAAAGGGGCGCGCAGAGTCTGCGACTGCCAGCCCTTCGATTCAGCAGCAGTAACCAACCGAAGGAGACAAGACATGGGTGTGATGCGCATCGGGCACGCGAGCCTGAGAGTGATGGACATGGACGCAGCGATCAGGCACTACGAAAACGTGCTCGGCCTGAAGACGACCATGAAGGACAAGGCTGGCAACGTCTACCTCAAGTGCTGGGACGAGTGGGACAAGTACTCGCTGATCCTGACGCCCTCGGACCAGGCTGGCCTGAACCACGTGGCCTACAAGGTCGAGAAGGACAGCGACATCGACGAGCTGCAGAAGAAGATCGAAGCCTGGGGCGTGAAGACCACTGTGCTGCCCGAAGGCACGCTGCCGTCCACCGGCCGCATGCTGCAGTTCAACCTGCCCAGCGGCCACGAGATGCGCCTGTACGCGATGAAGGAATACGTGGGCACCGAGGTCGGCACCACCAACCCCGATCCGTGGCCGGACGGCCTCAAAGGCGCCGGCGCGCACTGGCTGGACCACCTGCTGCTGATGTGCGAGATGAACCCGCCCGAGGGCATCAACACCGTGGCCGACAACACCCGCTTCATGACCGAGGCACTGGACTTCTTCCTGACTGAACAGGTGCTGGTCGGCCCCGAGGGCAACATGCAGGCCGCCACCTGGATGAGCCGCACAACCACGCCGCATGACATCGCCTTCGTGGGTGGTCCGCGCAGCGGCCTGCACCACATCGCCTTCTTCCTGGACTCGTGGCACGACGTGCTCAAGGCCGCCGACGTGATGTCCAAGAACAAGACCAAGATCGACGTCGCCCCGACGCGCCACGGCATCACGCGCGGCGAGACGATCTACTTCTTCGATCCCAGCGGCAACCGCAACGAGACCTTCGCCGGCCTGGGCTACCTGGCCCAGCGCGACCGGCCGGTGACCACCTGGACCGAAGACAAGCTGTGGACCGGGATCTTCTATCACACCGGTGAAGCGGTGCCCTCGTTCACCGACGTCTATACCTGATCTCCCCCTGCGCCGCTGACGCGGCTTGCCCCCTCTCTGGCGCGCCTGCGGCGCTGGGAGGGGGGACGGCACCTGCGGCCCGGCGGAGCCGGTTCCGCGGTGCCCCTCGGTTGAAGTCCCCTCACGCCAACACCCCGTCTTTTCTTCATGTCACCCGCTCTCTCTGTTCCTTCTTCCGTGATCACCGCGTCGGCGGCCTCGCTGGCCTGTCAGGCGGCGGTGGCGCACGCAGAGGCATTGGGCATTCGCATCAACGTGGCCGTGACCGATGCCTCGGGCACGCTCGCGGCGTTCTTGCGCATGCCCAATGCCTTTCTCCATTCAATCGACATCGCGATCGACAAGGCTTACACCGCTGCCAGCTTCGGCTTCCCCACGTCGCAGTGGGGCGGCGTCATCGGCGACGACGAGTTGCTGCGCATCGGCCTGAACCAGCGCCAGCGCCTGGTGCTGTTCGGCGGCGGCCTGCCCATCGTGGCCGAGAGCCAGCGCATGGGCGGCATCGGCGTTTCGGGCGGCTCGGCCGAGCAGGACGAGGCCTGCGCCCGCGCCGGCCTGAAGGCCCTGGGCCTCGACTGATTTTTCATCTCACTCACGCACCATGAAACAGTTCCACAACTTCATCGACGGCGAATTCGTCGCCACCGCCAAGACCTTCGAGAAGCGTGCGCCCGCCACCAACGCCGTGATCGGCCAGGTGCACGAGGCCGGCCAGCGAGAGGTCAACGCGGCTGTCGCTGCGGGCCGGGCCGCGCTCAAGGGCGAGTGGGGAAAGATGAGCGTGGTCAGGCGCGCCGAGCTGCTGCACGCGGTGGCCGACGAGATCAACCGACGCTTCGACGACTTCCTCGCCGCCGAGCTGGCCGACACCGGTAAGCCACGTTCGCTGGCCTCGCACATCGACATCCCGCGCGGCGCGGCCAACTTCAAGGTCTTTGCCGACATCGTCAAGAACGTGCCGACCGAGAGCTTCCAGATGACCACGCCCGACGGCGGCACGGCCATCAGCTACGGCGTGCGCACGCCGCTGGGCGTGGTCGGCGTGATCTGTCCCTGGAACCTGCCGCTGCTGCTGATGACCTGGAAGGTCGGCCCGGCCCTGGCTTGCGGCAACACCGTGATCGTCAAGCCCTCGGAAGAAACCCCCGCCACCGCAACCCTGTTGGGCGAGGTGATGAACGCCGTGGGTATTCCCAAGGGCGTGTACCAGGTGCTGCACGGTTTCGGCCCCGGCTCGGCCGGCGAATTCATCACCAAACACCCGGGCGTCAACGGCATCACCTTCACCGGCGAGACCCGCACCGGTGAGGCCATCATGGCAGCCGCCGCCAAGGGCGTGCGCCCGGTCAGCTTCGAGCTTGGCGGCAAGAACGCCGGCATCGTGTTCGCCGACGCCGACTTCGAGAAGGCGGTGGCCGGCATCACGCGCAGCGCGTTCGAGAACTGCGGCCAGGTGTGTCTGGGCACCGAGCGCGTGTACGTGCAGCGACCGATCTTCGACAAGTTCGTTGCTGCGTTGAAAGAAAAGGCCGAGGCCCTGAAGGTCGGCGGCCCCGACACGCCCGGCGTTGGCCTGGGCCCGCTGATCTCGGCCGAACACAAGGTCAAGGTGCTGGGCTACTACGCCAAGGCCCATGCCGAGGGCGCGACCGTCGTCACCGGCGGCGGCGTGCCCGTTTTGGACGGCGAATACGCCCACGGCCACTTCGTGCAGCCGACCATCTGGACCGGCCTGCCCGAGAGCGCCAGCGTGATCCGCGAAGAGATCTTCGGCCCCTGCTGCCACATCGCACCCTTCGACACCGAAGAGGAAGCCGTCGCGCTGGCCAACGCCACCGACTACGGCCTGGCCACCACCGTCTGGACACAGGACCTGGGCAAGGCCCACCGCATGGCCGCGGCCATCGAAGTCGGCCTGTGCTGGATCAACAGCTGGTTCCTGCGCGACCTGCGCACCGCCTTCGGCGGCGCCAAGGCCTCGGGCATCGGCCGCGAAGGCGGTGTGCATTCCCTGGAGTTCTATACCGAGCTCCGCAACGTCATGGTGAAGCTGTGAACGCACCTCACAACCCCGAAATCGCCCGCAGCGTCCGCACGGGCGCCTTCCACAGCAACGTACACGACCTGGGCAGCTCGAAGCCAGGCCAGCCGCCGGTGCTGTTCATCCACGGCTCCGGTCCCGGCGTCAGCGCCTGGGCCAACTGGCGGCTCGCCATGCCGGTGATTGCGCAGGACCGCCGCGTGATCGCGCCCGACATGGTGGGCTTCGGCTACACCGACCGGCCCGCAAACATCACCTACAACATGGACACCTGGGTGCAGCAGGCACTCGACGTGATGGACGCGATGGGCATCGAGCAGGCCGACGTGGTCGGCAACAGCTTCGGCGGCGCACTTTCGCTGGCCCTCGCCATCCGCGCGCCGCAGCGCGTGCGCCGCCTGGTGCTGATGGGCTCGGTCGGCGTGTCGTTCCCGATCACACCGGGCCTCGACGCCGTCTGGGGTTACGAACCCTCGCTCGCGACCATGAAGCGGCTGCTCGACATCTTTGCGTACAGCCGCGCCCTCGTCACCGACGAGCTGGCCGAGCTGCGCCACCAGGCCAGCATCCGGCCCGGTTTTCAGGAGTCCTTCTCGGCCATGTTCCCGGCCCCGCGCCAGCGCTGGGTCGACGCCATGGCCAGCCCCGAAGCGGCGATCCGCGCGCTGCCACACGAGACGCTGATCGTGCACGGCCGCGAAGACCAGGTGATCCCGCTGCAGAACTCGCTCACGCTGAGCCAGTGGATTCCCAACAGCCAGCTGCATGTGTTCGGCCACTGCGGCCACTGGACGCAGATCGAACACGCCGCGCGCTTCGCGCAGCTGGTGGCCAACTTCCTTTCCGAGGCCGACGCCTCTGCCTGACCCGGTTTCCCTCACCTGAATGCACCCCATGGACACCTCCAAGATTCAACAGTACGGCGACGAGCTTTACCAGTCGCTGCTCAGCCGGCAGGCCGTCGCTCCCCTCACCGACCGCGAACCCGACATCACCATCGAGGACGCCTACCAGATCCAGCTGCGCATGATCCAGCGCCGGCTGGACGCCGGTGAGCACGTGGTGGGCAAAAAGATCGGCGTGACGAGCAAGGTCGTGATGGACATGCTCAAGGTCAACCAGCCCGACTTCGGCCACCTGCTCTCGGGCATGGTCTACAACGAAGGACAGCCGATTTCGGCGGGCAGCATGATCGCGCCCAAGGCGGAAGCCGAGGTCGCCTTCATCCTGGCGCGCGACCTCGAAGGCCCCGGCGTGACCGCGGCCGACGTGCTGCGCGCCACCGACTGCGTGATGCCCTGTTTTGAGATCGTCGACAGCCGCATCAGGGACTGGAAGATCAAGATCCAGGACACGGTGGCCGACAACGCTTCCTGCGGCGTGCTCACGCTGGGCGGCCTGCGCAAGAGCCCGCGCGACCTCGACCTCGCCCTGGCCGGCATGGTGCTGGAAAAGAACGGCGAAATCATCAGCACGTCCTGCGGCGCGTCGGTGCAAGGCTCGCCAGTCAACGCAGTAGCCTGGCTGGCCAACACGCTGGGCCGCCTGGGCATCGGCCTGAAGGCCGGCGACATCATTCTCTCGGGGTCGCAGTCGCCGCTGGTACCCGTCGTCGCGGGCGACAGCCTGTACTGCAGCGTCGGCGGCCTTGGCGGCACGTCGGTCCGTTTTGTTGCCTGAGGACGAAGCCATGAAACTCGACAAGAACACCCTTGCCCAACTCGCCGAACACCTGGAAAACGCTGAGCTCAAGGCGCAGGACGTCACCAAGATCACCGACGACTACCCGGACATGGACTGGGACGACGCCTACGCCATCCAGGACCTGATCCGCGCTCGCAAGGAAGGCCGTGGCCAGAAGACGGTGGGCCTCAAGTGCGGCCTGACCTCCTACGCCAAGATGAAGCAAATGGGCGTGGACACGCCCGTGTTCGGCTTCGTCAGCGACTACATGGCGTGCGCCGAAGGAGGTGGAATCAAGACTTCGGAACTGATCCACCCCAAGGTTGAGGCCGAGATTTGCGTGGTCACCAAGGCGCCACTGAAAGGGCCGGGTTGCCATGTCGGCGCCGTCATGGCAGCGATTGACTTCGTGATCCCGGGCGTCGAGATCATCGATAGCCGCTACCGCGACTTCAAGTTCGATCTCAAGAGCGTGATCGCTGATAACACCTCGGCCTCGCGCTTCGTCATCGGCGGCCGCGCGCGCCGGGTTGAAGAACTCGACCTGCGCACCTTGGGTGTGGTGCTGGAGAAGAACGGCCAGATCGTGGCCATGGCCGCCGGCGCCGCCGTGATGGGTCACCCGGCGGCCGCGATTGCCGCGCTGGCCAACCACCTAGGCGCGCGCGGCCAGGAGATTCCCGCCGGCAGTTTCATCATGACCGGCGGCGTGACCGAAGCCATCGCAGTGCAGGCGGGCGACAGTGTCAACGTGCGCTTTCAGGACCTTGGGTCCGTGGGCATGCGCTTCGTTTGAAATACACTAGGAATCCCCCATGAGCAAGAAAATACCATGCGCCCTCATAGGGCCCGGCAACATCGGCACCGACCTGTTGGCCAAGCTGCAACGAAGCCCGGTGCTAGAACCGGTGTGGATGGTGGGCATCGATCCGGCGTCCGACGGCTTGCAACGCGCCAAGGAAATGGGCATCAAGACCACCGCCGACGGTGTCGACGGCCTGATTCCTCACATGAAAGCCGACGGCGTTCAGATTGTCTTCGACGCGACCAGCGCCTACGTGCACGCCGAAAACTCGCGCAAAGTCAACGCGCAGGGCGCGATGATGATCGACCTCACGCCTGCGGCCATCGGACCGTTTTGCGTGCCACCGGTCAACCTGAAGCAGCACGTCGGCCAACGCGAGATGAATGTCAACATGGTCACCTGCGGCGGCCAAGCGACCATTCCGATGGTCTTCGCGGTCAGCCGTGTGCAGCCCGTGGCCTACGGCGAGATTGTCGCCACCGTTTCTTCCAAGTCGGTCGGCCCCGGCACGCGCAAGAACATCGACGAATTCACCCGCACCACGGCCGGCGCGGTCGAGATGGTGGGCGGCGCAAAAAAGGGCAAGGCCATCATCATCATCAACCCGGCCGAGCCGCCGCTGATCATGCGTGACACGGTGCATTGCCTGGTCGAGGGCAAGCCCGACGAGGCCGCCATCACGAAGTCGGTCCACGACATGATCCGGGAAGTGCAGAAGTACGTGCCGGGCTACAAGCTGGTCAACGGCCCGGTCTTCGATGGCAACCGCGTCTCGGTCTTCATGGAGGTCGAGGGCCTGGGCGACTACCTGCCCAAGTACGCCGGCAATCTGGACATCATGACCGCAGCCGCCGCGCGCACCGCCGAGATGTTTGCCGAAGAAATCCTCAAGGGCGAGCTGGTGCTCGAACCTATGGCCGCCTGAAGGAGAAGACAGCCATGAGCCAGAAAAATATCACCCTGCACGACATGACCCTGCGCGACGGGATGCACCCCAAGCGTCACCTGATGACGCTCGACCAGATGAGAGCAATAGCCTGCGGCCTAGACGCCGCGGGCGTGCCGCTGATCGAAGTGACCCACGGCGACGGCCTGGGCGGCAGCTCGGTCAACTACGGTTTTCCGGCCCACACCGACGAAGAGTACCTAGGCACCGTGATCCCGCTGATGAGGCAGGCCAAGGTCTCGGCGCTGCTGCTGCCCGGCATCGGCACCGTCGAACACCTGAAGATGGCGCACGGCCTGGGCGTGCACACCATCCGCGTGGCCACGCACTGCACCGAAGCCGACGTGAGCGAGCAGCACATCACCTATGCGCGCAAACTCGATATGGACACCGTGGGCTTCCTGATGATGGCCCACATGAACAGCCCTGAAGGCCTAGTGAAACAGGCCAAGCTGATGGAGGGCTACGGCGCCAACTGCATCTACGTCACCGACTCGGCCGGCTACATGCTGCCCGCCGACGTGAAGGCCCGCCTGCAGGCGGTGCGCGACGCGCTCAAGCCCGAGACCGAGCTGGGCTTTCACGGCCACCACAACCTCGCCATGGGCGTGGCCAACTCGGTCGTCGCCATCGAGTGCGGCGCCAATCGTATCGATGCCGCGGCCGCCGGCTTGGGCGCGGGTGCGGGCAACACGCCGATGGAGGTGCTGGTCGCCGTGCTCGACCGCATGGGCGTGCCGACCGGTGTCGACGTCTGGAAGATCCAGGACGTGGCCGAAGACTTGGTGGTGCCGATCATGGACTTCCCGATCCGCATCGACCGCGACGCGCTCACGCTGGGCTACGCTGGCGTTTACGGCAGCTTCCTGCTGTTCGCCAAGCGCGCCGCTGTCAAGTACGGCCTGTCGGCGCGCGACATCTTGGTCGAACTCGGCCGCAAGAAGATGGTCGGTGGACAGGAAGACATGATCGAAGACACCGCCATTACCATGGCCCGCTCGCGCGACGCGCAGGTACAGAAAAAAGCCGCCTGAGGAGTGCATCACCATGCCATTCGCACAGATCTACATGCTAGAAGGCCGCACGCCCGAGCAGAAGCAGGCCGTGATCGAAAAGGTCACCCAGGCGCTGCACGAAGCCACCGACGCCAAGAAGGAAACCATCCGCGTCTGGATCCACGAAATGCCCAAGGAGAACTGGGGCATCGCCGGGGTGTCGGCGAAGGACCTGGGGCGTTAGGAGGATGCCCTCTGCCGCGCATCCTCCTAAAGGGGGTCGCGGCACCCAACGAAGCGGCGCTCAAAGCGGCGCCGTAAGACCGCAGCGCCTCAGGCGTAGCTGATCCAATCGGCCTGCTCGGGCTGCGCCAGGTGCGGCAGCGTGTTGAAGCTTTGCAGCGTGTGGCGCTTGGGGTTGAATTCAAATTCGGTGATCGCGGTGTTGCGCAGACGCAGGTTGAGCTCGATCGTGGTCTCGGGCGTGGTGCCCAGCAGGTGGCCCACGGCGGTGGCGATCGGGCCGCCGCTGCTGACGATCAGCACCCGGCCCTGGCCGAGCTGGCGCACATGGTCCAGCGCCGCCACCACGCCGGCCACGAAGGCCGGGTAATCGGGCATGCCCGCCGGCGTGAGCACGCCCGCCATCCATAGACGCAGCGCCTCGCGCAGCAGCCGGAAATGCTGCCGGTAGCCCTCGGGGGTGTGGGGCGACGGCAAGGGCGCGGCGTGCAGGGCCTCGATCAGGGCGGCGCTGTCGTACTCGTTCAGGCCCGGCCAGTGCAGTGGTTCGGGGGCCGCAGCGCCCAGCCCCTCGGCCAGCGCGCTCCAGGTCTGGGTGTGGCGGCGCAAGGTGCCGCAGAGCACCGCATCGGGCTGCCAGCCGTGGGCGCGCAGGTGCTCGCCCAGACGCAGGCTCTGGCGCTGCCCGAGCGGGCTCAGGCGGTCGTAGTCGTCGGCGCCAAACGAGGCCTGGCCGTGGCGCACGAGGTAGAGCGTTCCCATGCGGCTGCGATTGTGCGGCCGCCCGATGACGCTCCGCGTCGCCGAGGCGACCGGGCGTGCCGCCCCCCCGATCAGCCTGGCTGCCCCAGCGCCTCCCAGCGCTCCAGCGCCTGCATCAGCTCGTCCTCGAGGGCGGCGTGGCGTGCCGTGAGCGTGCTGGCGCGCTCCGGGTGGCGCGCAAACAGCAAGCCGTCGCCCAGCTCGGCGGCTATGGCTTTTTGCTCGGCTTCCAGCGTCTCGATGCGCTGCGGCAGCGCCTCCAGTTCGCGCTGCTCTTTGTAGCTGAGCTTGCGCCGGGCGGCGGCGGGGTTGGCCACCGCTTGCGGTGCGCTGCTGGCGGGCGTGGGGGATGGGGCGGATGATGCAGCGAAGGAAGCGGAGGAAGCGGCAGCTGCAGCAGAGGGTGATGCAGCGCTTGATGCAGCGTTGGCAGCCGCGCCCAGGCCGCCTTGGCTCGCTGCGCCCGCGCCGCGCTTGCCCCACACCGGGGCTGCGCCGTGCACACGCATCGATTGGGCGATCCAGTCCTCGACCCCGCCCTCGTACTCGCGCCACTGGCCCGCGCCCTCATAGACGATGGTGCTGGTGACCACGTTGTCGAGAAAGCGCCGGTCGTGGCTGACCAAAAACACGGTGCCGTC
>Ga0208734_100160_pt1 | contig 17515 bp, 16 predicted proteins | sample Subbio2Aug_QV11A_FD_184824 | JGI IMG/M metagenome (GOLD analysis project Ga0208734, IMG submission 184824) | Serpentinite rock and fluid subsurface biosphere microbial communities from McLaughlin Reserve, California, USA - CR12Aug_QV11A (SPAdes) | ecosystem: Environmental > Terrestrial > Deep... | reverse complement strand
CAAGGATACTGCATCCATATCCCAGCGAAAGGCTTTGCGTCACATACCCGAGGTAAGAGCCGTATGAGGTAGTTCCTCACGTACGGATCTGTGCGGGGGGCGCCCGGTAACGGGCGTTCCTACCGTGTTTCCTGCTTCCAAATCCCTTGCTTGATGTTAGCTTTTACCCAGATTTGCGGTAACATAAAGGAAGCAAGAGAAGCAGGAAATCGAATATTGAATGTCGAAGTCGTTGAACAAAAAGGTAACTTTCGACTTTCTGCTTCTCTTCTAAGAACCGTCCCCGCGCTTCCACTTAAAAGCCCAAAAGCAGTTGTGAGGTGGCGGCATTGTTTTTGCATCTAACAGGCCGAGAGCGGCATCAGTTGGAATGATGCGGATACACTGTCATTTCACATTACAGGCGTTTATTGATTTTGTTTCCAGTGTATTTGTGCGTGAATCTGTATTTCTAATCGGTAGTAGTAGCTAAGGGCAAGGGAAGGAATTATGTGGAGTAATTAGCCAAACAGTCTGACACGTGGGTTTTTAAAGTGCTTGAAGATACATTAACAGGAACTGGAATCACCAATTTAGTAGCTAAGATTACTTGTGAAAGGGTATAGTTAAAATGAATATTTTAGTTATTACAGAAGCATTTAAATCAGGTGGTCTTGAGACCCAAACGGTAGGATTCTGCAAACAAATGAAAAAGCTGGGACATAAAGTTTTTTTTGTTACTGGTAAAGGAAGTCGTACAGAACTTTTGGCAGAGTTGACGGGAGACAATGTCTTAGAGGTTGACATTAACCCAACAATAACTGGTTATGACACGATTAATACTATTAACCAAATAGTAAAGTTTGCATTGAGCCGTGGATGTGATTTGGTACACTGCCATCCATTTATCAGTATAATAATTGGAGGCTTAGTAGCTGCAGAAATAAAAAAGCCCTTCACTATCAGCTTGCATGGACCGGCAAGTATGGGTATTGTATATGGCTCTGTATATCGCTTATTCTTAGAAACCCTTTTTCTATATGCTTGGAGGATCTTTTGTGTATCTCCTGAAGTGAAAGATAAGGCTGTAAGATTACAAAGAAAGGGAAATTACGTTTACTTGCCCAACGGAGTAGATTTAGATGACTTCATTCTTACTGAGTCTCACGTCAATGGGCCGTGGGCCATGATATCTCGCTTGGATCCAGATAAAATCCCTGGAATTAAACATTTTTTGAAAATCTGGTCCAAAATTCGTGAGAATTCCTCAGTAGGACCTGTTCATATTTTTGGTGAAGGATTCAGTGAAAATGAGTTGCAAAATTGGGTTATAGAAGAATTTGGCGCAGGGCAGGAATGGATTCGTTTTAATGGTCATTGTAGTGATTTGGCATGTGTATTAAAAAATGGTTACTGCGGAGTAGCAGGTATGGGAAGAGTCATTCTGGAAGGGGCCGCATTGAATTTACCTGCAATACTTGTTGGTTATGATGGAGTCAAAGGGCTTATAAGTACCCATAGGGCGAATGAGTTATTTGAAAAGAATTTTTCCGGGCGGGGATGCAATTCTATTGAATCATCCCAACTGGAAGCTCAATTAGTTGATTTGGATAGCAACCCTTTTGATTACCAGCTGCGAACATGGGTAACAGAGAATGCTAATGAAGATAATATTTGGAAAAAATTCTTGTTAGAAATACAAGCTCTAAACGAACAACATAATGTTTTGTTGCCAAGTGTTTGTGATTTTCTCACGCAAATAGGCGATAGAATGTTGCTTAGTCAAGAAGTCATACCCGGAATTATTGAAAGTTTTAATTCACAGGATTGTGACCGATATAGTGATTTTATTTTTTCAATTCTAATAAGCGAGACATTAAGGTTGCAACAAGATATAGCAAACACTAGGGTTCAGGAAGCGATGTATAAGCAGGCACTTTTTGAGCAGAGAATGCAGTTTGAAGAAGTTAAGGGCATTTATTCCCAAACACTGGAAAGGAACCAAGAGGCGTTTGTACGTAACGAACGAACCTTTTTTAATAAAGAAAAAGAATTAATGCAACAAATAGCCGCACTTCATACTACAATTGAAGAATTAAGTAGTAAGCTAACAAGTAATGAACGAACCTTTTTTAATAAAGAAAAAGAATTAATGCAACAAATAACCGCACTTCATACTACGATTGAAGAATTAAGTAATAAGCTAACAAGTGTTGAGAGCAAGAAACTTGAGATTGAATTGCGCCTACAAGAGTTAGTACACGAAATTGAAGGGGGTAGACATCTTTATGATATTGACACCGTACTAGAAGAATTAGAGCAAATTAGGCAACAGTTGTTTATTATACGAAGAACAATAGCATATCGTACAGCGCATCTATTAAAACTTGTTCGAAGTGAGGTTATTCAAGGAAATTGGGAGCAAAGAAAAAATATATTAAAATTTATAATTAAGCGGCTTTTTAAATCCTCCGGAAGCTTTGCAGATAAAAATTCACTTTTATTATTGGAAAGGCAAATTCAAGCAATTGTAAATAAGCTTATTAAAGATAAGCCTTGCATCATAGCTTTACCTAAGCAAGAATTACGCAAAGAACAAACAAATTTTAACAAAAATAGTATTAGCAAAAAAGTAAAAACTACGCTACGCGTAGCTTATTTAACCAATCAAGTTGTAGATTGGTTTGACTTGCGACCCCGTTTTGGTGGGGGTGAACGGTATTGCATATCATTAAGTAATTTATTAAAGGATCTTGGTTTTGATGTGACTATATATCAGGCTGGTAAAAAACATTTTGAAACTAGTTATTATGGGTTTAAAGTTGTCGGTATTCCGGTAAAGGAATATTATTCAGAATTTCATTATGGAGTTTGTAACGACTTTTATCAAATATCACAGGAATATGACCATGTAATTTACAATCTACCTGAGTATTCTTCAGGCAAAATGAGACCTGATTCGATAATGGTTTGCCATGGAATTTGGTTTGACCATAACAATTACCACGAGCCGATTTCATTTAGAAGTCCTAAGTGGTTTGAACACCTTTACAAATCTTTTTCGAACCCCAGGTCAATCATCAGTGTTGATACAAATTCTATTAATGTTACTAGAGCTTTATGGCCTGAATTAGCTACGAAAATGCATTTTATACCCAATTTTGTTGATACTAAACAGTTTTCTCCGAATTTTGAAAAAAGAAACAAGGAAAAATTGGTGATTCTTTTTCCGCGTCGAAGTCAAGTCAACCGTGGAAGTCGCATCCTTGAAGCAATTCTGACGGCAATTCCACATGATTGCAGTTTTGTTTGGGTAGGAGAAGGTGATGCAGAAGACACTGAACTTATTCAGGAAATCGCAAAACGTGATTTAAGGCTAACGTATTGTACGGCTAACTTTGAAGAAATGCCAAATATTTACCAAAATGCTGACATTTGTGTGATTCCAACTATAGCGTGTGAAGGTACAAGCTTTTCCTGTATTGAAAGTCTATCTAGTGGTTGTGCAACAGTTTCGACTAATGTAGGCGGATTATCTGACATTATCCAGCCCGGAGTAAATGGTATCCTGGTTGATCCGACTCCTAGTGGTTTGGCGAGTGCAATAAATTTTCTAATCACTAACAGAAGAGAACGAGAGAAACTCCAGCAAGCTGGTCTAATATCGGCTAAGAATTTTGATATTGTCCGATGGAGAGGTAGATGGAAGAGGTTATTGGCTCATTTAGGTTGGATAGCGGCTGACGAATCTGAAGATATTCAAACATATATGTGGTTTTAAGTCTGGCTTTAGAAAGGAAAATAAGTATGAAGATAGCTATTGTGACAAAGAATGCTATGCATGGAGGTGTAGAATCACTAATTAGTCTTCATCAAAAAATACTATATGCAGAGGTATTTGTGGCAGGAGGGTATAATTACCCTGATACGTGCCCTTTTAAATACAAGTACATAGACACAATGGACCAACTGTTAAATCAGCTCAAAGGTTTTGATGTGATTTCTTATCATTGGCCTCCTGATTGGGCAGTTGAAGCAATCAAGATGAGTGGTATACCATGTGTTGAAACTGTACACAGAGTTGATACAGCTACATGCGATAAAACCGTTCCTACAAAGGTAGTAGTTCATTCCGAATTCTTAAGAGATTTCATCCTAAAAACTTATGGCATTTATAGCGAGGTAATTCATAATGCTATTGATGTTGACAGCTTTCCTGACAATCCTCGTGGAAAATTAATTGGGGGGTTAACCAGTTATTATGATACTAAAGGGATTGATCTTTTCATTTTAGCTTGGTGTGAAGTTGGTAAAAAATATCCGGACGTAAAGGCTAGGTTTTATGGTGCAGGTAATGACTTGGCCAAATATCAAAAAATGATAACCGACATGGGTTTAAAAAACATCGAGTTAATGGGACCCACAAGTACTCCACAAGAGTGCTTGAAAAATTTCGCTCTTTTCGTTGCACCTTCTAGAATAGAGGGTATGCCTGTTGCTATTTTAGAAGCATTGGCAAGTAATATACCTGTATTATGTTCCAATCTTGATGGCATGATTGAATTTAACGAACTTGCTAGGAAAAGAGGGTTTAACGAACCGCTTACGTTGCATAAAACTGAAGATGTTACGGATTTAATTAATAAATTGGAAGTTAAGCTTGAATTGAAAACTAAAGCAAACACTAGAGAATATATTGAAAAGTACTTTAATGCAAAAATTCATTGTGATAAACTCAAGAATGTCTTACAAGAAGCCATACAAGTTCACAGTTTGCATAGTGGACATTATAGAACTACGGGTTTGGAATTAAGCCCATGGGTGCTGGAGACTATACACCAGACATTGTTACAGCTTTCGGTAATTCGTGAGACAAGAACCTTTAAGGTGGCAGAGTTTCTGCGTAAAACTAAGTGCATACTCTCAGGTAGGAAAGAAAATTGCGACGTTGATATTTTGTCTCCTATTGAACAAAATTTGAAACACATAAAGACCAAACTGGATTTAAAAAGATAAAAATTATGAAAAATATAATCAAAAGAATTGTAAAATTATTTCAAGACCCGAGACGGCTAATAAAAAAAGTCGTGAACAATATATCTGATTCAAAAATTAAAAGGTTAGTTCTCCGATTTCCATCTGAAGATGATATCAAAAAAACTATCGAGGCCTGTTTGGGTAGATATATAAACAAGCCGGCATTCATTTTTCCTGCGCCGAGTTGTCCATGGGGATATCTGTTTCAACGGCCGCAGCAAATCGCTAGTACCTTGGCACGTTGCGGTTTTCCTGTAATCTACTGTGTAGATGTACAGAGTTATTGTGAGCCGGATTGGAGTGTACGTGGCTTAAAACAATTGCACCCGAATATGTTTTTATTTAACGATGGAAATTACGGTAACTTATTAAGTAAACTGAACGTACCCTCAGTAATATGGCAATATTGGCCTTTACAAAACAAAAGTATACGAAACCTAGTGTCTAACTGTGTCTATGTATATGATTGCATTGATGATTTGAGTACTTTTCAACAGTACGATGATTTACTTATTGACCATGAGGAATCTCTTCATAGAGCCAATGTAGTTTTAGCTACTTCTGATTTGATTTTTAAAAAAATATATGACTCCCGACCGGATGTAATTCTAGTTCCCAATGGAGTATGTTACGAGGACTTTGGTAGACCTGAACGCGTATTTTGGCCTAAATTAGAACGTTTGAGAAATAAATCAAAGGTACTTGTTGGTTATTATGGTGCAATAGCTGAATGGATGGATTTTGATTTGATTTACTATTGCGCAAAGCAGTTTCCAGAGTGGAATTTTCTATTAGTTGGTCAAGTTTATCCAAATGTTACAATAGAACAAAAAGAACTGTTTAATACGAATAATATTGAAATATGGCCACGCCAGGACTACGACCGATTGCCATACCTATTGTCTAAGTTTGATATTACTATTGTGCCCTTTAAAATAAATCAAATTACTATGTGTACTTCTCCTGTAAAAATATTTGAGTATATGGCTGGAGGAAAGCCTGTAGTTAGCACAGACTTGCCTGAATGCCGTAAATATACCTCAGTATTAATAGCCAAAAGTAAAGAGGAATTTGCTCAAAGGCTGGAAGATTCATTGAAACTTAAGAACGATGAATCATTTATCAATGAACTTTTCAAGGAGGCGCGAAACAATACATGGGAAGCTCGAGTATCTACGGTATTATGTGCTTTGAAGTCGAAAGGTTTAATATAATTTAGGTGGTAAAATGAAGATTGTTTTGTTGAATCGAAGCAATTCCCTAGAGTTTCCAGGAGGTGATACAGTTCAAATAAATGCGATAGCAGAGTATTTAGCGGACATGAGCTATGACGTACAGGTGATTAATGATTTTGATCCTAAATTGTCAGACAATGATTTAGCAATAATCTTTAACTTAACTAACCCGTATGAGGCATTAATTCATTCAAAGTTGGCAACAGCAAATGGAGTACCGTTTATTTTATTTCCAGTATATTGGGACTTAGAACGAACTATACCAATCAATGCTTACCCAAATATACTGGCTGAGATAATAAAGAGAATTGTACCCGTATGTTTTAGAGACTTAATTAAAGGGGCGAGGTATTATTTAAAAAATTACGATAGGATAAAGAAACTCGGCATTTCCTATAAATTTCGAGAGTTCCTGTTCAGGCATGCCTTAATAAATAAGATTATAGATAACGCCGCGTGTGTTTGCCCAAATTCAGAGGCAGAGAAAGTACATTTATTAGCTGCGTACTCATCAATGTCCAGAGCTCGAACTCATATAATAAAGAATGGGTTTGACAATAAAGGCGATATAAGCAACGAAATAATGATGTTAGAAAAACAATTTGGTAGTTGGGTTAACCATACCTTTATTTGCTGTGTAGGGGGTATTGGACCTAGAAAAAATCAGCTAAATTTGATTAAGGCTTCAAATGCAATTGATGTGACTTTAGTTATTGTTGGAAAACCGTCTCTTGGAAGTGAAAAATACTATAATTTAATTAGAAGCATCTCGAGTAGTAAAGTAGTATTTACAGGGTCATTGGACCATAGGATAGTTCAGGCATTGCTAAGCAAAGCTACGGTACATGTTCAACCAAGTTTTATAGAAACGCCAGGTATAGCATCTTTAGAAGCTGCTGCCCAAGGGTGCCAAATTGTAGTCTCTGATGTTCCTCCTGTGAGAGAGTATTTCCAAGAAAACGCCTACTATTGTAACCCTCATTCCGTTGATTCTATTGCAAATTCAATCAAAAATGCTTTAGCCCAAGGAAGACCAAATCCAACCATTCAAAAATATGTTAAGGAAAACTATCAATGGGATATTGTATTAGAACCACTTCTGAATGTTATAAATTCAATTTAAGTCACCAATTTTGTGCAACAATGCAATGATTCGACCCCAAAGTCAATTCAAGCCAAAGCGTAACGTGTGTATCACGACATGCGCATATGGGGTGGCAGCATGAGAACCTCTAGAGTCCATGTTTTATTATCGACATACAATGGCCAAAAGTATTTAGAAGAGCTGATGGATAGTGTTTTGCAACAAGACTACCCGGAATTGGCAATGCTTATCCGGGATGATGGTTCAACTGATGAAACCCTACGTATACTCGAAAAATATTCGAGCTTAAAAAATGTGCAAATTTTGCATGGGAAAAACATAGGGGTTGTAAGAAGTTTTTTTTCGTTGCTTGAACTTTCATCGCCTGATGCGGAGTATATCGCTTTTTGTGACCAGGACGATGTGTGGAAAAAAGATAAGGTTGCCCGGGCCGTCGGCATCCTGGATAGATATAGCGATAATGTGCCGGCTATGTATTGTTCCCGGGCCACATTGGTGGATGAAAACCTTGAAATATTGGGGCTCTCACAGTTCTACGGGCGAGAACCGGCTTTCGGCAATGCCTTGGTTCAGAACATTGCCACGGGATGCACAATAATAATAAACAATGCCGCCCGGCAATTGCTCTTGAAGAAGCTCCCTTCGGCGGCAATAATTCATGACTGGTGGATTTACCTGGTTGTTTCAGCGTTTGGCAAAGTTTATTACGATGTAGAGTCCAGAATATTATACCGGCAGCACTCCGCCAATACGATTGGTGAAAAAAGCGGATTTTTAGCAAAATGGACAAAAAGGGCCAAGAGATTTTTAAAGCTGGGCAGAATACCCCTGGTTACCAAGCAGGCAAATGAATTTAACAAAATATACGGAGAATCTCTTCCTTTGGATAAAAAAATAATGCTCGACAGCTTTATTAATCAGCGAAGCACATTTATGGGTCGCTTGCGCTATGCTTTCAAAGGCGAGACCTACCGGCAGGCAAAGCTCGACGACCTTATTTTCCGGGTGTTGATTGTTTTAAATCGCATTTAATCCTTATTGACACCGAACATGTGTTCTATTATGATAAGTAAAGAAGCAATTCGTTTATAAGGAGTTGTATAATGGGTTGGAAAAGCCAAAACTGTTTAGGGATCCAGTTCATGGCTTTATTAAAATTCAAAGAGGCTTGTTATTAAATTTGATTGAATGTAGGGAGTTTCAGAGGTTAAGAAGAATTCGGCAGTTGGGTACAACTCCCGCAACTTATCATGGTGCCGAGCATTCCCGTTTCGGACATTCTTTGGGAGTTATGCACCTTTTTTGCAAATTGGCTTCGCACCTGCGTGAAATTGGTTTTCCCTTGAACGAAGAGCAATTGCTGGTTGGCAAAATATCTGCCTTATTACATGATATAGGCCACGGGCCTTTTTCCCATGCATTGGAAGGATTTTTAGTTGAAGGGCGAAAGCATGAGTATTGGAGCTGTGAAATTCTCAGAGGTGACACAGAGGTTTTCAAAAAACTTAGCGAATTCGATCCATCGTTGCCTGGTAAAGTTGTAGAAGCCATTTCCGGTAACCCCAGATGGAAACTAATTAAAAATGTGATTTCCAGTCAATTAGATGTGGACAGAATGGATTATTTGCAACGGGATTCTATTATGACAGGAACTACATACGGCAAATTTGACCTGGACCGACTACTGGAAATGTTAACTATTTGTGGTGAGAACTTGGTGGTAGAAAGTAAGGCGTTGCCGGTAGCCGAACAATTTGTGTTTAGCAGATACTATGCCTATTGGCAAATATATTTTCACAAGACTACCCGTGGCTTAGAAAAACTATTACAGGCAACCTGGAAACGGGCGCAATACCTTTATCAAAACAGTGAGTTGCCGGCATCTGAAATTCCCAGGATGCTTTTGCCGTTTTTATCAGGGGCTTCTAGCTTGCAAGCATATATTGATTTGGATGATAGCGATTTGTTACATGCAGTCAAGTTATGGTCATATGCCGATGATGTTGTTTTAAGGGATTTTGCTTTGAGGGTACTCAACCGCAGACTATTTAAACCGGTTGCTGTGCCAGAAAATGCGCCATTTGACTTTAGTGAAAAAGTAAAAGATATCCTGAAAAAATGTGGTTATGACCCACGCTACTATTTACTGCAAGACCGGACATCGGACGTAGCCTATGATTATTATACTCAAGATGAAGAAGGGCAAAAACCATCTATTTTGGTGCTGAACGAGCATGGTAACCCGGTTGAAATATCTAAAATTTCTGCTCCTATTCGCTCTATTGCCGGTAAGCGGCAGGTTGGTGTATATATTTATGTTCCGGATGAAGAATGCCGGAAAGAAATAGTTATGGAAATAAATAAATTACGATGAAGGGGGAGAAAAATGTTAGAATCCTATGTAATGTTGGGAAGGCTTATTGACTTATTAGATAAAGTAAGAGGAAGAAAGAAACTACAAAAAATTGTCTATTTGAGTAAACAAATTGGAGTTCCTTTTTCTCACGATTTTGATTATCATTTTTATGGTCCGTTTTCAGAGGCTTTGGCCAATGAACTGGAAGAAATGAAGTGGTTAGGATTGGTGGATGAGGAAAAAACCCAAACTCCTGGAGGGTTCAACCAGTATACATATCATCTTTCGCAAAAAGGAAGAAAACTATTAGATGCTCATCCAGATTCATGCACTGAATTAATGCCTTTTAAAGAAATAATCCAAGGGTTAAATAAATTTGATGCCAGGGACTTGGAGTTAAAAGCTACTCTATATTTTTTGCTGCAATCCGGTTTTTCGTCGGCTGAGGCAACAAAAGAAGTGAAAGAATTAAAAGCTGAACAAGATTATCAAGATGACGAAATTGAGCAGTCATTGGTTTATCTGGAGAGTTTTACAAGAAACAATCAACCTAATGCCTTTAGCAATCAGATCTAGCTGGTATTGCTCGGCTTCGCTGATCTTTTTTCTAAATTCTTGCCAAAGAACAAAGAGAAGCTGTATTGGAAGCAAAGAACCGGTTTAATGAAGCAGTTTTCTGTGGAGATGCTGGTAATATTCGGCTCAGTTGCCCGGGGCGAAGATGACGAGGGAGCGCATGCAAAATATGTTGCGGCAGAAAATTATGCAGCTGGTGACTCTGTCTGAAACAGGCGGGGCGCAGAAGGTGGTTTATTTCCTGGCGGCAGGGCTTGACCGGGAGAAGTACGAGGTTACTGTGGCCTGCGGGCCGGGCGGGGAGCTGGTGGAATGGCTTGAAAAACTGCCCGCGGTAAAGGTGATAGAGCTTGACTGTCTGAAGCGGGAGATATCTCCGTTTCAGGATTTTTTGTGCTTTTTTAAGCTGTACCGCTTATTTAAGTCCGGCGGTTACGACATTGTGCACTGCCACAGCTCCAAGGCCGGTATCTTGGGGCGGCTGGCCGCACACCTGGCCGGGGTGCCGAAAATTTTCTTTACCGCCCATGGCTGGGGGATTGGCGGCCACCAGCCCTTTTGGCTGCGCTTGGTGTACACTCTGGCGGAACGGCTGGCGGGGCGGGTGAGCACCCGGGTGGCCTGTGTTTCGGAATACGATCGGGATAAAGGGCTGGCTTTGAAGCTGGTTGATGCCGCTAAAATGGCGGTCATCTATAACGGGGTGCCGGATAATGCCCCCAGTAAGGTGGATAGGATCGCGGTGCGGCAGGAGCTTAACCTAGGTGCCGGCAGTGTTGTTATCGGTACCGTAATGCGTTTGTCTCCCCCCAAGCAGCCGCTGTTGTTTTTGGAGGCGACCAGAAGGCTTTTGGCGGAAGACAGTGAGCGCTACCGCTTTCTTATTGTCGGGGACGGGCCCCTGAGATCCCAATGCCGGGAGTTTATCAGCCAAAATAAGCTTGAAGGCCAGGTAATACTTGCCGGCAACCGGGAAGATGTACAAAGGCTCTTAACAGGCTTTGATATTTTTGCCCTCTTTTCCGCCTACGAGGGGCTTCCCCTGACCATTATCGAGGCCATGCTGGCCGGGGTGCCGGTGGTGGCCAAAAACGTTGGCGGGGTGGGGGAGATGGTGGTGCATGGGGAAACAGGGTATCTGGTGCAGGGGCCGGACATCGGCCCTGCCGTGGAGCAGATTAAGGAACTTGCCGGCAGCGAGGAACTGCGGACGAAAATGGGCCTGGCCGGCAGGAAGCGGGCTAAAGAGCTGTTTGACTTAGACGTAATGATTGCTCGGTACGAAAAGCTTTACAGTTGATCTAATGGCGGCAAATAACGCGCTGGCTGCGTAAAAAACGGCATAATACAACCGGCTCATGCTGGCCCCGGTAATTCCGGCATCCAATAATACTTTGGCCGCGCGCAAACTTTCATCAGCTTTTTCCATCCAGTACTCTGCTAAGGCAAAGTGTTCTTCTCGCATACTCAAATAATCGCGCCTTCTTGACGAATATCCTGATATACCGGTAATTGCGACCATACCGATGAATTCCACTCGTCTGCTGAAGCTATTAACAGGTGGATGATAACGCCATACTGCAGGTTAATTTCAAAAATAGCATCTGACATAGCCGCTTTTTCAGTGTAAGAAACTGGCCGTGTAGTCAATACGAATATATCCAGATCAGAATCTTCCGTTCCCTCTCCTTTGGCAAAAGAGCCAAACAAACGCACTTCTTGCACTGGAAAATAAGCCTGCAATATTCTGCTCGCTTCCTGGATGGCAATAAGCTGATGACCGGCAAGATTCAGTTCTTTAAACTCCATAGCGTTCACCACCTCTGTTAAGGGTTTCCAATATCAGTATACCCCAATAGCTACCGTTTGAACAGTTATTAAAAGGGTAAACTTATACTGAATTATTGCTTAGTGAATTGCTGCTAACTTATAGAACATAGACGGGCCTGGCCGGAAGGAAGCGGGCTAAAGAGCTGTTTGACTTAGACGTAATGATTGCTCGGTACGAAAAGCTTTACAGTTAATCCAGGGAGAAAGCAAGAAGGCGAGCCCTTTTTCTGGAAATTAGGCAGGAATGAAACACAAGGGAAACACAAGGGGACAGTTCCTTTGTGTTGATAAAATTAGATATTGAGGGGACACCATACTAAATTATTGTCTGGAACCATTCACCATCGGAATTGGATTTCAGCCTCTGCAGCTTCATGGATAGATAACTGTCTGGTCATTTTCGGCGAGCGCGCGCACGGGTGAGTACCTCATCAGCAGGGTATGCACGCACTCTCCCGCTATCCAATTCTTCATCTCGACGAATGGCCTCGTCTATCCATAGTTTTTCAATATCAGCCTCGTTCATTGTATCCAAGCTGAGCAGCAACTCCCGAGCTAAATAAGCGCGCGCCTCCGGGCTCAGCCGAAGAGCTTCGGTTTTAATTTTATCAACGCTCATATCTGCACCTCCAGATACTTAAGATAAAGCAGTTCAATTCATCCCCATCATCTCTTCTTCTATTCTCCTCAGAAAATAGAATTACTACAGTATTTATTATAAAGGCTTTTAGCATTAGTGACAATAATTTGAGTATTAAGGAATAGGGGATGCACACTATACACAACGGTCGAGTAGCAGTGCGCCGTGAGGCGCGCTGCTACTCGACCATGTGGGTTATGAGGCCTTGCTGCGCATTAACATGACTTTAATTGTGTGGAGTAAGATCTGCAGGTCTTTAAGCGGGGATTTGGTCTTAGCGTAAATCAGGTCATAACAGAGCTTGTCCTCAACTGAAGTGCTGTACTTGCCCTCCACCTGGGCCAGTCCGGTAATACCCACTTTGATCTGGTGCCTGTAATCATAACCGGGAACTTCCCGGCGGAACTGCTCCACAAAGAAGGGCCGCTCCGGGCGTGGCCCGACAAAGCTCATATTACCAAATAACACATTATAAAGCTGGGGCAATTCATCGATGCGCATAAATCGGAGTACCCGACCCACCTTGGTGATGCGGGGGTCTTTATCTGTGGCCAGGACCGGCCCGGTTAGTTTTTCAGCGTCTGGTACCATGGTGCGGAGCTTATAAAGCTGAAAGACTTTGCCTCCTTGCCCTACGCGCTCCTGGCGAAAGAGGATCGGCCCCTGCGGAGTTTCAAGCTTGATGGCGATAGCGGCGAGCAGCATTACCGGCAGAGACAAAACGGCAATCACCATGGCCAAGGCCACATCGGTTAACCGCTCCCAGGCCAAGGAGGGATTCGGGGCGAAGCCCGTTAACCGGAAGACCGGAATCCCGTCCATTTGATCCAGCCGGGAATTAGAAAGGATAATTTCATAGGTATCCGGGATGACAAAGATTGATAATCCCTGAGCCGCCGCCTGAGACATCAGGGCAATCCTTATCTCTCGAGGCACATCCTGGCAAAAAAGTATGCCATTAGCTGTTTTGTGGTCTATAGCCGCTGCTAGCTCGGAATAGGCATCCCCTCCAGGCGCGCCCTCGCCATGCTTTTGTAGAGTTGCCTCTGGTGAGACTGTTATCAGGACGGCCACCTGGTACATATCCTCTCCGGCCTGACTGATCTGCCGGGCCCTTTCCACAGCCTGGGCCGGGGAACCAATCACCACCAGCCTGAGCGGCCCCATCCGCTTTCTGGACCAGTCCCAGGCCAGCCAGCGCCAAAGGCCTAAAAGCAGTAACTGCAAGGGAGCAGAGATTAAAAAGACCGTCCGGGGAAAGGCAAACTGGTGCAGCATGTAGGAAAGGGTAATGGCAGCTAAAAAGGTGATGGCCAAGGCGCAAAACAAGGAAGCGAAGATCTCCTCAAAGCGACGCCGCCCAGGGGTATACAGGCCGTAACCATAAAAAAGGATCAAGGCTATCACAGTAATATAGGGAGATGTAGCCAAAAAGGCTTCCCAGTTAGCTTTTGGCAATTCGCCGCCAAAACGAATCAAAAAGGCTAATAGGTAACCGGCATTGAAAAAGATCGCATCTCCAGCAAATTTGCCTGCCAGCGTCCAGCGCACCGCTAAATCCTCCTCATCCGGCTAAAAAGAATAACATGCCGCAGAATTATTTATGTACGACATTATATGTCCTTTCTACATTTTACTGTCATTTCCTGCCTCGTTTTGGGGATATCCCTGAATTAGAGGACGCCATAATAAAACCAACATAAGGGTACCAACATAAGGGTACCAACATAAGGGGACGGTTCTTTTGTGTTGTCAAAATAATCCTTTTTATGCTGCCCTCAAAAGTGGTGATGGTATGCCAAGAGCCGCAAGAAAAAAAGTAGCACAGGTATCTACCTTATAGTATTAAGAGGAATTAATAAGCAGCGGATATTTGAAGATAATGAGGACAACCGGAAGTTTATAGAGATACTTGGGAAACATAAAGAAACCAGCGGATACCAGCTATATGCCTATTGCTTAATGAGCAATCGTCTTCACCTGTTGCCTTCAAGAAGACGGTAAAAGAAGGAAAAGAACACAAAAGAACCGACCCCTTGTGTGCATTGACATTTGCGTTATGGATATATTAATATATTAATAAAGAATGCTTAATGAGGTGAGCAGTTATGCTAGACATTCTTAAGAATCCCTTTGTTGGGGTTCATGAGCTACGGAAGAATTTGACTAAGCTTCTCTCTTCAGTCAAGGAAGATGGGGCAGAGGTGGTTATAACCCAGCAGGGCAAGCCAGTTGCTCTTTTGGTGGATATAGAGAAATATCTTGAGGTTAAGCAAGCATTGAAGGAATTCTCTGACGCTGAATATTTAGCAGGCTTGCTTGAGGCTAGAAAGGAAATCAAGGACGGGAAGGGAATCCCTGCCGAGGAAGTCTTTTCCAAGAAGGTTCTGTAAAATGTATCGCGTTATCTTCTCCCGTCGAGCGGAAAAGGCTTTTTTGAGCTTGTCCGACAAGGATGCTACACGGATAAAAGATGCGGTAGAAAAGCTGAAAAAAGATCCTAGAGCTTATGGTACCATCAAGTTGGAGAATGCTCCGGTGGCTTCCTACCGATATAGAGTAGGTGAGGAGCGGATTCTTTTTGACATAAATGATGAAGCCAGGGTAATTGAGATCCTAGACATCAGGAAAAGAGATGAACGTACTTATAAATAAGGGGTCAGGGGGCGAATAAAGGGCACGCACATTTATTTTGACATTATGGTTACGGCCTGTATACCTCCGGCCGGTGCCGCTTTTAGGAAATCTTCGCCTCTCTGGTTTGCGCCGGGGTCGGCATCTTTTTAGCTGCGATTACCCTCTCCCTTCTAAGCATAGCAGTTTCGCCGGGAAGTCCCCAGGTATGATTACATGCGCCAGATCAAAGTAGGCATTACCGGGCTGGCCCAAGTGAAGGGCAAGTACATTACATCAGCCGCGGTTCAACGTGTGTCAAAGCGCTTTTTCCAAAAGTTCAGCTCGAAGATTGCGAAAAAAAATCTGCAATTCCTGATATGTAAGATCGTCTACTTCAAACTCTTTTCTGGGAAGACGAGCGAGCTTTCCAATTTCAATTGCCAGGATATACGGATCAAATCCGGTATCCTTCTCTTTTGCCAAATGCAGAACAGATGCTACACCAAACTTATGCATCAAATGGTAAACATCAACGAAATCTCGTGCCTCAGCACGTCCAAATAGCGCGAGCAGCTTATCTGCTGCAAGTTCTTCAGTAGACAGAACAGGCCCTATCTCAGTGTCATCGGGCTTTTTAAGACGGTAATCATGTCCAATATCAACGACTACTTCTTCATTGGATTCAGTTTCCTGCACGATCATTCTCACAAATGACGGAGAGGAACTTACGATTTGGAAGCGTAATCCTAAACTCGCAAGACTTTTTTGTAAACTTTCAGACGCAGCTCGTACTTCATTTTGAAGGGGGCAAAAAAAATCCAAATCCTGAGTATGTCTCGCAACTTCGTTTTTAAAAATAAGCGCAGCACCTCCGGCCAGTGCGAAATGACACGCCTCCGGAAGACTTAAGAAAAGCTTGGCAACACGTATCTGTAAAGAAGTCAGCATTTTATAATATCTCCTTACAAGGAATGCTCCGATGTCGAATCAGGAACAATCTGATTTCGTTTGACTAAAAAGTAGTCAGCCCAGGCAGTGCGTACAAAGCTCGGTAAAACCAGAGAATTCCACAGTCGCAACACTTCATCCGGATCGATAAAACGGCTGATGTCGTCTGCTCTTCCTTCTCGAAGAACAATTTCGTAAACTCGAAGTCGTTCTTTCGGATCTGACAGATCATACTCGCGCGGTCCGCTCCATTTGAGGTGAATCGGCAATCGTATCTTACCTTTTAGTGAGGCTGTCAAAAAACCGTTTCCTCCTTAGATTCTGTTTGCGCAATTTGTGGCCTTTTTTATAAACTCTATTCCATGCTGCATTTGTTATTATATTATAAAGCTATTTAGCACTAGTAACAAGAACAAAAAAGGAAAAAAAAAGGTGAACAGGGAACCAATCACAAGGGGACGGTTCGAAAGCGCCGGGATAAACCGGCATAGGGTAGGGGATGAGAGAGCCCCACGTGAAAGGAGTAGCTACACCATCACGGCCCCGAGTTATGCGCGGGCAGCTGCGAGGCCGCACGTGAAGCGATGACAGGGGAAAACGCAGGCCAGCCATTGAGCTTAAGAAATCACCCTTTCGGGGTGCCGACCGCGTGAACCGGATTGGGAAGGCAACACGGTAAGACGGCGGAAAGGTAGCGAGCCGTACACCGGCCCCGCGGAGTCAGAGAACCTGAGCATGCGTGGACACACTATGTTCGAGAACCGGGAGACCTCAGCAGTATCCGTCGATAAAGACGGATTGGTTAGGGAAGGTCTGTGACCACAATCCTGACATATACGCTGTTGAGGAGTCAGACACAGGCATAGTACCGAAGAAGACGTCAAACAAAGCTGGGCAACCAGGGGAGGAGACGCCGGAGGGAAGGCCGGTGACCAAGGGGAAATACTGAAGAGACGACTGCGAACTGTACGCAGGGACAGGGGGAAGCATTGAGCGGACTTGACAGTATACGTGAAGCGGCGAGGAAAGACAAGAACCTTCGATTCAACAACCTGATGCACCATATCACACCCGAACTGCTCGAAGAAGCATACGAGACGCTGAAGCGAGAAGCGTCGCCGGGAGTAGACGGGGTGACATGGCAGCAATACGGGAAGAGTTTGAAGGAAAACCTGACAGACCTCCACGAGCGG
>Ga0208734_100153_pt1 | contig 18336 bp, 21 predicted proteins | sample Subbio2Aug_QV11A_FD_184824 | JGI IMG/M metagenome (GOLD analysis project Ga0208734, IMG submission 184824) | Serpentinite rock and fluid subsurface biosphere microbial communities from McLaughlin Reserve, California, USA - CR12Aug_QV11A (SPAdes) | ecosystem: Environmental > Terrestrial > Deep... | reverse complement strand
ATCCACTGCGTGCTATCTGAAAGCGTTTGCTGGTTGTGATTATTATTGGGTTTAAACATGCTTATTCCCACCTTTATCTGCTATATTTGTGTAATATTTCTTCTTCTATTATAGCATAAAAAGGCCGTAAAACCCAGTGTTTATAGGCTTTTATAGGTTATTTTCTGGTCTTTTTGTTTTTCATAAATTCCATATATTGGGCGAGTTATTGCAGTGGAATCCTCCTTGCAATTTAGCGTAAATACATCCTAAAAGGAAAGGCAAATACAAGCAAGACGCCTCCGCTTTTGCAAAGCGCGAGGCGTCTTGACGTGTTTAACATATTCTCGGCAGCGGTAAGCCGGCAGGCATTTCTACGCCACGGGTCCCGCCAAGGACGGTACGCAACCAAACATTGCCTGCACCGCGCTCGACTTGGCCGATGATTTCCGCCTCCCGTCCCAAGGGATGTTCCCGCAGAGCCGCACGAACGGCTGCGGCCACTTCCTGCTCCACCACCATAATCATCTTCCCTTCGTTTGGCAGATAAAGCGGGTCAAGACCCAAGAGCTCGGCGGCAGCCCTCACTTCGGGGCGGACCGGCAAGAGTTTTTCCTCCAACATAATATCCAAGGCGGCGCTTTCCACCAGCTCATTGAGCGTGGCGCCCACACCGCCGCGGGTAGGGTCGCGCAGCCAGCGCAAGGCAGGAAAATAAGGCGAGATAGTTTCAATCAGCTCGTTTAGCGGCGCACAGTCGCTGACAACCTGTGTCTGAAAAGAAACTCCCTTGCGACAGGAGAGAACGGCAATGCCGTGGTCGCCTGCCGGACCACTTAAAATCACGGCATCGCCGCTCCGAACGTGCTCCGCTCCGAGAGCTAGTCGCGGGTCTACGCGCCCAATGCCTGTGGTGGTGATGTAGAGCTTGTCTGCCTGCCCGCGGGGCACCACCTTGGTATCACCGGCCACCACCTCCACCCCGCAGGAGCGGGCAGTATCAGCAAGCGAAACGACTATCACCTCCAGCTCCTCTAGTGGCAGCCCTTCCTCCAGGATAAAAGAGACGGTCAGATATAGCGGCTGCGCTCCACCGGCTACCAGGTCATTAACCGTCCCGCAGACTGACAGCTTCCCGATATCACCTCCCGGAAAAAATGGCGGCTGGACCACGAAGGAATCGGTGGTAACGGCCAGCCTGCCGTCGATAGACGAAAGCAACGCAGCATCTTTTAGTTTACCAAGCTCCGGATAGCTAAAGTGCCGCAAAAAGAGGTCCTTAATCAGTGCGGCGGCATATAAACCACCGTCGCCGTGCGCCAACAATACACGCTTCATGCCGGAGCAACTCCTTTTTTTCTGTCATAGCGATAATATGCGGCACACGCGCCTTCCGAAGAGACCATGCAGGGGCCTAGCGGTGTGAGCGGCAGGCAACGATCGGCAAAAAGCGCACAGTCCAAAGGTGAGATCGCACCACGCAACACGTCACCACAGCGACAAGGGTCCTGCTCCCGCAGCACAGAGGCATGTGGCAAATCGAAATGCAGTGCGGCGTCATGACTGGCAAACTCTGTTTTCAGCACAAGGCCGCTTTCGGGAATCATGCCAAACCCGCGCCATTCGGCGGCAGCAGTGTCGAATACCTCTGCCAACAGCTTCTGTGCCAGCAGATTACCTTCTTCCCGCACCACATGCGGATAGGCGTTGACTACGCCCGGCGTTCCCTCCTCAATCATCCTAAGAACGGCAGCGATGCCCAGCAAAATATCCCTCTCGCCAAAGCCAACGACGGCTGCCGGCACTCCGTAGAGAGAGGCTACAAAATCCTGAGCGCGGCGACCGATGACACTGCTGACGTGTCCGGGCAACAGCAGTCCGTCTAGGCCATGATGCGCCGCCAACAAAGCGTGCAATGCCGGTACTACTGTTTTCAGACAACTATAAAGGTTAAAGTTGGATAAGTCACGTTCTCTCGCTTGCTTCACTGCCAAGGCCATGGCCGGGGCGGTAGTCTCAAAACCCACACCAAGAAAAACGACGGGTCGTTTAGGATTGTCTGCAGCTATAGCCAAAGCGTCTAAAGGAGAATAGACAATGCGAATGTCCGCTCCCTCCGCCTGCGCCTGCTCCAAACTGGTCTCACTGCCGGGAACGCGCAGCAGATCGCCGAAGGTGGCAACAATGGCACCGGTGCCTGCCAAGGCAATCATCCGGTCCAGATCGACGGCAGCGGTGACACAGACAGGACAACCGGGCCCGGAGAGCAGACGCAGCGGTTCAAGCAATGGGCGCAAACCATACTTAGAGATGGCTGTAGTGTGCGTACCGCACACTTCCATAATTGAGAGCGGTCCGGTTAATTTTTTTTTAATCAATGCCAACAGTTGCTGCGCTTGCGCCAATTCAGTCCCGCTCAGCATAAAATTCCTCCAGTAAAGCCAAGAGTTGCTCTGCCTCATCCTCGCCGATAAGCTGTAGGGCAAGGCCTGCGTGCACCAAGACCCATTCGCCATTACCGGCTTGAGGAACTAAAGCAAAGTTGATTTCCCGGCTGTTGCCGCAGTATTCTACGGTACCCAATTCACCAACTCTTGCAATAACTCGACAGGGCATACCTATACACATACTTCCTTCCTCCTCCATGCTGCCACCAGTGCCTGGCCAAGAGCCAGCCCGCCGTCATTTGCTGGAACCTGACGGTGAATGTAGACTGCAAGCCCGCTAGCTGTCAGCCGCCGGCGCAGCGACGACAGCAAAAACTTGTTTTGAAACGAACCGCCACTCAAGACGACCCGTTCTAAACCTTCCTTCTCACGTGTGTAAAAGACGGCTGACGCCAGCGCCTCTACAAGCGTTTGCTGAAAGTTAGCGGCTATTTTAGCCGGCGAGACTCCGTTTCGCCAGTCAAGCACCATCCCTCGAAACATTTCTCCCGTCAGAATCCTGCTGCCTTCAAGCGAGTACGGATAAGCCGTGCCGTTTTCACCTTCCGCCAGTTCTGCCAGCTCCGTCGCCGCCTGACCTTCATACGTGTTCTCAAAACAAACACCTAGCAAGGCCGCTACCGCGTCATACAGGCGGCCGCAGCTGGAGGTAAGCGGGGCGTTGAAGTTGTTTTCCAACATGGCAAACACGGTAGCCAATACACTCGCCGGTTGAGGCAAAAACTCGCGTGCCCAACTTTTGCCCTCTTCCCCCATGTGCGTATAAAGATATGAAGCAGCCATGCGCCACGGCTGGCGCATGGCTGCTTCTCCCCCTGGCAAGGGAACCGGCTCCAGATGATACCGGCGCCGGAAGTCACGATAATCACCCGTAAGCACCTCGCAACCCCAAATAGTACCATCGGGACCATAACCGCTGCCGTCACAGACTACGGCAATGACCTGGCCAGCCAACATATTTTCTCCCATGCAGGAAGCCATATGGGCGTGATGGTGGAACACCGGCACCACTTCCTCCAGCGGCAACGCGGCAGCCAGTTTTGCAGAGTGATAGGCAGGATGGCAGTCACAGGCGGCAACCACCGGCTCAGTTTCCAGCAGGCGCTGCATCCCTGCCAAGGCTTCCAGGTAAACGACGGCCGTTTCCCGGTAAGCCAAATCACCAACATGAGAACCAAGGTAAGCCTTGCCGTCTGTCAGCAGGCAAAAAACGTTCTTCAAGTCTCCGCCGGCACCCAGAATTACCGGGGAGTCGGCTGGGACAGGAACAGTAACCGGGTCGGGCACATAACCGCGTGAACGGCGCAGCAGTACCGGCGTCGCGTCAACTACCAGTGCCAGCGAGTCATCACAGCGCCGATGGATTTCCCGGTTGTGAACCAGCATATAATCGGCCAGGCCACCCAGTTCTCTTAGAGACTGTTCGTTATCTTTCACCAGTGGAAGGCCGCTGTCATTGCCGCTAGTCATTACCAGCACATCTAGGCTATCGCCAAACAACAGATGGTGAAGCGGCGTATACGGTAGCATCACGCCCAGCGTCCCAAGGCGAGGTGCGAGTTGCCGCGGTAGCCGACAGTTTGCGTGGCGGCGCAGCACCACAATCGGGGCGGCAGGCGAGTTAAGCAGCGCCTCCTCTGCCGGCTCCAAGTGACAGAACCGCCGGATGGTAGCCATATCTCTGCACATCACTGCAAAAGGCCGGGCTGGTCGTCCTTTGCGCTCACGCAAGAGATTTACCGCCTGGCGATTTTGCGCGTCGCAAGCTAAGTGAAAGCCTCCCAGCCCTTTAACCGCGACAATCTTGCCGTCACTAATCGCAGCATGAAAATTGCTCACCCAGTCCCCCGGCACTTCTCGACCGCAAGCTTGCAGCAGCATAACGTGCGGCCCGCACTGCGGGCAAGCATTGGGCTGCGCGTGAAAGCGCCGATCGAGCAGATTATGATATTCGGCAAGGCAGTACGGACACATCTCAAACCCTGACATTGTTGTCTTCTCCCGGTCATATGGCACACCGGTAATGATGGTAAAGCGCGGGCCGCAATCGGTGCAGTTAGTAAACGGATAAGCAAACCGTCTATCTTGGCAGTCTGCCATTTCGCTTTGACAGCCTGCGCAAACGGCCACATCTGGCGAAACGCTGGCAGGTTGCCTGCCGCAGCAAGAACTGTCCAGAATAACAAAATCAGCTTGGCCCACGGGGGCGGTTTTTTCTATTTTCAGTTCGGCTACCCGAGCCAGCCGTAAAGAACAATGGCGTATTTCCTTGACAAAAGCAGCTAAGGCTGCTTTCTTTCCCTCTATTTCTACGGTTACTCCCTCACGATTATTCTGCACCCAGCCCGATAGCCCATACTTAAGTGCCTCCCTGCAGACATATGGTCGGAAACCTACGCCCTGGACAGTACCGCTAACCTGTATTCTCAAGCGGCGGGCATCCGTCCTTGTTACTTGCGCTCCCGACGACATTGTTCAGCTCCCCCTCTTTTTTTTGGCCACAACGCTTTCCACCCACTCAAGCCAGGGAGCCAACCCGCTTTTTCCGGTGGCGGATAGCTGCATAACTGTGGCAGCAGGATTAAGGTGTGCCAGAGTGGCAAGCACTGCCGGCAGGTCGTAGCTGACATACGGCAACAGATCAAGCTTACTCAGAATAACAGCTTGGGCGGTGTGAAAAGCTTGCGGATACTTCTCCGGCTTATCGTCTCCTTCACTAATACTCAAAACTACGGCTCTGGCGTCCTCACCTAAATCAAAGCCAACGGGACAAACAAGATTACCGACATTCTCAATCAAGAGCAAATCAAGCTCCGGCAGTTCTGCCAACACACCGCCCACCAGTTGCGCATCCAAATGGCAGGCGCCTTCCGTATTGATCTGGATGACTACGGCACCGCTCCTTGCCAATCTTTCCGCATCTCGCGTTGTATATAGGTCACCCTCAATCACACCGACCCGGTATTGCCGACAGAGCAGCGGTAGGCTAGCCTCCAACAAGGTAGTTTTCCCCGCACCCGGACTACCAAGAAGATTTATCACGGCCAAACGCTGCTCCGCAAAGCGGGTGCGTAAATCGCCGGCTAAAATTTTATTTTTTTGCAACAGATCCCGGGCCAACGCCACTTTAATTTTTATTTTCCTTTCCTCCATCCGGGCAGTCCCCCTCATATCCTCTGATTTCCAGCTCCGTACCGCCTGCGGGCACTGTAGGCAAACCGCAATGAGCACAGTTAGCCCAAAGCTTGTCATGAACCTCGTTCAGTCCACAGCGCTCGCAGTAAAAAACGGGTGGGACTACCTCGATGATCAATTGTGCATCAGCTAAAATGGTGTCCTGTTTAATCAAATCAAAGCAGAAAAGTAGCGCGTGCGGTAGCGCATGCGCTCTTTTCCCCACTGCCAAATTAACGGTGGTAATCCTGCTAACCCCACGCTCCTGTGCGTCCCGGGAAACTTCCTCGACTAGGGCACTTATCAGGGACAACTCATGCATCACCAACACCTCACTCAGGTAAGAACCTTGCTGCTTGCATAGCTGGGCAGCAGATAGAGACGCTTAGGGGGAACATGCTTCAGACGTCCAGCTTCTTAGCAATCAGTTTAGCTGCCAATTCTGCACCGGCAAGGCCCTCCGCTGAAGGAGGCTGGCCAGGAAGCAGCGAACCCTGCTCAACAGAAATCCCGATGATCAGCAATTTCTGCGGCATTTCCTCACCCTTCAGCAAGTAGCCCAAAGCCAAAACTTCCGGCACAGCTAAATCATGGGCGGAAACGAGACGAGTGGCACTGCTCTCCAGTTCGGCCAAATCAATCTCCATAACTTCTCCCGCCGGACCGCCGCTCAAAACAGCATCGATTAGCAGCGCCGTATCGTATCCCGCTAACAGATCCAGCAAGCCTAATCCAGGCAGACCGGCAACCACCAGCTGAACATTTGCCGGCAACGCTTTCTTACGTAGAATTTCGACTGCCAGCAGACCGACTGCGTCATCGCCCCGCAGCGAACTGCCGCAGCCAATCACCACAGTTTTTGCTAACATTTACTGTGCACTTTCAGTTTAAGAAAATGAACGGAACATGAGAAGCAGGGGTCATAATTACGGATAAACATCTCACACTTCAGTCGCAGGTCCTCTTCTGGCAGTTCAAGGTGCTGAGGAATAAAGAGACGCAATCCTTCTTCAATGTTGTGTACATTGCGGGAGGTGGGAGCCACAATGTCGGCTGCCAACACTACCCCTTGCTCATTAAAGCAATAGCTGTGGGAGAGTATGCCCCGCGGCGCCTCGGTAATAGCCGCGCCGCAGCCGGCCCGTACTATATAACCTCCGTTTTCGCGCCTTGGCTCATCCAGCTCTTCAATAATCTGCAGTGCTTCCTCGATGCTATGGACCAGTTCCACCGCCCTTGCCGCCACGCTGTGAAAAGGATTGTTAGAAGGGAAAGAGACGCCTGTCAATGCGGCGGCCTCTTTCGCACGGGACGAAAGCTGCGCAAAATTCAGGTTTACCCTAGCCAGCGGGCCAACAAGGAAAGAAGAACCATTTTCCATCGCAGAATGAAGCGCATTTGCATGGCTTATATGTCGCTCTTGCAAGTAATCACGGTAATCAGCAGGGTCAATATTGAGTCCTTTATTCGAAACGAGCCTACCTCCGTTTACGGCATACTCCTGCGGGTCGGAGAGGGCCACATAAGTTAAATCCCACGCCAGAGCCGGAACAGCAAGCTGTCCAATTAACCGGGCGGTATCCATGGCTTCCTCCATGGCCGCAGTCAACCTCTTGGCGATCGCTTGCAAACTTTTTCCTGAGGGCAGGTCAGAAAAGCCCCCAATCTGCGGTGTTACCGGGTGGACTTCCCGCCCGCCGATTAGAGCAGTCAGGTCGTTGCCAAGCCTTTTCAGGCGCAGAGCTCTTTTTACTTCTTCCGGATAAGCAGACGCCATACTGATCACACTTTCATAACCAAGAAAATCAGGAGCAGCCAGCATGTAGATATGCAGCGCATGGCTTTGAATAAACTGACTGAGGGCATAAAGTTTACGCAGTTTGCGCGTTTGCTCACTGACCTGCACAGCAAAAGCGCGTTCAATGGCGGAGAGTGCCGTCATCTGGTAAGAGACAGGGCAAATACCGCAAATGCGGGCGGTGATTTCTGGCAACTCGTAATACTTTCGTCCCACCAGAAAACTCTGAAAAAAACGGGGTGGCTCGAACACATTTAGCTGCAAATCGGTTATTTGTCCGTTCTGAATAGTTACGTCAAGCGCCGCTTCGCCTTCTAGCCTGCTCAAATAATCCACTTTTATTCTGCCGCTTTCCATTATGTCCTCCCCCCTTTCTGAAATTCCGCGTCAAGCGCTGCGTACTTGCGAAAGTGACGGGTAATCTCGCTTTGATGCAATCCCAATCCGGCAAACGTGGTTCTTAGCGACTCTACATTGCAATCGCTAGACGGGCCATGGCAGCCGGTACAGGGAGTTGAACGGCTGGGGCACAAAGCAGAACAGCCTGCCCTAATCACTGGACCCATACACGGTTTGCCTTCGCTAACAAGCAGACAGACGTTTTCCGCCAACTTACATTCGACACAGACGCTATGCGGGCGAATTCTTGGTGTAACACCCAAGAGAGCGCTCTTGATAAACTCAACCAATTCATTTTTGTTAATGGGGCAACCGCTTAAAGAAGCATCTACCTTGACATATTCACTGACGGGAAATGATTTAAGCGGATGGGTCTGGACCGGAGTAGCATAAACGCTGCTTTCCACCTCCCTCATAGGCAACCAGTTGCTGATAGATTGCAGGCCGCCGTGGGTGGCACAAGCTCCAATCGCCACCAACAGCTTACTTTCGGCTCTGGCTTCTTTCAAACGGCCTACATCCTCAGCGTTAACGATGGAGCCTTCCACAAAACCGATGTCATAGGGGCCTGGTGAACTGGCGCTGCGAGCCATGACAAAATGGGCGATATCCACCATTCCCAGCAAATCAAGCAGCACCGGCTCCAGATTCAAAAATTCAAGCTGACAGCCGGAACACGAGGCAAACTTGTAGATTGCTACCTTTGGCAGTCCACTCATCTTATTCCCTCCCCAATACGCCGATGATTTCAGCCGGCTCGTTTTCAAAAACATCATAGGCAAAGACAGGACCGTCATGGCAAACAAATTTGCTCCCTACTTGGCAGCGGCCACATTTCTTAACGCCGCAGTGCATTTTCCTTTCCAGGGAAACGTAAAGCTGCCCACTCTGGAAACCTCTGGCTAACAGGCCTTTGATTACATGTTTCATCATGATCTCCGGACCGCAACTAAGTACCACCGTATTCTCCGGCACGCTTTCCATTTTGTCAAATAGACCGGTTACTAATCCCTGATTGTGATTCCAGTCAAAGCCGGCTGCGTCATCCACAGTAAGCAACATGGATAAATGCGCCGCCCACTTGCTATATTCATGGCGAAAAAGCATTTCACCCGGATTTTTGGCGCCGTAGAGCAATTCCACCTTGCCAAACAGCTCACGTTGCCTCAGAATATTGTAGATAGCAGGGCGGAGCGGTGCCAAGCCAATGCCGCCGGCCACGATCAGCAGGTTTTTCCCCTGTGCCTGCTCAAACGGCCAACCGTTGCCATAGGGGCCGCGTACACCGAGCAAATCACCCGCCTTCAGTTTACCAAACATCCGCGTCAGACTGCCGACATGCCTTATCGTATGGGTAAAATTTTCCCGGTTATCATGACTTGAACTGATGGAAATAGGGGCTTCGCCCACACCAAAGATGCTGAGCATATTGAATTGTCCCGGCCGGAAGGTATACTCTAGCCGTTTTTGTGCGTCAGTAAACTGTAAGGTGAAAGTTGAAGTATCGTCGTTCTCATGAAACACCTCTCGCACAATCGCGGAATCAGGAATTAACAAGTTGCTCAATTCACTCACCTCCCAGAGTGCTGGCCACATCGGTTAGGTCGATATTGACCATGCAGGAATAGATGCAACGCCCGCAGCCAACACAACCCGTCTTCCCGAATTGACGCTGTTGGTAGAGCAGTTTATGATAAATACGCCACTGCGCACGAGCCTGCCTGCCTTTACGGAAGTTGTGACCAAGAGCTACCTGCGAAAACTCCATCAGCTTACAGGAATCCCATTCTCTTTGCCGTACCCCGCTCTCCAGACCAAGGTCGAGTTTATCATAGACGTTATAGCAAAAACAGGTTGGGCAAACCATGGTGCAGGTGCCGCAGCCAAGGCAACGCCGCTGCAAATCTTCCCAGACGGGGTGATCAACATTCTCCTCCAACAGCTCAGCGAGATTTCGTGTCAGGATGTGCTTTGGCAGCCTGCGACTCGTCGCCGCCAAAAGTTCATCCCTAGCCAGGGACATCTCAGGTGCTGCCGCAGCAAACGGATGAAGCGCCAAAAGTTCTCTGCCTGCGTCGCTGCCCGCCTCCACCAAATAGGCGTTATCCAGTTCTGTCAACAACAGGTCATAGCCCCGCTGCAATCCCGGCCCCGTCTGCTGATAGTAACAAAACCCGCTGCGGCACGGCTTGACACAGTTCTGGGCAACAATGAGTGTTTCCTGCCTGCTTTGACAGTAAAAAGGGTCGGGCAGATCTTTGCAAAATACTTCATCAAGAACATTAAAAGAATTGACATCACAGGGACGCACACCAAAAAGAACCTTCTTTTGCACTGCCGCACCATGATCAACAAAGCAAATTCTTTCTTCACCTAGACTGGTGCATTTTCCGTCTTCAGCAAAGGCCTCCTGCCTGACAAAGGAAAAAACTGTCTCTAGTGGCTGCTGGAGTACTTTTTTTGCCGGCAAAATGGTGGGCTGATAGTCATCCGCTAACTGAGCAGCGTCCTCCAGTTGAGCAAATACATATTCACGCCCCTTGAGAATTGGCGCAATGACCGGGAATTTTTGCATCAGAGCCGCAACAAATTCTTTCAGTTCTGCGGCAGGCAGCGATACTGTGCCTGCACTTTTGACCAGAGGATGGTCTTCCTGCAGCAACTTTCATCCCTCCCAGGTGATTAATTTGAGCAACATATTGAGTGCCATTATAACACAAAAAAGAATATTTGCAAATATTATTGCAAATATTCTGAATATTTTCTTATTGTTCTTCATCATAGGTAGGCACGCGAAGGATGCTTGACATGCACTGCAGAGATGCTTGTCTACAAAAATGAAACTTGTTACGAATTGACCCAAATAACACAAAGTTAACAGAAATATTACAATAAAGGCATTGACGCGGGGAGGGCGTATGATATATTCTTCACGAAAAGGCAACTTTTTCCAATAAGAGGACAAGGAAAGATTGCGCGAGAAGGTTGCCGGAAAATAAATTAGCGGAGTTGAGGTTGGTGAAGAAGAAGATTCGTATCGTGTCAATGTTGTTGACGGTGGTTCTGTTAATGTCTGCCTTTGTGACTCCGGTTGCCGCCGGGCAGGGGAATGGCAGGGGCAAGAGCAAGGACTGCCAGTGGCTCTTGAAGTAGAAGGCGCAGAAATTCTTCAGGCTATAACTTTAGCTGAAAGATTCCTAAAGGTTCGCTCAGATGGGATGCTTGATTTAAATATGCCTAGACGAATGATCAGATCAATCGGGGATGATGTCCACGCTCAATTACAGGCAGGAATTGTCCAGTCAAATGAAATGGTATCTCAGGGTTACTTAATATTTGATCAGAACTTTAATGCTCATGTTACAGAAAAATACCTCTATAAAATAAGAACCGCCTTATTGTCAAACGAAGAATTAAACCCAGCTGTTTCTGGTGTTTATGTGAACGAAAATGAGATTAGAATACTTGCCGCCGGCAGTGGGGGTGTAACTCAAATTACCTGGCATTGGTGGGGGTATCATATTTATCTATCTGATTTCGTTGTGGATGATATTGTATACGGCGGTGCGTTTCTTCTCTCTGTTTTGGCGGCTCTTGGGTTGAGTACAGGTAAAGCGTTGACAATAGTAGCTGTAATAGGTGCTATCCCCATTACGGGGCTGGCCGCCTTAAACAGAAGAAACACGGGTCTTAGATTCTCATTTTCGTGGCCAGCAAACCTGTTTCACATACAAGCTCAGCAAAGCTGTCCATCCCCTTCTAAGAGCACTATAGCGGCATAGACAATTTGTATTGTCTATGCCGCTGAGTGTATTTGTCAAGCGAAAGGAGGCTCATGTGGTGTTTGAGGAAAAAGATAAAGATTTGGATATAGTTATGGGGGTAGCACTCGCAATCAATCTATCTCTAATTCTCTATCCAATTATTTTTGAACAACTCTATCCTTCTGTCAGAGAGATGCTCCTTCCTATAACAATATTGTTGCTAACGTTCAACTATTTACTTAAAATCTTTAAGGGAAAAATGATAAGTTGCGCAGATTCATTAAAAAAAATTAGAATCGGTTCAGCAGTTTTTATATTAATAATAGCATTAATATCTTTAGTGGATCGATTTAAACCTTTTCTCCCTTAAATGAAGTATATTGCAGTTACAGGCAGTCCTTACCCACACATGACACCAGGATGGCAACGGCAAAGATTATTCGCGAAGCGTACCTGTGGATGTATTCTGCGTTCTTTTTCACTAAGGCTTTCGCTCCGGTTCCCTCGTGACAATAGCACCTTATTGCCTTCACTAACCCCTTCCAGATATTGTTGACTTTCACAGAATGCGGAAGCGAGCGTTAAGTGTCAGCTGCGTTTAGCGAACGGGAATTCGCAGCGTTAAGACATGCCAATGGTTCACATGCAGTAAGCCCAGAGGTTTTGGCATGTTAGCGAGAATTACCGTTCGTAGCTGCGAAAACGTGCGAGCGTTGCATTTGAGGAAGTCTACATTGCCCAGAATGCTTCGATGCCTCATCCCCGGTGCGCTTTACTTGGCCTGCCCTCACACTAGCCCTCTCCCGCAGGGAGAGAGAATAAGCTGGACAGAGATGATTTCCGGGAATCGGCTATTTCGCCGATTCCAACGAGTCCGATATCTGACCTCCGACATCTAAATAAAAGGTGAAGGGGGATTGCGCCTTCTTACCGCATCTGGTCTTGAACTATTCTTACGATTTCGGCAATATAGTCGCCAATAATAGGTAAATTTAGCACCACAACCCGCTGCAGAATGGAGAGCAAGATGGCGGCCACGACGGTAGCCCCAAGAGCCACACCTAAACCGCGAGCCACGCCGCCCAGAAAATTAATCCAAAAAAAACGGCGCGGATTATTTAAGAGGATTAGATATTCAGCGATATTAAATTTTTCAAACTCCTGGACCAGCTTAGCGACACGCTGATTTAGCCGGTCTAAGAGAGCATCGTCAGCTAATCTTTCCTCATTACGCTGCGGCTCCTCCAATTAAACAACCTCCTCTTTAACTTTTTTGCGCTAGTAGTGCTTTTGCTTGGCGAAGCTGAACTTCCACCGCATCACGGGCAGTGCCGCCCCGAGATTGCCGCGCCGCTACGCACGTTTCCGGCGGCAGCAAATTCAGGGCATCAGCGCTAAAAAGAGCGGATGCCGCCCTTAACTCTTCTGCTGTTAAATCCATCAGCCGGCGACTCTCCATCACGCATTTACCAACTAGGCGCCCTACCACGGCATGCGCCTCCCGAAACGGCAGCCCTTTGCGCACCAGATAATCGGCTAAATCGGTAGCACTGGCAAAATCACCCGCGACCGCCGCCGTTCAATGCCGACAGTGCCGTGACGCTTAAGATAATCGCCCAGTGACCTGCTCCCCACACCCCCCGTCCCAGCCCGCCAGTTACTCGGAAAATCCAGATATTCCTTCACCACAAATCCTTCCGCTTTGACCAAGCCGGCAGACTCCGCATCCTCGCCATTAACACCGTAATTTCCGATTTGCGGATAAGTCATCGACACAATCTGTCCTTTGTAAGACGGATCCGTTAGAATCTCTTGATAACCGGACATCGAGGTGTTAAAAACAACTTCTCCGATCGCTTCCCCTGCCGCGCCAAAATTTGTTCCCTCAAAAACCGTCCCGTCAGCCAAAACCAGCAGCGCCTTTTTCATTTTGTCCTCCTCTCTAACAAGCTTCACACTTAAAAAAGTCTAATATTAGTTTCCTGCTAAAATAAAAAAACTAACCAAGCAGTTAATTCCGCTTCGCTAGCCCGTCAAAAAAATTATCCCCAACAATCAAAGCCTCCTTTTTAGTCTCACGGTACTAAGTTAAAGGTGCCCACTTGCCGAAATTTTACCATACGACCTCCAAACTGAAAAACGCTCCATGATTGTGAACGGACTGTGATACTCTCGCTTCCGCATTCTGTTAAAGTCAACAATATCTGGAAGGGTTTAGAGAAGGCAAAAAGGTGCCACAGAAAATAATCCTTGACATTGGTAGCACCTTTAAATAATATGTAATTGATATCATAGTGATATCAATATTGTCAAGAATGGAGCTGTTTGCGATGAAAGCATCAAAAGCGACCGGAACACCTGTCCCCCAACAGGAGATTATCCCAAAGGCCGTAAGCGGTATACCTGTTCTGGTATTTAACATCATTTTTATGCTGGGCGCGCTGGCTGCTGTGATTTTGGGGATCAGGGAGCTTGCGGGTGCGGTGCTATTTCCGTCCCCCCTTGCAACCCCGGCCATTATCGTGGGAAGCGTTTATTTATTGATTATCGGGCCGCTTGGCTTTCTCGGACTAAAGGTGGTAGGTCCAAATGAGGCACTCGTGCTGACTCTTTTTGGGAAATATTACGGCACACTGCGCGGTGAAAGCTTTTCCTTCGTCAATCCCTTATGTTACGCCGTGAATCCTGCTACTGACCCCCTTGCTCTCGCCGCAAAGCCGGTGCCGGTTGGCGTGGACCAGACGATGCGGATGGCGGCAGTCGCCGTAAAGCCTAGCAAGAAAATCTCGCTAAAAGCCACAACCTTAAATAACGAAAAGCAAAAGATTAATGACAGGCTGGGCAACCCGATCATCATCGGCATTGTGGTAATCTGGCAAGTGGTAAATACGGCCAAAGCTGTGTTCAGCGTCGATAACTATACGGAGTTTCTTTCCATACAGTGCGACTCGGCGCTACGCAATACCGTACGCAATTATCCTTACGACACTCCCGGCGACGACAATGAAGTCTCCCTACGCGGCAGCAGCCAGGAAATCGCGGAAAAATTGCAGGAAGAAATTCAGGAAAAAGTGGAGATGGCTGGGCTAAGAATTTTAGAGGCCAGGATTACCCATTTATCCTACGCGCCGGAAATTGCCGCCGTTATGCTACAAAGACAGCAGGCTTCAGCCATCATAGACGCGAGGCAGATGATTGTGGAAGGCGCCGTCAGCATGGTGGAAATGGCGCTGGCTAAGCTGAACGATAAAGATATTGTCCGGCTCGATGAGGAGCGCAAGGCGGCGATGGTAAGCAACCTGCTCGTGGTTCTTTGCGGCAACAGGGATGTCCAGCCGGTAGTCAACAGCGGTTCGTTATACTGACAAAACGTAAAGGAATTTTACACATGGAAGCAGAAAAAAAGAAAAAACAACTCCTGCTACGCCTCTCCCCTGCGCTGTGGAATGAACTGGCGGCCTGGGCGGCGGATGACTTTCGCTCGATCAACGGTCAGATTGAATATCTGTTGAGCGAGTGCGTTAAGCAACGAAAAAAGGGGCGCAAAGAGGAAGACTAATGCGGCCACTTAAAGAGGGTTAGGGCGAGGGGACCATCTCTGGCAAAGATTACCGATGTTAAGTTGCCATAATATTTGTTATTATGTAATCAGCTCACCAAGCTGTCCTACTTTAACTAGGCAGTAGAGTAAATGGCAGATAAAGGAATGATCACTCTCTTGAAACCTCCACGCATAATTATTTTCTGCTTGTTTTTAGCCTTATTATGCACAGCCTCCCGCCTTCATCCCGGTACATACAATTACAACGAAGTTGCTTTTGCCGATTTTGCGCCGCCCGAATCTCCTTCAGCAGAGATTAGTTTATTAAAAGAAATACCAGAAGAAGACGCCCGCATAGAACAGCTAACACTACCTGCTCCGACAACAGCAGCAGCAAAGCCGGCCGTGGAAGAGACAGCCATGCTGCTGCGCCAGGCACCTACAGACAAAAAAAAGACGGCAGCCCGTCAAGCGCTTCCCGTCACAAAACCAAAGCCTCCCGTTACCATCCCACCCGCACTAAAAGAACAAGCACCTATTCAAAATGAACAACAGACAGTGCAAAACGAGCAGCCGCCCCTCTCCGATTCTCCGCTGCAGGAGCAGTCGCCGGAAGAACAGAAACCGCCGGGTCCCGCTCAGGAACGCCACGACAAAGAACTGAACAGTTACGTATTAGAGCTAATTCAGACTTACCAGCCAGGTAGCTACCCTTACCTGCTTAACAATGACTACGCTAACTATAACGGTGTAACCACAAATATTTTTTTCCAAGGCAGGCTGCTGGCCAGAGCTCACCCAAGTGGCAACCAGGCTAGCCATTGTGTCGGTATTACCTTTGAGGTCTTTTTCCGCGCTATGCAGGAGAGGAACAGGCAACTGGGACTTTCACCTGATGATTTTAACGGCATGAACTGGGACGAACTCTTTGATTTTATGCTGCTCTGGTATGTAGCCACAGGCCCAAAGCAAACCAGCAATCTGGCAGTGGCTGTCGAGAAATACGGCCTGGGAAGCAGAATTACAAACTTAGAGGAAGCACGAGCCGGCGATTTTATCGACTTTTCTCGGACGAACGGCACCGGACACACCGCTGTCTTGATCGACTGGGTGCGCGAGAATGGCCGCATCGTCGGTATCCACTACTGGTCAAGCCAGAATTCTACAAACGGCATCGCCTTCAACGTGGAATATTTCAACATCCTAGACCCCACAGGGCGCCCATACGGCAACGTTATGCCGGAGCCGCTCCACATCGCCCGCGTACTGCCGGTTGCCGGCTACAGAAACTTTCGGGAATAATTCATTTTTCTGTGGCATTTATGTAAAAGACAGGAGCTTTACTGCTTACCGACGATCCTTCCTCTGAATAGACTATCTACCTGCGACTCGGAAAAAGCAAAACCAACCCACAGCAAGAACAGGACGGAGATAGCGGCGGCAACCTGCCCAGCGGCCGGCACACCGTCCGAACAGCGCCAGCCCGTCCAAAATCCACCCGCGTACTGATTTAACCGTACATCTTTACCCCCCCCCGTTTTCTCCCAGCAAAGCATGAATCTCTCCCTTGCGCAGCTGCAGTGTCAGCTCGTCGCAAGCCACTATTCCGGGAAATTCTTTACGTATGCGCAACATTTCCACCACATATTCCATCGTCCTCAAGGAGCCTCCTTGACGGCCATGTTTTGCAAAAAAAGGGCGGACAAGTCTGCCCTTTTTTTGCCAGTAAAGGAGTATTTTCATCCTTCGAATGATGCCAAAGGCGGCACGATTATCTTTCTTGCAACAAAGTGTGAAAGTGGCCTCGCAAAGGTATAAGGAATCAGAACAATCATACAAAAGATAAGCCATAGCACCTCTATGTCAAGGAAAACCCCCAGTTGAATACCGAAAAAGATAGCCAAGGAATGCTGCGTAACAATGCAGCGGCAATCGCCGCTTCCCGTCCGTGAAATACATTGCAACACCAATGCCCCAGAAATCCCATTTTTTCTTACTTTCCGCAATGCCCTGCCTGCTGCGCAAAAATACCTTTGCCTGCCAACTGTTTAGCACTGCGAGGATAATCGTTGCCGGAACATAGATGATAATCACTAAATGCCCCGCTGGACTAAAAGCGTAACGAGAGGCTTCCCCCAATCTGCCTCTCTGTTTTTATGCCAGACCCAGGTCGCTTCTGTCAGTCCCTTGGCCTGCAACTGCTCAAAAAATTCCCCGACCATGGGGCTGACCAGCCCATCCTGCATATCCAGGAAGAAGGATGCAGCCCGGCCCAGAGCCCTGTCCTCCCGGAAAGAAAAAGCTGCCCTGCCCTGCTGTGAGTCGGCAGCAATGGCCAGTTCAGCAATTGTCAATCCGCTCAACCCTGGCAAATCGATTAGGTTTACCGTAAACCTTTTATTTCTATACCGATCTATAACGGTAAGCACTTTTTCATCGGCATAAACCATCAGTCGGGGGAACCACTTCCCCCAGACCGGTCTTAGTAAATAATGCGGCAATACAGGCAAGGGTACTTTTTCTCCCTCTTTTATGCTTCGCAAGTAATAAGTCACTACACCTCCCTGCCAGACAGCCGTGAAATAATCCCCTCCCACATGGACAGGACTCCAGACCCATGGCGGGCCAATACCAAAGGCCATGCCATCGACTAGGCCAGATGGAATTTGTTTCTTTGCCTCCAACAGTTCCGCTTCGTTCCTTATTTCCTTTGCCGCTCGCGTATCATCGGTCGCCGGCAACAGATGCATTAACACCAGTAAATCGTTCAGATTCAAAAGACCTGTTGAAGTGTCAATCACATAGGTTCTTCCTAGAGGCAGCACTTCTCCCCTTCTGGCACCCGATTCCCTCAGCCTGACAATGTTGTCAAGCGAGATGCCCCATCCAAACAGAGCGGCCCAGTTAGTGCGGTAAAGCCCCGTTGGTGCGTGGGAAAACCTGGTTGTCGCCGAACCATAAAAGCCAGCGTTAATGACTAATGTCCGATGGCGTCCATCCAGTTTGCCATCATCCAGCATCTGCCGGAAAACAACTTCCAACGCATGGATATCATGTTCCATTTTGGCAATGATGGGTGCCAGGTCAGCTGTTTCGTCCTCATGAATAAGTTTGAAACCACTGTGATTTAGATGCTATCCCCAAAAAGGACACAAGAAAGCAGACCGCCTGGAAATGGCCGTCAGGCAGTATTGCAAAACGTTAAGCGGAGAGCGCTGGATGCGTAATCAGATA
>Ga0208734_100151_pt1 | contig 18470 bp, 20 predicted proteins | sample Subbio2Aug_QV11A_FD_184824 | JGI IMG/M metagenome (GOLD analysis project Ga0208734, IMG submission 184824) | Serpentinite rock and fluid subsurface biosphere microbial communities from McLaughlin Reserve, California, USA - CR12Aug_QV11A (SPAdes) | ecosystem: Environmental > Terrestrial > Deep... | reverse complement strand
CGGGTGAATCTGCTTAATTCACCGCAAAAGAGACGTCTTTTCCTTTCCTAAGATACGGTCATTATATCCGTCAGCTTGCGGACAAACAAGCATGTCAACTAGTGGCCATTATGCGGGAGCTGAAACACTATTGCTCCTAAATTGATTTCTTTCATCGTCACACCTCCTACACCGCCATTATGCAAGAAACAAAGTCAACCAACAAGCGACTTGTAGTTAACTTTTGAGGCGACAAATCAACTGCAGTGAAACTTAGGCACGCACTTTACCCGATAGGTTTTTGCGTGGCCACGAATACCACTTGGGCGGACTCGAAATCAGTGTTCTCAAGAATGTCGCGAGAAAACACCGGTCTCGTAAATCCAGCAGACGCAACTATACCCGCGAGGTCTTCCTCACTAAAGTAATTGTCGTAAATGCGGTAGACATCTGATGAACCATCTTCACGGACGACGATGGTCTGGTTGAGCACCACCTTGTCTTCAGGATAATGGAATGTCTGGGTCAGCGCGCAATGCGGACCCGCTGCCCAAAAACCGTTGTCTGTCAGCTGCCAGCGCTGCTTTTCCTGAATGGCATTCTTAAACCCTTCAGTAAAGACGTCAAATATGAGCACTCCTCCGGGTTTAAGGGCCGCGTGCATTTTATGCATGAGCACCTCGCGGTCCTGCTTAATAAGGGCCCCAAGGTCACAGTAGATAAGAATGATGAGATCGAACTGCTCGCTGTAGCCCATGGCAAGGTAGTTCTGGTAATGGTACTCGATTGAAAGCCCCTTTAACTCTGCGGACTGCTTTGCATAGTCAATACTGCGTCTTGAGAAGTCAAGACCGGTTACCTTGTGGCCTAGCTGGGCCAGACGCTCTGCATATAGGCCGGGCCCGCACCCGAGGTCGAGGATAGCTGAATTTGACTTGAGGAAGTTGGCTGTTATCCACTGAACAGTCTTATCTATGGTGGCTGGTTTTCTGCTGGCGGCATCCCAATTAGGGTTAAGATGGGCTTCAAGTAGTAGCTGTGACATGTGTGGATCGTCCCAGAAGTTAGCGGTGCCTTTTTCATAGAGGGCGGGTTTAGCGGTGTGTCTGACAAGCTCCTTAAACATATTACTTCGCCTCCCAAGTGTTATAAAATGCGACTTCGTTTGGCAACAGCTTCGCCGCAAAATAAAAGGCCGTAGAGCTCAAACTCTACGGCTTTGCCTCTTACAAGACAAATACTCACTGCCGGAGAGCCATGTAAAATCCGCAATGTGGTATAGGGTAATAAGACTGTGCGAACAGCCTATGATCACCTATCCAATTACTAGATTTTACCTGACTTTCTCCACACGCACTCCGCTATATGATTACTAGCGCTAGTGAGCCGGACGGCCTACCACCTTTCGCGGGCTAAATGCTGGTGCATGGATATAGTACCATAGTAGGGCTACCACGGCTACATCGAGGCCCGCCCTGCTGTTACCTCTTTCTGGCCTTGCCGCTTACTGACTCAATGTCCACCGCGACAACGGTAACACTCGCGGCCGTCTGCTCATTGACCGGCATAAAGGCGCGTTCCGCATGCTTTGCCGTCAGCGCATTCAGGGAACTAATCTTCTCTTCTTGGTCTTCCACCCAGCGGGCCGTGCCCATAACTATGGCACTGCGGAAAAATGCTCCGTAGTCGCAGGCATTATCCCCAGGCTTAATGCCGTCAAGGAACGAAACCACAAAGCAACACTGCGGGTTCTTCCTAAGGATGTCGAGCTTGCGGCCGACGTGTGCACAGTGAAAGTACAACGAATTCCCCATTAGCACAAAGTTTAAGGGCACAGTGTAGGGCACATTGCTGTCAGACAGCGACAGGTACCCCACTTCCGCACTCCGCAGGTATTCTAAGGCCTCCTCCCTGCTCGCCAAGCGATCTTGCCTTCTCATTTCCATGCTTGTGACCTCCCTGTAGTGTGGAGCCGGGGGGCGTACCGGCCGACTGTGGCTTCATGGTACGGCTCAACCATCGAGCTTCATGGTAATCATCTGGCCGACAATAAAGACGTCAGACCAGTCAGTGTTCTTCTCAGCATACAATGCCAAGCATCTCTTATCCATAGTTACAGGCGCGACTTTGGCGGCTTTCGCGCCCTCTTTTGCGACTTCTGCGCTTTCGCTAAAACCTTCGGGCTGTCGTTCCACGGAAATATCTGTGGCAGCAACTTCAGCAAGCATATTCAGAACAAGCTTTCGGCGAAGGCACAGATTGGATAAGGCGCAACACCTGCTCGGTGTCGGCTGCGTCTGTCTTGTACAATTTTCCATCGGCTGCCTCCATTTTCAGTTGGGTAGTGTCGCTAACCAACTGACTGCCTTCATCGACGGGGCGTACCGGCCGACTTTGCTATGGGCGACCTTGTCGGTCACCACCGATTGTTCTCTTAGCACAATTATGATAATATCAAGGCAGAATACCTAGGAGGTGAAGCCATGCCGCACATTAGACCTGTATCTGATCTCCGCAATAATTTTGCCGACATTGCGCGGACGGTTCAGGAGACTTCTGAGCCTGTTTTCCTGACAAAAAACGGGTACGGGCATATGGTAGTCATGAGCATGGAGGCTTTCGAACGTCACCGGTTTGACAGCGAAGTATACTTTAAACTGAAGGAAGCGGAACTAGAAGCCAAGACCACCAGCAAACGCTTTACGCATGCAGAGGTGTTTTCCTCCCTACGTCACAAAGTGCAGGCCAAAGCAACGGACGATGTATAGACTTTTGTATCTACCTCTTGCTAACCGTGACTTGGCGGAGGCAGTGGACTACATTGTTGAAACGCTTGCGGCACCGCAGGTAGCGCTGGACTTACTTAGTGCCTTGGACGAATCCCTCTCCCGCTTGCAGCACTTCCCCTGTTTAAGCCCAGTATATCTGCCAGTGAAGGCGCTAGAACGTGAGTCCCGCGTATTGCCGGTAAAAAACTATGTCGTCTTCTACACCGTCGACGAACAAGACAAAGTCGTGGAAGTGTGCCGAGTGCTCCACATGAGACGAGACTTTGCCACGCAGCTTTAGCATTAAGACCTCGCAACGGAGCGGCTTAGTCAAAGCCCGCAGGTGCCCTAGGCTAGTCACTGTCCTGACTACGGTTCTACTCTCTGAATGCCGGGAATGCGATCAAAATCTTTGTCGAATGAGTATATTGTCCGTAGCTTCATGCCGGTCATCTGGCCGGCGATAAAGGCGTCAGACCAGTCAATGTTCTTCTCCGCATACAATGCCAAAGCATCTGCGACCAGCGCCTTTCCTGCGCTGAACTTCAACCCGCGCACACTCAGCAACACGCTTACTGCATCTCTAATCTCAGGTCGCGGCGTTTTGTATACCTTCTCTAGAACCCACACAATATCTGCCAGCGCCAAGTCTGGCAACAGCAGTGTTTTTTCTTCTTGGTCCGCTGCCTGCAATAGCAGCCCAGCGCGCGTCGCCTGATCCCCATCATCAACTAGATAGCGCAGCACGACATTGGCGTCAATGACTTCACCGTTTTGCCCGCCCATGGGCGACCTCCTCTCTGGCCGCCTGTATGGCAGCATCCACGCTGATGCCGGTTTTTGCCGCCTGCTGTTTAAACTTCCCCTGCAATGATGTAAGGCCGTCGCCTTTTACAACCTTAAAACCATCGGCGGTCTGCTCGAAACGGACAAAGGACCCTGCCCTTACATTCAACTTTTCACGCACTGCCTTCGGTAAAACAATCTGCCCCTTGGACGACACCTTTGCCAGCAACCTTACCACCTCCCATGCTGCTTTACTTTTATTCTATGACAAATCAAAGGTAAAGGCAAGTCCTGGTCAGGCCGTTGCTCGAAGTAGAACCGAACGAGAATCACTACTATAGCCCCTCCCTCTCGTAGCTCCCCCGCCCTATACCCAGCCCTCAGCCAGTGCGCGCCGCTTGCGATGACCTGAGACTGATTGGTCTGCCAATGAATCGTCGAGAGCAACCATATTCACAGGGCGGAGAACCACATGCGATACTCCTCCACCATATGGTCTTAGGTCCACTTGCGCATCAGTGGCCAGCGGATTCAGCGTAGGATACAGAATAGTAGCGTGCCCACCAGAACCCTGCGCTAAGGCATAAATGCTAAGCTGATAAAGCATTTCGCGCGGCAAGTCGTGTTCCCACAGATCTCGATACTTAGCGTCAATTATTGCGACTCGCTTGGAGCCCTCGTAGATCGTGAAGTCAGGCCTCGGCAGTGGGGCTTGCCTGTGGCGCGGATTTAGACCGGGGTTATAGGACATGACTCCGAAGAGGGGTTGTTCAGCACGCACGTTATATCCTGGCAAGTGTTCCTGCAGAAAACGTTGCAGCAAAGCTTGGTAGAACATGTTCATGTCAAACAAGAAGTTACGTGCCTTATGGTCTGTCCCGCCAACGTCTAACGTGACTCCGTGCCCCATGTATAACAGGTTAATCAGGGCTAAAGCCGGCCGATAAGGCGCAGTTAATCTCGTAATCAGGCTTTCTGCCTTGGCCAACAGAACGTCGTCCAAAGATTTTCGGGATACAGTTTCAGCCATAAACATCCGTATTTGTCGCAGGTCAGCTTTCAGAGGCAGATACCCAGCCATATCCGCGGCATAGGTTACACCCGCAAATAGCAGCTGGTTGAGCGGATTGTCTTCAAGCCTCGGGAAAAAAGTGCAAGGAACTGCCAGAGCATCATGCAGTTTCTGCTTTGCCAATGCGTTAATGTCAATTCTGCCTTTAGGGCTTTTAAGCCATGCATGGTTGGGCTCGTAGCGGCGATGTAGCCCCCTCGCCCACAACTCACGCACTTCTGCACGCAACTGCAACGCCAGCAAGTCTGTGAGCGCCAGAGCAGACAGCGCCTGATCGCCCTCTGGCAGGAGAGTCAAGGCGCTTAGGTCATATGCATAGCGCATTAGTCTTAGGAGCGGCAGGCCCTTAATCTTTGGCGCAATAGCCACATCTATGTCTCCGATGGAGACCCGTCCTACCCAAGACCGCGCAGAAATCATAACCCCATCGAGGAGTTGACAAACCTCTAGTTTGGGGGCAAGACTCTGCGCCGCCTCCTTTCCCTGCGTGGACAAGTAGACCCCCCACAGCGGTGACCCTTTTTTCGGCGCTATGGTTTGCCATTCCTGCAGAGCCAAAGCTATGCGTGTCATTAGGCGTCCTCTGCACCGTTGTCGACTTCGTCCGTATCACCCTCATCATCATCTTGCACGAAGTCGTCCCCATGCAAGATTTCGGTCAACGCAACAATTAGATTGTCCCATTGCCCATCCTCAAAGAGCTCAAAGCATATGCGTTGCTCACTCACGTCTACTAGCGCGCTACCAAGAATCTTCTCCAAGGTGGAGTAATCACCGTAACAATACTCCTGTAAAAGAGGAACGATGTCTTCCTTGAGAACCCGCGCGAACACGCGAAAGTCGCCTATTGGCACTCCATTCTCCATTAGATAGGCATGCCCTACCTGCAGATTTCTCCCATCCTTGCCTAAGTTCGCGACTACCCTGCGGTTTAAGGCCTGGAGCCAATTGCCTAGGGACAGGGTGCCAACCTTCGCTTTCCCCAGAACCTTGACATCAGGAACTAACTCATGGAAACCAAATCTGCGGCGCAGCGCAGTGTCTAGTAACGCTATAGATCTGTCGGCGGTATTCATGGTGCCGACAATGTATACATTGGGCGGCACGCAAAAAAGCTCGGCGCTCAAGGGTAGTGTTACATGCATGCCCCGCTTGTTCTTCTCGACAAGCATGATTAGTTCGCCAAAAATCCTCGGGATGTCACCGCGATTTATCTCGTCTATAAGCATATAGTAGCTCTTATCTGGGTTTGCCGCAGCATCATGGCACAAACTCTTAAACACCCCGGCCTTAAGCTCAAATCCGGCCTGACCCGCCGCCAAGGTAGGCCTAAATCCTTCGATAAAATCCTCGTAGCCATAGGACGGATGGAAGCAACAGGTGCAGATAAAGCGCTTGGCCTGCGCTTTCTGGTCCTCGTTAAGCTTTTGATAAGGCAAATTTAGGTTCTTACGTGCCGACAACTCTAAGGCCGCAAACTCAGCCCAATGTGTCTTGCCGGTGCCGGGCGGGCCATACAGTATGACCTGCCCTTTTCTGGCAAGCACATTGTCAATCACCGCAAGGACGCCGGCAAGCGGCTTCACTTCCCGGTCACGGTGGTCGTCAATGCGCTTAACTTCTCGCACCCTCTTTTCTACATCGACAAGATTCTTCGGGGTCTCCAAATAGCGCACAGCCCGGCTTTTGCCTTCATCTGACACTGTTAGCTCCCAGGGCTCTGTGTACAACCACTCTACCGGCCTCTGCTGTGGAAACTGGCTGTTAGGCTCGTATCGGTAAGCACCGCTGACACGCCCGATGCCAAACACTTTGTTTCTGTGGCACGCAAGGACCAAGTGGCCTACAGACATACGGGACATGAGGGATACCGCTTCCCACGCCGGTCCCTTGGCATTCCCCCACTGTGGGTAGTACAGTTGAATTAGCTCTTGCAACTTCGATTTTGCTGCATCCCCATGTTGGACATATTGGGTTAGGTCCCCTAGTGCACCCCAATTTACGCCTACGAAGTTACCTTCTTTCATGGCGTCCCATCCATGTAAGTTATCGAAAACGACTTGGACCCGCCACACAGGCCTAGGCGAACCAAACAGATGCTTGAGTGTCTTAGTAAGATGCGCAATAGGAATACCTAGCTCTTTGGCTACAGCAGCATACTTTGCGGCGGCTACAAATTTGCCGGCGTACAGTGCCCTCTCTATTAGCAGCTTGGGCAGGTAATAGTACTGCCAATCCACGATGTGAAAGTTATCAATCCTTTTCGGGAAGACAATGTGCAGATACTTATGGGCCCAAGCCGTATTCGCTATGTCCCTGCAGTTTTTGTCCAGTTCCTTTTGCAGCGCTATGTAATCAGCGTCGCCTGCGTCATCCGGTAGTTTTTCAAGTGCTGCTACTGCGTACATCAGCTGATTACGGTGATTCCGAGCAATTTCAATAGCTTCGTCAATGCTCACCCGGCGGCGCTCGGCATGATGCTTACCTGCCACCCATTCGTTCGTATTTTGGCTGCGGTATAACCCATATTTCATTGCCGCCCCTCCGCCGATACCGCCGAAGGCCTTGGTTACAAACTCTAGGTCGTTCTTATACTCCAACCAATAGACTAAGCTGTCGACCGTATTGTCGTGCATGGCAGACAACAGCTTTTCGCCACTTAGCTGCCTTAAGACATCGGGTCCGAAGCGGACCAAAAACGTGGCCCTAAAGGCCTCTGTTTTCTGCCGGGGTTCAATACCCCCTTTGCCAAGCAACTCATCATATGCCGCCTTTAGTTCTAGGGCGATATCCGGACGCAAGAGCATAAAATCCCTCCTTTGATGTTGTCGCAATGGCCTTGAGAAATATGTGGCAAAGCGGCAGGGAAGTGAAGCAGCTGTAAAGAATAGTCACGCACATAACGTGAGCAGTTCCACAGGGAATAGAGACGGAGGATTAACATGTCAGACCCTTGCCAACCACCATGTAGTAGTGCAAGCGCACAAACTCGACATCCCAACATTTTTGATTATGCCACTAGCGAACTTAGCCAGGACGCATTTTTGTGTTGGCTAATAGCCTGGGCCAAGGAGGACTATAGATCTGTCTCGCCGTCATTGCACGCCGCTGCGCTGCAATTCTTGCGAGAATGCTTTGAACTGCCGCCGACAAAGCTCAACGTGCCAACTAAAATCGGCAACATCGATATCAAGAGACAGGACCAAAGGGTCGACATCGTGGTGTTGATCAATGAAACCCACCTCCTCGCAATCGAGGATAAAGTCTTTGCTTCTGTACACGGCGATCAGCTGACGAGATATAAGGCGTCACTTAATGAAGTGTACGCGGACCGGCCGTATAGGGCTTTGGTGTACTACAAGACCGGCAACCAATCCGATTACTCTGCACCCTTAAAGGCTGGATTCAAGGTGTTTGACAGACAACGCATGCTTGGGGTGCTTCGGAGCGCCATATCTAAGGGGTGTACCAGCGAATTGCTGGTAAGTTACACTGATCACCTCACGAAAATTGACGATGCTACGAACAATTACCACAATATCGACCCTAAATGGGGGCCTGATCGACTCGAATGGCAAGGCTTGTATATGTGGTTGCAGAAAGAGCTTGGGGGCGCGAAATGGGACTATGTGCCTAACCCTAATGGAGGGTTCCTAGCCTTCTGGTGGGCATACCGCGAGAGCCATGGTTTTAAGACGTACTTGCAGCTAGAGCAACACAAGATGTGCGTAAAAATGGACACCACCGGCTTAACTCTAGACGAAGTTCGAGAGAAAGTTGAAACGTGGCAGCATTGCATGCGCACTCACGGCCACAAGGACCTGCCCTACCCTCGCTTAGGAAAATTAGGGAAACCAAACAGCTCGGTGACTTTGCATTCTGCGCCATACTTGCAAGCCGATGGCGACAAGGTAAATCTCCTCACGACTCTACAGGTCCTGCGGGAGTACGAGGAGCTACACAGTAAAATTATCAGATGCATGGACACCAACGCGATGGTGCAACTGCTCAGTTGACACTGCTATTTGGTGTTCATGATGCGGGTGAATTCCTGACCGTCCACCCACTCTGACGTCGGCGGAGAACTAGCGCTTATCATGCGCCATTTTTTTGTATTAATCGTCGCAAGATCCATGGCATCAAGAGCTTTCTTTCCGCCCCTTATTCCAACATAAATGCTTTGCCCTGGGCACTTGGCGATAACCCACTTGATGGTCTGTGCTGGCAGGGAGACGTCCCATGCTGCCGCAGGCGGCCTTCCGCCGAGCAACCATTCAGTGAGTTCCAGGAAGCGGTCTAGGGGCAGCCATGCCGCTACGCCTTGCATGTCCATTGTCGTATACTGAAATTGCCGTATATGCAACTCTTGGGAGGGGATCTGTAGTAATCCGGCAAGTCCCCCCTGCAAACCAACGTAACCCGCAGCGAGGAGCTTTAAATCTCTCAGATTTAACACTTTCGGTTTCGACTTACTCCCGCTGGGGCAAACATCTCTGTCATAGCCCTTGAAGTCCGCAGCGATAAAGGCGCTGAGTGCCTTGAGAGTGTGCCTGGTGTATTCTGGAATTGGATCCGACAGGCCAGCGCATTCATCTGCCAATATGTCACTGATCATCGCAGCTACAGAAGGGTAGCCCAGATCGTTCCTCTGCCATGTTACCAGTCTCTTAAAGTCTCCTGGGGCGACCACTAAGCTGTCGAACTCGCGTTGGAGATGCACATCCAACAAGTCACCGTCGTCCTTTCCGTAAGGCACCAAATAGATCATTCCCGCGACGTCGTTCTTAGAGCTATGCTTCCGTCTCAGTCCCCCATATGCGGTAATTAATTGCCCTGCAGTGACCGAGTCCGCATTTATCTTATTTTCAACCGCAATTACGTACTTCCCTGCGAGGAGCACCACGTCAATATACGCAGTTTCGACCCAGTATTCTAGACAGCAGCCAAAGGTGTGGCCACTGGCACCATCGGCCGAATGCGAGTCACATAGGCGCGCCATCGCCGCGAGATCAGCTCCAACTATGTTGATGCTCTCTACAAATTTGCACAGGAAATGGTTCCCCAGTCCATGCCCACTAGACGGGTTTAACAGCCACGCTAGCACGGCTGACGCCTGCTCTTCTTGAAACCTCTTTCTTCCAGACGCCAAGACTCTAAACAAATTCATCGCACTTGACCCCCTCCTGGTTTTTGCTTCTGCAACGGTGTCGACTATTGCGCTCATACTAGGTCCCTTGAAGTCCTCTGTATTGGGTCCGCAATCGGGACAAGCGTCAGGCACCTCTTTGGATAACCCCCTCATGTCCACTACAGCCGACTCCTCCCTCCAGTAGTCGCTTATGGAATCAAACTTGGCCAAAGGGAACTCCCCTGTATCTGGATCATCATAGTATCCGCCAAGAAGACCCATGTAGCAGAAAGCCCTCACCACTTCTATGTCAGTACGCCCATCGAGGTTCTCAACTACTATTAGCTGCTTGCCCTCTGAGATATAGCTAGGCCGTTTTCTTTGCGAGTAGGGTTGGCCGCCTTGATAAATGATCTCCCAGTGCCCTTTGACATCGTCAGGCGTCATTGAAGAGGCATCAAGGAAACACGTCCAATTCTTCTTTATCCATGGATCACCACTCCCTCAATTTGATCTCCGCAATAACTTCGCCGACATTGCACGGACGGGTCAGGGGACTCCTGAGCTAGACGTGGCTTGGCGGAAAAGCCTTACTTAGCCGCTCCGCTGCTCTGCGATATTTCTCTAAGCTTTGGTGATGTTCCTCGGTGGGCTGCGAAATACGGGACAAATCCATGTTGTCCTGCAGATCGGCCAGTTTAACTCTGCACGCTAACTCGTTCTCGAGAACTCTACCGATGTAGTCGTCGTATGCTTCGTTCGCGCGCTTGGTCAGAGCGAAAGCGAGTGAGCTGCCGAGGCGGTGATTAGAGCCTTGCGACAAGCTGCTGGCGCATAGCGCTTCCCACTGGTTCGGGGCTATGGCCTCCAACACCGGAGAGAAAACCCATCAGGGCTGCCCGACGGAGTGTGCAGCCCTGATTGATAGATATTATCTACAGCCTTGGCCTACCTCGGGGCATGTACCCCAAGATAGTCCATCAAAGCCGCCTGTAGCACTTTAGAAAAGTTCACGCCTTGGGCCTCCGCTAGCTCCTTTAACCATGCGGGAATCGTCAAGTTCGTCTTTACTGCCCTGTTGTCTAGTTCGTTTCTCACCAGTTCAGGGAAGACGGTTATAGGTACTACAATGCACCCTTCCGCCGTATCGACATCAATTTGAGGGCTCCTTGAGGGAGCAGGGACAGCGTCCCCATCCTTCTCCATCCCGTAGATGTGAAGCCCTAATGCCTCTGCCGCGTTTTGCAGGGCTTGCTCGAAGTCGCTTCCTACGGTAACGCACCCCGGTAGATCAGGGAAATACACACCGTACCCTTCTGGTGCAGGCTCGAACACTGCAAGATAGGTAAGTTTTCGCATCGATTCTCTGCCCCTTCCTTTAGTCCTGTAGGGCACTATTTGAGCCCCGCCTGCCTGAGGATGCTGTTTAGTGTTCCAGGAGGGATATCTCCGGGATGTCACCTCTCGAACCTTCAACCGCATAACCTCCGCCACCTTAATTATACGCCCGAATTATGCGCATGTCAACGCCTCATGCGCCCTAGGCAGTAAAGCAGAGGAAGCTTACAGGGCAGGCAGTTGGCGATTGGCTACCGGGAGGACGCTTCACTCTCCCTTAATCCCCTTGTCCCAATCCTTAGGCAATGCCTTTCCCTTGCGCACTTCGGCGATGCTGTCCGAAAGCTCGTCGTATAGGGCCATGGTACGCCCTTTGGCATAGGAAGCCCTGCGGTCTAGGCCTATACCTAGGCGATCGGCATCCTGCATATTGGTGAGGTCTGCCCCGAGGAAGATAAACTCCCAGCCTGCCGCCTTCCGCTCGGCAATCATTTCCCGAATCTGGGCATAGGAGAACTGCTGGCTTGCATTCTCCAATCCGTCGGTTATAATGACGAATATCGCCTTCGGCACGTTCCTTTACCCGGAGAATCGTACGCCCAACGGCGTCTAGCAGGGCCGTGCTCCCGCGCACGAAGTATTCTGCCGGGGTGATGGGGTTTATTTGCCGAAGATCGACGCCGTCATGCAGCAACACGTAGTCGTGGTCAAACAACACTGTAGTAGACCGGGCTTCTCCATCTTCTTGCTGCTGTTTCGTAAGAAAGTTGTTGTAGCCCCCGATAGTATCGGATTCGCAGCCCGCCATTGAACCGGAGCGATCAAGAACGAAAACGATTTCTTGCATCATGATACACCTCCATATATGTTACTATTCAGATTATAGCACCGGTGCGCGCGCATTTGACAGACAAATCTACGGCGCTGTCGAATGTCGACATATTCTACTCGTCAGGTTATTGACTGGATTGACGCACGATCTTATCCACGTCTCAAAGGCTAGTACTCCTGAGAGGGATCGAATCAGGGCTGCCCACTCCGGTGGGCAGCCCTGATTGATTCAGAACATAGGTTCTATTCTCTGAATGCCGGGGATGCGATCAAAATCTTTGTCGAATGAGTATATTGTCCGTAGCTTCAGGGCGGTCATCTGGGCGGCGATAAAGGCGTCAGACCAGTCAATGTTCTTCTCCGCATACAATGCCAAAGCATCTGCGACCAGCGCCTTTCCTGCGCTGAACTTCAACCCGCGCACACTCAGCAACACGCTTACTGCATCTCTAATCTCAGGTCGCGGCGTTTTGTATACCGTCTCTAGAACCCACACAATATCTGCCAGTGCCAAGTCTGGCAACAGCAGTGTTTTTTCTTCTTGGTCCGCTGCCTGCAATAGCAGCCCGGCGCGCGTCGCCTGATCCCCATCATCAACTAGATAGCGGAGCACGACATTGGCATGAATGACTTCAACGTTTTGCCCGCCCATGGGCGACCTCCTCTCTGGCCGCCTGTATGGCAGCATCCACGCTGATGCCGGTTTTTGCCGCCTGCTGTTTAAACTTCCCCTGCAATGATGCAAGGCCGTCGCCTTTTACAACCTTAAAACCATCGGCGGTCTGCTCGAAACGAACAAAGGACCCTGCCCTTACATTCAACTTTTCACGCACTGCTTTCGGTAAAACAATCTGCCCCTTTGACGACACCTTTGCCAGCAACCTTACCACCTCCCATGCTGCTTTACTTTTATTCTATGAAAAATCAAAGGTAAAGGCAAGTCGAGGCGCGCGCTCATATGTCAGCTAGATCAGTATGCGCCTGAATTATGCGCATGTCAACGCCTTCGCGCGCCCTAGGCAGCAAAACAGCCCTAGTCATGGCCATGAGCGCAGCAACGCAAGGCGGGGGCCGCTTGACTCTTACGGGTTCTGTTTTACAAGCTGCGAATATGATTTCGCAATACGCGCTGCGAGGACGGCGTTGTTGTACACAAGCTCTAGGTTAGCTTTCAGCGACGAACCTTCGGTTAACTCTTTCACTCTTGAAAGCAGAAAAGGCGTTGTGTCTTTTCCTTTGATGCCCTGCGAAGAGGCTTCCTCCAAGGCATAGTTGATTTTTTCGTCAATCCATTCGGATGGAATGCTGTGTTCTTCTGGTATTGGATTAGCTATGACGATCCCCCCTCGCAACGGAAGATGCCACTTAGCATACATGAGTCTAGCGATTGCTTCAGGTTCATCAAGTCGATGGGTTACCGACAATGCACTCTCGCGCGTATAAAAGGCAGGAAAACTGTCCGTTTGGTAACCGATGACTTCGACGCCCTTTGTTTCTAGGTATTCTAAGGTTTTAGGCAGATCTAAAATGGCTTTTGCTCCGGCGGAAACGACTGCCACATTGCAGGAAGCGATTTCTTCCAAATCACGTGAGATATCAAACGTGTTCTCGGCAAAACGATGTACACCACCGATACCGCCTGTAGCAAAAACGTTAATGCCAGCCCTTTCAGCGAGCAACAGCGTAGCCGAAACTGTTGTAGCGCCATCTTTTTTCTCGCTTATAGCGTACGCAATATCCCTTTTGGACACTTTCATGACACGCGAACCCTGAGCCAATTTCATAAGCTCATCTTCATTCAGTCCAACATGAATAACACCCTCAAGTATGGCGATGGTCGCAGGAACGGCCCCTTCGTCTCTAACTATTCTTTCTATTTTCCTGGCCATATCGAGGTTTTCGGGATAAGGCATGCCATGGGAAATTATCGTTGACTCAAGCGCAACGACCGGGTCATTGTTGCTTAAGGCTTCTTTGACTTCCTGGCTAATCTTCATGCAACTCACTCCTCAATCTTTCAAGCTGTTGGATCGATAGATCCGGGTGAACTGCTAGCAGAGAACCCAAGCAGAATCTAGCGTTTAACTGCCCGTACAATAAGGGGTCTTGATTATGTATATCCGCGTGGACAACCCCGGCCAAAAATGCATCGCCTGCGCCGGTGGTGTACGCTTTTTTTAACGGTGTAAACTTCCTATGGCGGATTAAAGGCTTAGTTATTTCATAAACACCGTCAACACCAAGGGTTAAGTAAATCCGTTCACATGGCAGATCCCTCAGCTGCGTTATGACTTCATCTAACGGACCGTCTTGAATGTTAGTGAGTGCTCTTGCCTCTAACAAATTCAGTTTAACCACATGCATGCGGTGCAACACATTTCTTAGCTTAAGAACCTTACGTGTGGAAATTCCATCGGTGTAAATTTTACCTCGACTTAGTTTGACAATCTCACTGGTTAGCGTTTCAGAAAAGTTCGTGTCAATAACTAGTCTTTCCGCGTGCTGAATATCGCTCGCAAATGGTTCAAAGTCTTTTACGGTCAACTCTTCCAGACCAACCATATCAGCGATACTTACCTGCATATCGCTGTTTTCATCCATTACGGCTAAATATCTCGACGTTTTGGGTGTGATGACGGCTTTAAAACTCACTCCTGCTTCTCGTAGATGACGCTCAATTTCAACTCGTTTATCGTTGCCCACTGTGGCAATCAAGAGCGGATGACAGTTCAATCGTCCTAAATTCTCAGCTATGTTCCGTCCGACACCGCCATAAGCTTCTATGATTATCCCGGGATTAGAGTCTCGCATAGCTACGTCTTGAAAAGGAATCCCGAAAATATCAATGTTGGTCGCACCAATGACAACTGTGTTAAACATTGTGTTCCTCCGCATCCTTTTTGTGAACATAGCGACCGGTTAGGAGACTCTGATAGCTGAATGCACCCCCATTGATAATAACACGTGAACCGTAAGCGTCAAAGACTCCGCATGTCGCATGAGATGATGCACGTAGCGGAATAATACACATTGACCTTTATTCCGCTTTACGCTAAACTAGTCAATGTGAAGGGAGGAATTACGCTATGAGCACCCCATACATGTCCTCTCGGCAAGCTGCCGAAAAGTGGGGCATATCAGACCGACGCGTTCGCGTGCTTTGCAGCGAGGGCAAAATTCCCGGCGCGGTGAAGCAGGGTAGGAGCTATAGAATACCGGTGAATGCAAAGAAGCCCGTAGACGGGCGCGATAGGCCGAAAAGGCAACATCGCTTTCTAAAGTGGGACAACGCCATTATCGCCACGATTGATTCCGCTAACACCGTGAAGTTCAGCGAACGGGATTTTAACCCTGTTGTTTCCCTGTACACCCACGGCGCGGATAATTGGAGTGGGGAGCGTTTTGCCGAGTTCCTTTCCGAGCGCACAGTTAGTCGCGACAGGCGGGATATTGAGAAAATCCTGTTCCGCTGCGGACTCTCCACTTACGATGTTCTCCGCATCGCTGAAATCACTCGCGGTATCCATGCGAAAGATTTGCTTTGGATTGCAAACAGCGAAGACGAGCAGCTAGATTCGGCAATTACCGATGTGTTCGATTCTGTATTTCACCAGCGCATCGATTTGGTCGGCGAAAGCGTTGATACGCCGGAAGGCTATAACATAAAACGTTACGGTGCACATTGCGGGCAATACGGTATATATAAGCAAAGAATTAGCCCGCTCACCGCCGATGTCGAATCTGAGGTTGCCGTATATCTGCTGGCACAAGAGCTCGGCGTTCCTTGCTGTCCGGCATATCGCATTGACAAGGACACGGGTTTCTCGGCTTTCCTGTATGACTTCTCTAAGGAGTACATCGTGCATTTTCGCAGCCTGTTTGACGGCGCTCGTTCGGGGAACGAGTACCAAAACCTGGCGTCAGTGCGCCCGCAGTACAAAGACGATATTGCCAAGATGATTCTGCTAGACTTCATCACCCGACAGGACGACAGGCACCTCTCCAATATCGCCATTAAAGTAAGCAATGGCGTGGAGAGCTTCTACCCTCTATACGATAACGGACGCAGTCTGTTTTACGAGGATACCGAAGAAATGGTGCAGGCGGCCGTCGCCGAACCGGAGAAATACGCCACGACTTTCGGCTACTCCGGTACGTACTGGGATTATGTGAAAGAGATCGCGGAAGAGCGAGGCGGGTTATCCGACTTGCTAAAGTTAGATATTGCCGAAAGCAAAGTCGTTGACATCCTTAAAGAAGCCGGGTTCGCAGGTTACCGCCTGACCGGCGCAACACAGTGGATTATGAAAGCAATCGAAATGGTAAAAAATGGCCCCCACCTTGCCAGGCGGCAAGATGAGGGCATGAGGACTTAAGCCACATCTGTTCGCGCAATGTTTCGCACTCGGCTGACTCGTTAGGTCTTCGCCGTTTCAACAGCTAGGACCCCGGAGTAAGTGCGTGCCGATGTCGCGCCTATCGTACAGGCAGTTGTCGACCATCGCATACGCAGTATTGCCGTTGCATCTTGGCTCTTACGTCCGCAGACGATACAATCCTGCCAACGTCGAAGCTAGTGAGGCCCTTTTGCATTTCATCATCAAACTGCTCGGCTGTCAAAGCCGAATAGTCAAAGGGCGTGTTGGGAGGCAGGCAGACACTGAAGGGAATCCCTTTACGCAAGACAACCTGATGTAAAAACAGATTCACCGCACTCGCTACTGGAATGCCGAGCTTTGACAGTATCTGTTCGGCCTGCTCTTTAATTTCAGGCTCAACCCGCGTGTAAATGCTAGACGATTTGGGCATTTCAGCTTCACTCCCTTTACAACAATTGTACGCTATTGTATGGCTGATAGCAAGCTAGACGCCCGACAAGTCCACCGCTCCTAGTTATATAGAATGGCCTGAATGGAGTAACGGCAAGCAAGAAAAGCGGCTACTGATTCCTCAGTAGCCTTGTTCGCGTAATATTTCTTTGGCTTATCTACTACAAAATGATACAATGCACACCCCTGCGCTAAAGTTCAACGATTTGCGAGAGGGGGTGTGCATTTTCGTCAGGGGGGGGGGGGGGGGGGGGGGGGGGGGGGGGGGGGGGGGGGGGGGGGGGGGGGTATATAGAGGCCGTTCTCCTTTTTTCGCTACCAAGCCTTTATGTATGATTATCGCTAAACACCCTGCCTCGCTTCCTGACTAGCCTGTCTAGACCTTTGCCATCATCTCAGCGTGATCTCATCAGCCTTAACATCTCCCGCCAAAAGAACCTGTCACATCTGCCTGCAGACATTGGGCGCTCATAGTGGTGTCCACTGTTGCCGTCCACGGATCCCGCTTCCTGCATTAAGTCCACGACACATCGCTTTATGGCTTTGCTCAGATTGTCTCCCTGATACTAAGCGGCGAGTTTCTGTATTGCCAATCTATTCCGGGTGTCCATCAGGACCCGTGTGGCGACGAACAGCTGAACCGTTGATACGCAGCATATGATTCATAAAACAAGTACAGTACTAGTAGAACCGTTACCAAACAACTTGCAACAAGTCGTGATCCAGCGGGTATTGGCGGGATGGCAAGAATGAGGTAACATAGACCACTGGCGATAAGGAAAGGCAGCCTAGCCTTACTATGAGTATAGTTCCACACTTCTTCTGACTGCAGAGTCCACCGATTACGTATACCCAACACCCAATTAGGCTTCACCTTATGAATGAACAGGCCACACAAAATATACAACGGTATGAAGAATGCTACGAATGATTTACTCGGATCCCATTCCACAATGCTGGAACTGGTAGCATCAGGGAATACATACATCGCCCTTAGCAGCAGGAGCAAGAACTGTCCGTACACAAAAAGAAGGACTACAGTATAAAAGGCAGAATATCCGTTACTACCCACAGATCTTCCTCTCTTAATTGACCTTATGGCTAGTGATATCAGCGCCGAGAAAATAAGTCCAAGTAGTAGCATGTTTCCTCTATTCCACCATCGGGTAATATTCCCCCACATGTCCATATGCATTGGTACGCGTTCAGGCATAAAAGACAACAACAACAAGACATAGACAATAGGTGTAAGGGAAAAGAACAGCAAAACGCGACTTTCCGCATCAAAATGTCTTTTCTTGGCACTCTCCACCACCTAATTCAGCCCCCCCCCCCTTAATTGCAGATTATAGAATAGACCCGGCTACTAACACACCGTAGTCGCCACACTTGCCTGCGCGACAGATAGTCTCCACACAAAGGTCCTGGATCAAACGTTTCAACTCAACAAAGTCCCCTTTAGCCAATAATACCTGCCTTGCTTTCCTTGCAGTAGTTGAGTCATATTCTCGTACATCTTCTATCTGCCGACCTTAAGCAAATGCCCTCTACGAGGGCTACGTCCGTTCATATATATCGGAATACCCACCCATGCTCCATCTTGATGCTTTGTTGTTTCAGCTCCCGCATAATGGCCACTAGTTGACATGCTTGTTTGTCCGCAAGCTGACGGATATAATGACCGTATCTTAGGAAAGGAAAAGACGTCTCTTTTGCGGTGAATTAAGCAGATTCACCCG